>Ga0214919_10006323_pt1 | contig 16313 bp, 15 predicted proteins | sample LL1503_MetaG_FD_177994 | JGI IMG/M metagenome (GOLD analysis project Ga0214919, IMG submission 177994) | Freshwater microbial communities from Lake Lanier, Atlanta, Georgia, United States - LL-1503 | ecosystem: Environmental > Aquatic > Freshwater > Lake | place: USA: Georgia | collected... | reverse complement strand
CCTTGCGCCACCAGCGATCAGTGCCGTAGCCGCAGGATTTGTCGTCACTGCGGTGGTGGATGCCTCTGGCTCACCCACACAACTGATCGATGAAATAGCCTTTCGGAAAATGGAGCGCGGCGGCGTTGCGTTGACCACCACTACTGCACTGCTGTCGGAATTGGCCATCAACTGGTCGAGCGCAGACGGACAAAAGATCATGCAGATACTTGGCGAGGAAATTCTGAGCCACGGCTGATCCGCCCCATGAATTCGCTGCCAAATCAGTTGGCAGCGCCAAGCGCCACACCGAACAAAAAGGACATCACCATGCTGCAGACTCCCATCACGCCCACCGCCTCGCAGAACATCACTTTCCAGCACAAGCCAAAAATTCTTGTGGTGGGCGCCACCGGCTTTCTCGGTAGCAAAATCCAACTTCACCTGGAGCAGGATGCAACGGTTGACTTGCGCGCGATGTCCAGGCGGGGCGCACCTGCGGGTTCCACCGCCTCGGTGGAATGGGTGCGGGGGGATTTAATGGATCCTGCATCGCTGGATGCAGCGCTCAAGGGCGTGGATGTTGTTGTCAGCTCGGCCAACGGCTATATGAAGGAAACCATTGACGCAGACTTCCAAGGTAACAAGAACCTGATCCAAGCCGCCGCACGGGCGAGAGTGAAGCGCTTTGTTTTCCTCAGCATCGTGGCCTGTGATGCTGCACCCGAGGTGCCGCACTTCCATGCCAAAAAGGTTGCGGAGGATCTAATCAAGGGTTCAGGGCTGCCCTATGTTTTTATCCGTGCGCCCGCGTTCCTCGACCAGAGCACCGACTATGTTGCAGATGGGGTTAAGGCGGGGCGGTTCTATGCAGTTGGCGACAAAACTACCAAATGGTCCTATGTGCTGACAGATGATCTGGCAGCCGTCATTTCTAAGGCCGCCACCTATCCCGGCGAAGATATCACCAACCAGACCATAGACATGGGATGGCGGGACGGCGCGAAAAACCAAAGCGAGATTGCAGAATTGATCACACAGATCACGGCCAAACCGCTCTCGCGGTGGGTGCTGCCGTGGATGGTGTTCAGCGTCATGGTGCGATTCATCAAGCCATTTTCAGAACTGGGCTATGACCTCATCCGGATGTTCCTCTTCTTCAGAACCGGCAGATTCGTGTCTGATACGACCAAGCAGGAACACTTTTTTGGTCCCGCTCCTACAGCGCGTGAATCCATCACCCAATGGGCGGCAACTAACAAGCTGACACCCTAAAACGCAAACACCAGCACAGCAGGGGGACCGGTTTTCCGCCCTGCACCGAACTACCAAGCTCAGGCCTCACGCCCAACCCTGCATTCCGTCGTGCTGTAGTCGGCAGGCATGTTGATCTCGATGAGTTCGAGATCGTTAGACTGCCCAACTACATTGTGCGCGACGCCGCCGGGCTGACTGAGACAGGCACCGGCAAAGACAGTCACCGCTTCGTCGACACCGTCGAAGCGAAACTTGACCCAACCCTTCAGAACGTACACGAAGTGGGCAGTCATGTCGTGCCAATGCCAACCTGTCTCTTCGCTGAACGGCTGGATGGCGCGGATGTGCTTGCCGCTGATGCGACCGCCCGTGGCATCGGCCATGCCCAGGTCCCGGTACTCTACAAAGGACCTGGGACCCTCCCGGTGGAAGCGACCATCTTCTAGAGGCGTGAGGATCAACTTCGACATCGCCTCGGCAAGAGGCAAGGGGCCATTGAAGCGTGCGGGTGTATTCATTTTATTTCCGTCAAGCAGTTGGCCAGCGAACACCGTCCAGATATTCGACGCTGGCATCGATCGCTGACTGTGGATGCTCGGAGACGAGTTCCAGAATGGTTGGCGGACACACCTTGGCGCTTCGAAGCAACTTCGATATGACGTCAAACTCCACCGTACCCCTACCGATCTCTGTGTGATCAAATTGTTCAGTCGACGTGTCGGCGGCGTAAAGAAACGACAGATGGTCCCAAAGGTCCAACACGGCTTGCGGTTCTTCGCCCCCATAGTGGCCGTTGGCGAAGTCGTAGGCCAAGCCGATCTGCTCCCATCCGAACGCGTCGAAAAACTGCTTGAGATCGTGGGCGCGGTAGAGATAGCTCAGGGGATGGTTCTTGACGATCAGCTGGACTGACGCGCGGCGCGCGAGCGGAACGAGAACTTCGAGAGAGCGCCTAAAGTTGTCTGTCAGCGTCTGCATCGGGGGAGGGAAAACCGGATTGGCCTTTCCCGGGTTGATGACGACACCCTTAGCGTTCCACGCCACCGCAAGCTCGATGGCATTTGCAATCACGGTGCACGACTGCTGGCGCATTTCCGGCACCGGCGAGGCAAGGTTGACGTCAAGATTGGGTTGATTGAGAGTCAAGATCTCCAGATCGTTGTGAACTACCAAGGATTCGATCTCACGCCGCCCCGCCACGCCGTCGAGCGTGGGCCAGAAGTGCCCCGGAATCAGCATCACCTCGAATCGTCGATACCCCACATTGGCGAGCTGTTGAAGACAGTCACGTGCATGGAGGTCGCGCGTGAACGAATAGGTATTGATCCCAAAGGCAGCTCTGCTTTGCGGTATCGCCTTCATCGTCACTGGGGAATCGGCCCAAGGACTTGCGGCGCTCCCCCTTGCCGAGCGGACGCGTAGGCCGCATCCATCACCTGCATCATGGCCTCGGCATCGCGTAAGGACGCCACTGGCTTTGCGCCGCATCGGCACTCAGCCAGTACGCGTTGGACGAACAGAGGGTAGTAGATGTCGGTTTCCAGTCGCAGACGAAGGCTTCGTGTGCCGGCTGCCAGGTTGTTGCGGTTGCGAATCTCGATCCGGTCCGGACCGGACTTCGCGTATACGCTGTCGGAAGCGAGCGTGAATGAGAACTCCCGCTGCTCGTCAGCCGTACTCGGGAAGCTGTACCCCGTCTCCACCAAACCCATTACACCGTCCTCGGTTTCCATGGTGAGCAATGAATAATCCTCGACAGCGCCACGGTGCGTTCTGTTATGCATCTTTGCGGAGACTCGAGTGACTTCCTTTCCGGTTAGGAACCTGAATAGGTCGATGAAGTGCGTGGCGACGTTGATCGTGGATCCACCCCCAGAAAACTCGGGATCCAAAGCCCAGCCCGCCCCTGCCGCTTGATATCGTCCAGGTGGTCCGACGATGAAGCGGAACGACATGTAGTTGTAGTCCGACGGGATCTTCTGCTCGGCACCCTCCAGTGCAGCGAGCAGGTCGCTGATCCGGAAAATGAACGGGACAGCGCAATAAATATTCGCTTCCTCCGTCAGCTTTCGAAGCTTGCTGACCTGCGCCATGTTGACGCCGCACGGTTTCTCGAGCGCGAACGGAATGCGCTTGGCAATCAGCGCTTCGGCGAAATTCGGCATCTCGGAGTGGCGTCCGAAGACGAACGCAAAATCGAGCTTCTCTTTCTCAATCAGATCGTAGGTTGACGAATACACCTTGCAGCCGAATCGCGCCGCGACTTCCGGGCCTTTGACGTTCTCCGCATCGGAAACCGCAACGACCTCGATGCCAGGCGCTTGCAGCGCATCGAGATAGAGCGGGACGTGCCAATGGCTCGCCTCGAGCAACGCAACTTTCATCGGTGTAATCTCCATGAAATCGGGACTAGAAGTGACACGCTCAGGTATCTATCTATTTGAAGAGGAGATTTGGCAGAAAGAGAACGAGCGAGGGCATGAATACGAAAGTCACCAGGCTTAGCAGCAATACGCCCATCAATGGAATCAGGGGCGGCGTCACCTGCGACATTGACACGCGGGCCAGTCCGCAGGCAGTAAACAGCACAGTCCCGGCCGGAGGCGACACCTGTGCGATCGCCATGTTGATGGTGAAGACGATGGCGAAGTGCACTGGGTCGATGCCGTACTGCATGGCGATGGGCAAGAAAATCGGCACAGTGATGAGGATGGTTGGCGTCGGATCGAGGAATGTACCGATAGCCAGCAGGAAGAGGTTCATCAGCAGGAATACGACCAGTGAGCTGTTCGTGCTACCCAGCAGATATGACGAGAAAGCCTCGGGAACGCGTTCCAGCGTGATCACCCAGCTGAATGCGAACGACGTGAAGATAAGAAACATCACTAGGCCGGTAATGACGCTGGTGTGGACTGCCGCAGCCAGCAGGCCCTTCCAGTCCAGTTCGCGGTAGACAAAGGCGCCAATGAAAGCCGCATATGCCACAGCAATCGCGCCGGCTTCTGTCGGCGTGAAGACGCCACCTACGATTCCGGTGACGATGATGCCAGGAGTGATCCCAGGAATCACCGCCCTGCCCGCGGCACGGACCACCTTCGACAGAGAGAATCGGTCGGTGAACTCGATTCCTTTCCTTTTTGCGTAGAAGTAGCAGTAGATGCAAAGCATCAAGGCGGTGACCAACCCCGGGATAAGGCCTGCCACCAGGAGCTTCGCAATGGAGAGGTTCGCGGTGAGTGCAAAGATGACGAGTGTGATGCTCGTTGGCATCAGCATGCCCAGAGTGCCCGAGGTCGCGATCAGTGCCGCCGAGAAGGCGGGGCTGTAGCCCTGCTTGATCATCGGAGGAATCAATGCAGATCCGACTGCCGCAGTGTCTGCGACGGCGGAACCCGAAACACCGCCGAAGAGTGTTGCTGCGACCACGCCTGTCTGGGCGAGCGCACCGCGAAAATGGCCCACCAGTGCATGCGCGAGATCGACAAGACGCGATGTGATTCCACCGCGATTCATGAGGTCGCCCGCTGCGATGAACAGCGGAATTGCCAAAAGCGCGAACGAGTCGACAGTCGCGATCATGCTCTGAGCCGCCGGCATCAAGTTCTCCGACGACAAATACATGGCGACCATCGATCCGCCAAGCAGTGCGAACGCGATTGGCACGTCGAGCATGAGCAGGAGCAGGAAGCCGCCCATCAAAATGGCTGTAATCACTTGGTGCCTCTTGTGTGTATGGTGGTCCAGCGAACAGTCGTAGGGTGATCGGCGATCAAAGCGGATCCTGGTTCAATTGAGAATCCGAAACCTCTTGCCCCAGCTCCGGGCCTCCAAGCAGTCGGGCAACGATCTGATACGCAACGACAAGCGCCATGAGCGCGGACACAAGCGGCAGTGCTGCGTAGATGTAGTAGATCGGCACATCCAGAGCGGGTGACCGCTGATGGTGAAGCAGGTCGACGAGCCGAATCCCAGTCCACACCAGAATCCCGAGCATGGCCAGAACCAGGAGGTCGCTGAGTGTCTTCACAGCCAGGCGACCCTTGATCGGCAGCAGGTCGATGAGGTTGGGGAAGGAGTAGTGACGACCGCCCATCAGTGCTGCCAATGCGCCGAGGTAAGCCAGCCAAAGGAAGAGGAACTGCGCAAGCTCATCGCTCCACCGCAGCGGCGCGTGAAAGAAGTAGCGACCAACCACGTTTACGAAGATGACGGCCACGATGACTATCAAAAGCCCCGCACACATGTACTCCAGACCGCGACGAAGCAAAGTTTGCATGTTCTTCTTTCCCCTCTTGCTTTTCTTTGGGAGCCGACGGGCGTCGGCTACGAACCGCCCTCCAGGCGCGGCCGGCTCTACTTAGTCTCTCGGATCGCCTTCAGCGAAGCAGAAAATTTTTCGCCGTACTTGGCAAATACCGGCTCGACTGCCTTGCGGAAAGCTGCTTCATCGGCTTCCACAACCGTCATGCCCCCCTTCTTCAGTGATGCGAGCAGCGCCGTCGACACTTGCGAGTACAGCGTGCCCGACCACTCCTCGGTCTCACGGGCGGTGGTCATGAGGATGTCCTTGTACTCGGCGGGAAGCGCGTCGAACTTTGCCTTGTTCATCACCACCACAACGGGCGTCCGGAAGTGGTTGGTGATGGTGAAGTACTTCGCGACCTCATGATGCTTCGCGTACCAGATGGCGTCGGGGGCGTTCTCGGCGCCGTCCACGATGCCAGACTTCAAACCCAGGTACAGGTCCCCGAATCCCATCGGCGTCGCAGTGGCGCCGAGTGCGTTGATGGTGTCGACCATCACTGGGCTGGCAATCGTGCGAATCTTCATTCCCTTGAGGTCGGCCGGAGTCCGGACCTGCTTGGAGGTGGTGTAAAAGCTGCGGGTGCCTTGTTCCATCCAGAAGAGAATCTTGACGTTCCTCGCTTCGAGCTTGGCCGCCAGGTCCTGACCAACTTTGCCCCTCGCGGTTGCCATCATGTGATTGAGATCGCGGAAAACGTAGGGCAAGTCGAACACGCCAAACTCCGGGACGACCGCGGAAATGATGCCAGTGGACACCTTCGCGATGTCAAGATTTCCAAGAATCACCGAGTCCAGCATCTGACGCTCGTTGCCCGCCTGCTCGGAGGGGAACGTTTGAATTTGCAGGTTCTCGCCGCTGCGCTCAGCGACTCGGTTGACGAATCTTTCGATCGCGCGGCCGTGGGGATATTGCTTCACGGTGTTGTAGCCAGCCTTGAAGGTAACAGGCTTGCCCTCAATCCAGTCAGCAGAGTCCCACTTGTCATGGGTCTGCGCAACGCTTGCGCAGCTAACCGCACAAAATGCTGCGGCAGTGAGCGCCTTGAAAATTGCATTTATCGTCATGATTGTCTCCATTCATTCAGTTGGTGATGGGGTGTGCTTCGGCCTGTTCGCCTTCAAGTGGTGGCAAAAGGAGTGGCGTCTTTGGCCGACATGGGCGATGAGCCAATGTGCGGCGTTGACATTCTTTCGGGAACATACTCGAAACCGAGGAAGCGCAGGGCGTGGACCGCCTGCCCTTCGTGCATTGGGCGCCCGTCCTGCGTGCGACAACGGCGAGTTGAAGCGGCACGAAGAAGGCGCGTTGGCTCCGGCGAGTTCACAATATCAACCACGACGCTGCCCGGTTCGAGCCACTCGGGGTTTACCGGCAGCGCATCGCTGGCGTTCATTCCCAGCGCCGTCGCGTTGATAACGATCTCGAATCCGCGTGGATCCGACTGGCCGGCAACCGCGTTGCAGCCGGTTGTTGCGGCGACGGCGTGCGCGAGATCATCCGCGCGACGCTCGTCGATGTCGCATATGGTGAGCGTCCGGGCACCCGCCGCAGCGACCGCAAAGGCGATCGCGCTACCAGCGCCGCCGGCGCCAATCAACAAAACAGATTTGTTTGCGGGGTCGTTGCCTTCCCACTGCATTCCGAGAACGCAACCGGCTCCGTCGAATGTGGCGCCGACCCAGCGCCCATCGTCATCGCAGCGGATGACATTGACTGCGCCAACCTGGCGAGCAGTGGAATGTTGTTCGTCGACGAAGTCCAGCATCCGCTGCTTGTGCGGCATCGTGACCAGCAAACCGGACAGGTTGCGCAATATACGAACCCCGCCGACGAACAAAGCCAGATCACCCGCCGGCACCATGAGCGGGACACAGACGGCGTCGACTCCCTGGGAGGCGAACAACTGGTTCAACAACTGGGGCGACTTCGCCGTTCTCAATGGATCACCCACCAAGCCGTAGAGTCGCGTGCTTCCTGTCACGGAGTGCATATCAGCCTGAGCCCGAAATTGCGACATCTTATGATTTGGAACATCGTTCTATTTTACTAAGTATTCTAAGCACTGCTATTAGGGGAATCCCTAGCTTCCGGAACGGGACTTGATGGCAAAGTCAAAGCTATAATGCCACAGAATAGCGCTTCACTTCTCTGTTGACCCATTGCACGGGCAAGTCATCTGATAACGTGATTTTTGGATCATCGTTCCATTTTAGGGGGCTAATGGCAACAGGCGACATGATCGAGCGGGTACTGGATATCCTCTCGCTGCTTGCGGATCAGCCTCAGGGGCTACCCATCAGCGATATCTCACGGCGACTTGATCTGCCCAAGAGCGGCGTCCACCGATTGCTTTCCGTCCTGGTGCGCCGCGGACTCGCGGTGCAGGACGACTACAGTCAGCGCTATCGCATGACCGTGAAGCTGGCGGCTTTAGGCTTTCGGTTCCTCGCAGCCTCTGGCATCACCGAGATCTGCCAACCCTCTCTGGACAGGCTGGCCGCTCGCACCGGGGAACTGTCGCGACTTGCACTGGTGGAAGAGGATGCGCTCATCTGGATCGCAAAGGCCCAGGGGTCGCTTTCGGGCCTGCGTTACGACCCCGACATGGGGCAGGCAGTGGTGCTGCATGCCACATCGACGGGCAAAGCCTGGCTTGCAACGATGGACGAGGAAAGGGCCGTGGCCATGGTGAAGGCACGCGGCTTCGTCGTTCCCGCTCGGTTCGGCCGGCCCATCGTGCGCGACGAGGCGAGCCTGCGTGCCGAACTTGCACTGACGCGCAAGCGCGGCTATGGCACCTCCATCGAGGAAGGGGAACTTGGCACGTGCGCGGTGGGCTGCGCCATTGTGGACCCGCAAACCCGACGGGTGATCGGCACCGTGAGCGTGGCCGGCCCCGTGACGCGACTCGCACCGGAGCGCATCGCCGCCATTGCGCCCGACGTGCAGGCCACCGCGGCGGAGATCGCCGACTTGTGGCCCAGCCGGAAGGTGATGGAGTCCATGATGGGGCAGACGCCGCTGAAAGTGGCCAATGGCTCAAGGCGCGATGGGTGAAGCACGCCTGGCGCGGGAGCTCGCTGTCGCGCGCCGCACCAATGGCTTCGTGACGGCACACGCCCTCGAGAAACTGGACAACGTCGTAAACGCGTATCGCCTGCAGGAGGGCGTGCGCGCCGAACTCGGCGCGAAGGTCGTGGGCTGGAAACTCGCGGCACCGCCATCTGCCGAAGTGATCTCGGCACCCCTGTTCGACATCGAATGCATGGCTTCCGGTACCGTTCTTGCGAACGCAGCGCTGCTGCGTGATGGCGTCGAATGCGAACTGGCCTTGCGCATCGACCGGCCGCTGCCCTTTGGCGGATGCACGCGCGACGACGTGATCACAGCCGTGGGCGCCGTCATGCCAGCGTTCGAGCTGCTGTGCAGTCGGCTACCGGCCAAGTTCGCATCGCCGCGCGAACACATCGTGGCCGACGGCATGGGCCAGGGCGCGGTGGTGCTGGGTGCGCCGTGTGGTGACTGGCGGACACTGGATCTCGACAAGCTGCGCGTTAGGCTGTGGTCCGGCGACGCGCTCGTCGTTGACAAGCAGGGCGGCAATCCGTTTGGCGACCCGTTACTCGCAGTCGCTTTGCTCGCCAATCACCTGGCGCGGCGCGGCCAAGTCCTCGCGCCGGGGACTTTCGCGCTGGCCGGTTCGCATACCGGCGTGCATCGTGCGAAGCCCGGCGAGCGACTGCACTGTGTTTTCGAGGGCATTGGCCACGTCGCGCTCAACCTGCGCGACGCCATGCCCACAATATCCGAGGAGCAAGACCATGTTGGCAGGTGAAGGTGCAGTAGCTATCTGGAACGACATCTCCGATGCCGGGCGCGCGGAGTTTTACGCTTGGCATCTGCACGAGCACATGCCCGAACGCGTGGGCATTCCGGGCTTTTTGCGGGGCCGCCGCTATCGCGCTGCCGATGGAGCGACGCAGCCGGAGTTCTTCACTCTGTACGAAACTTCGAGCTTCCAGGTGATCCAGGGAAGCGACTATCTGTCGCGTTTGAACGAGCCTACGGATTGGACGCGTGCGACCACCGCGCATTTCCAAATGACCACCCGCTCTCTCGCTCGCGTGGTGGCCAGCCACGGGGTAGGCTCGGGTGGCGCTATGCTGACCATGCGCTTCGACATCGCGGACATCGCTGTGCACGACGTGGTGCCGCGCATGACCTCGACGCTGGAAGCCGCTGCACGGTTGCCGCGCATTAGTGGTGTGCACCTGCTGTGCTCTGATACCGGCGTGTCTGGCCAGTCCACCGCCGAAAGCAAGGATCGCAAGGACCTGTTGGCACCGGCGCGCTGGGTGATTTTGCTGGAGGGCTGCGACGTCGATGCCTTTGGCGCGGTTCTCTCGTTACTGCGAGAGTTCACCGAACTGCGCGAGGCTGCCTTGGGCCGCTACCTGCATGAATACACACGTCTAAAGACCGCTTGGCAAGTGGGATGAGTGGTCACAACTCGCCCCTGGACCCGGCGCTGCGCGCGGGAGTGATTAGAGGCCAGCCGGGCAACATGGGCGCTGCGCGCAGGTTGTTCGCTTAGTTGACGGGGGTGTCAAGGGCAAAGGTTTGCAACCCGCAGGCAGGCGATGGGTGAGGTAATTGACTGGTTGACGTTTTACAGCCACCGGCGCCTTCACTCCACGCTGGGTTAGGTCAGTCCGATGCAGTTCGAGAAAACATGGCTTGCGGCTCAGCGCAGACAAGCCAACCCATGACTCAGCTATGGGATACGGCTTCTAAGGGCAAGGTCAGAACCGAGCACATTGGGTTCCCCTATGGTCCTGATTTTGCTTCCTCAGGGGGGCCATGCTACCGAGACACATCTATGCCGGACAATCGTTGGGTTGACCAACACGTTGTTTTTAATAGGTTTTCTTCGATGACAGAACTTTTGTCGCTCATGGTATGGGTATAACGCCACCTATCGAACTATCGGGCGTGCGACTTCGCTCATGGTAGCTACCTCTTTGATTTCAAAAGACAAATCCCAATCGCCCATCGACGGTTCTGCATTGGCTGCACACACCCCCATGATGCAGCAGTACCTTGGCATCAAGGCGCAGTACCCCGACACGCTGGTGCTGTATCGCATGGGGGATTTTTACGAACTGTTTTTCGCCGACGCGACCAAGGCCGCGCGGCTGCTCGACATCACGCTGACGCAGCGCGGGCAGTCGGGCGGCGAGCCGGTGGTGATGGCAGGCGTGCCGTTTCACGCGGTCGAGTCCTATCTGGCCAAGCTCGTCAAGCTGGGGGAATCGGTCGCGATCTGCGAGCAGGTCGGCGAAGTCACCGGCAAGGGCCCAGTGGAGCGCAAGGTGGTGCGGGTCATCACGCCGGGAACGCTGACCGACTCCGAGCTGCTGTCCGACAAGACCGAGTCGGTGCTGATGGCCGTCCACCAGGGCCCGCGTAACGTGTGCGGGCTAGCCTGGATCAACGTCACGCATGGCGAGCTGCAGCTCGCGCAATGCGCGAGCGACGAGCTCGGCGACTGGCTCGCGCGCACCAGCCCGAGCGAGCTGCTGCACAGCGCTGCGCTCGGGGCCGGTTTCGAAGAGCGGCTCAAGCAGCTGTGCGCCGGGCTCGGCGTGACACTGACCATGCGCGCGCAGTGGCAATTCGACCCGGCGCTGGGCCAGCGCAAGCTGCTCGAACTGCTCAAGGTGGCGAGTCTGGCTTCATGGAACGCGCAGGATCTGCCGATGGCGCACGCCGCTGCGGCAGCGCTGCTGGCCTACGCCGAGCACACGCAGGGGCAGCCCCTGTCGCATGTGCAAGGGATCGGCGTACAACACGACGACGAACTGCTCCACCTGCCGCCAAGCACCCGGCGCAATCTGGAGCTGACGCAAACGCTGCGCGGCGAGGCCGCGCCGACGCTATTTTCGGTCGTCGACAGCTGCATGACCGGCATGGGCAGTCGGCTGCTGCGCCACTGGCTGCTCGAGCCGCGGCGCGACCGCACGACGGCGCGATCGCGGCTCGCCGCAATCACCGCGTTGCGCGCAGGTGCCTGGCAGGTACTGCGCGAAAAAATCAAAGGCAGCACCGACATCGAGCGCATCACGGCGCGCATCGCGCTGCGCCAGGTGCGCCCGCGCGAACTGCTCGCCCTGCAGCTGACGCTGGGCAAGACGGAACGCTTGGCACCCGATGCCGACGGCCTCGAGCCATGGCTGACGCAGCTCGCCGGCGAACTGCGGCCCCCGCCAAGCTGCGCAGGACTGTTGACCCGCGCGATAGCACCGGAGCCAGCGGCGCTGGTGCGCGACGGTGGCGTCATCGCCAGCGGCTTTGACGCCGAACTCGACGAACTGCGCGCGATCCAGGACAACTGCGATGGATTCCTGCTCGACCTGGAGCAACGCGAGCGCGCACGCACCGGCATCGCCAACCTGCGGGTGCAGTTCAACAAGGTGCACGGCTTTTATATCGAGGTCACCCAGGGTCAGGTGGACAAGGTGCCTCCCGACTACCGACGCCGTCAGACGCTCAAAAACGCCGAACGCTTCATCACACCCGAGCTCAAATCTTTCGAGGACAAAGCGCTGAGCGCGCAGGAACGTGCGCTGGCGCGCGAAAGGTGGCTCTACGAATCGTTGCTGGAGCAGTTGCAGCCCCATGTGGCGGCGCTGACGCGGGTGGCGCGCGCGCTGGCGGCGCTTGACGCGCTGTGCGCGCTGGCCGAGCGCTCGCTGACGCTGGCTTGGTGCGCACCGCAGTTTGTCAACGAGCCCTGCATCGACATCCGCGCCGGCCGCCATCCGGTGGTGCAGGCGCGCTTGGCCGAGACCAGCGCGGGCGCCTTTATCGCCAACCATACCAACCTAGACGCGCGCCAGCGCATGCAGGTCATTACCGGCCCGAACATGGGCGGCAAGTCGACCTATATGCGGCAGGTCGCGATCATCGTCCTGCTCGCGGCGATGGGAAGCTATGTGCCGGCCGATGCCTGCCGCCTGGGTCCGGTCGACGCCATTCATACCCGCATCGGCGCCGCCGACGATCTGGCCAACGCGCAGTCGACCTTCATGCTCGAGATGACCGAGGCGGCGCAGATCCTGCACCGCGCCACGCCGAACTCGCTGGTCCTGATGGACGAAATCGGCCGCGGCACCTCGACCTTTGACGGGCTCGCATTGGCGTCTGCCATCGCTACCCAGCTGCACGACAGGACGCAGGCCTTCACGCTGTTCGCTACCCATTATTTCGAGCTCACCGAATTCCCGCTCAAACACCACAGGGCGCTCAATGTGCACGTGAGCGCGGCCGAGTCGGGCCGCGACATCGTGTTCTTGCACGAGATCGCGCCGGGGCCGGCTAGCCGCAGCTACGGCATCCAGGTGGCCCGCCTGGCGGGCGTTCCGGCTGCGGTGCTCCACCATGCGCAGCAGACGCTTGCCGCGCTGGAGCGCAACGCCAGCATCAGCCAGACGCAGGTCGACCTTTTTGCTCCGCCGCCAGACACACAGTCCACCGGTCCGAGCGCACTCGAGTCCGGCCTCGCGGCGATGGACCCCGACACGCTGACGCCCCGCGAGGCACTCGACGCGCTGTACGCGCTCAAGAAGCTGGCCCGCGAGGACGCGCGATGAGCGGCTGCGGGTTGCGCAAGGCGACGCAGGACGGGCGGCTCGGATGGCGTTGATCGTCTTCTCGCACGCGAATAGCTTTCCGGCTGGCACCTACCGGCTTCTTTTCAAGTACCTGCGCGCGCGCGGCTTCAAAGTGCGGGCGGTCGAGAAGTTCGGCCACGCGCCGCAGTACCCGGCAACCGACAACTGGCCGCATCTGGTGCAGCAGTTGGCGGACTTCGCGACGGCCGAGGTCGACCGGGCCGGCGAGCCGGCGTTTCTGGTCGGCCACTCGCTGGGCGGCTTTTTAAGCCTAATGGCGGCGGCGCGCCATCCGGGCATCGCGCGCGGCGTGCTGCTGGTCGACGCGCCGTTGATCGGTGGCTGGCGCGCCACGGCGCTGGGTATGGTCAAGGGCGCGCAAATGGTCGGCGCAGTGTCGCCCGGTGCAATCAGCCGGCGCCGACGTACCAGCTGGCCCGACAGCGACGCGGTCCTTGCGCATTTGCGCGGCAAAAAGGCTTTTGCACGCTGGGACCCGCAAGTCTTGCGCGACTATGTGGAGTTCGGTACCCATCAAACCGCGGGGCAACGCGTGCTGAGTTTCGACCGCGATGTGGAAACCGCGATCTACAACACCCTGCCCGACAATCTGGACCGACTCATCCGGCGCCATCCGCTGAAGTGTCCGGTAGCTTTCATCGGCGGGTTGCATTCGCAGGAAATGAAACGGGTCGGCATGGCGCTGACCGAAAAGCTCACCGGCGGGCGCATCACGATGGTCGACGGAAGCCACTTGTTTCCAATGGAAAGGCCGCTGGCCTGCGCGGCCGCCATTGAAGCGGCGCTGCTCAACCTCGAAAGCGTTCCATAGCGAAGCCCTAAGGCGACCAGCGGACGTCGCCGCTCCAGGCGGTGGCCAGCACGACGACGCCAAAGCCGATGCGGTACCAGGCAAAGCCGGCAAAGCTGTGCGTCGCGATATAGCGCAGCAGCCAGCGTATGCACAGCCAGGCGCTCGCGAAGGACAGCATCAGCCCCACGCCGAACATCGGCAGATCCGACAGTTCCAGCAGGTCGCGCTCCTTGTACAAGCTGTAGGCACCGGCGCCGATGAGCGTCGGGATCGCCAGGTAAAAAGAAAATTCGGTCGCCGCCTTGCGCGACAGACCCAGCAGCATGCCGCCAATGATGGTCGCCCCACTGCGACTGGTTCCCGGAATCATCGCCAGGCACTGCGCCAGTCCGACCTTGAACGCGTCCAACGCCGTCATCGCGTCGACCTCGTCGATGCGCGGCGGCGCTGTTGCCAGGCGCTGGCGCCTTTCGGCCCACAGGATGATGAAGCCGCCCAGGATGAAGGTGCTCGCGACGACCACCGGCGTAAATAGGTGCTGCTTGATCGCCTTGCCAAACAACAGCCCCAGGATGGCTGCCGGCATGAATGCGACCAGCACATGGAGCGCGAAGCGCTGCGCCTGGCGCTGCGTCGGCAGCGCCAGCAGCGTGTCACGCAGTTTTTGCCAGTAGACGATTACCACTGCCAGAATCGCTCCGGACTGGATCGCGATGTCGAACACCTTGCCCTTGGCGTCGTCGAGGCCGAGCAGGGCGCCCGCCAGGATCAGGTGGCCGGTAGAGGATATCGGCAGGAACTCGGTGAGCCCCTCAACGATGCCCATGACGGCCGCCTTGGCCAGCACAACGAAATCCACGTACGCTCCTTGAAACCCATTGCTCGGCAGCGACCCCTGCGCGCAGGGCCTCTTCGTCGCGTCGGTCGAGCAGCGATTATCGCCGCCGGCATCGGGCCCGACGCAGCCCCTCGGAGCAGACTGTCCGGACGCATAAAATCGCCGCATGAGTAAGCCTGTCCCTCCACAAGCTGACGCGCCCGAGGCGCTCAAGCCGAGCAACTTTCTGCGCCAAGTGATCGAGTCCGACCTGGCGGCCGGAACCTACGCCGGACGCAGGTGGGGAGGCAGCCCCGGCGACGGCGCGCACCATGCAGCGGGCAAGCCCGACCTGGCGACGATAAGAACCCGCTTTCCGCCCGAGCCCAACGGCTACCTGCACATAGGCCATGCCAAGAGCATCTGCGTGAACTTCGGCCTGGCGCGCGACTATGGGGGGGTCTGCCACCTGCGCTTCGACGACACCAACCCGGACAAGGAGGAGCAGGAATTCGTCGACGGCATCATCGACGCGGTTCACTGGCTCGGTTTTGACTGGCAGGCCAACGGCGAAAGCCACCTGTTTCACGCCAGCGACTACTTCGACTTCATGTACCGGGCAGCAGAGTACCTGATCACCTCGGGCCGCGCCTATGTCGACGAACAAAGCGCCGACGACATGCGGCTAAACCGCGGCGACTTCGGCAGGCCCGGCGTCGACAGCCCGTTTCGTGAGCGCACACCGGAGCACAACCTGCAGCGCTTTCGGGAAATGCGCGACGCGATGCACCCGGACGGTTCGATGGTGCTGCGCGCGAAGGTCGACATGGCCAGCCCCAACATCAATCTGCGCGATCCGACCATCTACCGGATACGCCGCGCCGAGCACCACAACACCGGCAACAAGTGGTGCATCTACCCGATGTACGCGTTCGCGCACCCGGTCGAGGATGCGCTCGAGCAGATCACGCACAGCATCTGCACCTTGGAATTCGAGGACCAGCGGCCCTGGTACGACTGGCTGCTGCAGGCGCTGGTCGACGGCGGCCTGCTGCACGCCCCGGCGCCGCGCCAATACGAGTTCGCCCGGCTGAACATGAGCTATGTGATCACCAGCAAGCGCAAACTCGCAGCCCTGGTGCAGGAGGGCCGGGTCGACGGCTGGGACGACCCCCGCATGCCGACGCTGGTCGGGTTGCGCCGGCGCGGCTATACACCCGAGAGCCTGCGGCTGATGGCCGAGCGCACCGGAACCAGCAAAGCGGGCGGCTGGACCGACTACAGCACGCTCGAAGGCTGCCTGCGCGAGACGCTCGATGGCTCGGCGCCGCGCGCGATGGCGGTGCTTGACCCGATCAGACTGGTCATCACAAACTGGGGGGAGTTGATGGGCGGTGACGCTGCCACCGACGACTGCAGCGCGCCAGTGCATCCGCATGTGCCGGCGCTAGGACGGCGCCACTTCAA
>Ga0214919_10006322_pt1 | contig 16315 bp, 19 predicted proteins | sample LL1503_MetaG_FD_177994 | JGI IMG/M metagenome (GOLD analysis project Ga0214919, IMG submission 177994) | Freshwater microbial communities from Lake Lanier, Atlanta, Georgia, United States - LL-1503 | ecosystem: Environmental > Aquatic > Freshwater > Lake | place: USA: Georgia | collected... | reverse complement strand
AGAAAATGGACGCTTTGGATGTTTTTTATCCAAGTCGTATGGCAGATCGTATTCTTGGAATGGGAGATGTTGTTTCGCTTGTTGAACGTGCACAAGAACAATTTGATGAGGAGGGTGCAAGAAGATTGCAAAAGAGAATTCTAAAAGATCAATTTGATTTTAATGATTTTTTAGCCCAGTTGCAACAAGTAAAAAAAATGGGGAATGTTAAAGATTTAATGGGCATGATTCCTGGAGTGGGAAAAGCGATGAAAGATGTTGATGTTCCAGATGATGCATTTAAAGGAACAGAGTCAATGATTCTCTCTATGACTCCTAAAGAACGAGCTAACCCTGCTTTGTTAAATATGGCTCGAAAAACACGAATAGCAAATGGCTCAGGAATGAACATACAAGAGGTTAATAAATTAATAAAACAATTTGAGGAAATGCGAAAAATGATGAAATTAATGAGTAACCCTCGAAATGCAATGTCAATGATGAGTAAACTAAAAGGGATGGGCGGAATGCCTGGAATGTAAATGGAAAACTACGATATTTATCCTGCAAAACCGCATATTGAGAAAGTAAAAATCGAGAGTAATTGGGGGTTAACAGCTTTTTCATTAGTGCTTTTTGTTGGTGTTTTTCTACTACTTTTTAAAGATGAAATAAATTTTGTCTTATTTCTTATTTTGGTTCTTTTTATTCATGAGATGGGACATTTTACCTTCATGAAATTATTTAATTACGAAAATGTTCGAATGCTTTTTATTCCATTGATGGGCGCTTTTGTACAAGGAAGTAAAGAGAAATATTCACAAACTCAAAGTTTTATTGTTGTTGCTGCAGGTCCTTTTCCTGGAATTTGTATTGGCATTATCACTTTATTTCTATCTTCTTATTATCAATTAAATTGGCTTCTTGAACTTTCTTTTCTCTTTCTTTTTCTGAATATAATTAACCTTATTCCAATTGATCCTCTCGATGGCGGTCAATTGTTTAAACTTTTAGTGCATAAGAAAAGAGATCTTTTTTTAATCATCTTTGCTTTTATTTCCTCACTTATTTTAATTCTTGTTGGTTTTTTAATTTGGTCATGGGTTACCATGATTTTTGGCTTTTTTATGGGAATTAGAGTTCGAGGAATGCAGCGCAATTATCAAATTAGAAAATTATTAGACGAGCAAGATGTTAACTATATTTCTACATATGATGACTTGTCAAATCGGGATTATGCTATGATCCGAGATGTAATAGTAGCTGAAACCCCGTCATTAAAAAAGTTTCTTGCTCTTTCAGATGATACAAATGATGATGTTTTAGCGTCACATGTAAATTCGGTTTTACTTGCACCCGTGAAATACGATGCTTCATTTTGGCTGAAATTTACAATTGTTGCATCATGGGTAATATTAGTTTTTTTACCACTGTTTCTATTGTTATTTTATCGGCATACTTTTTTGGATTGGTACTTTGAAACAATCTAGTTTTTTAGAATTTATTTTTAAATAATAAACTCTCTAATGAATAAACTGTTTTTATGTTTGGGTGTCTTACTTCATTCTTTTTTTGGAGCCGCTCAATGTGATCGTGTTTTTGTTTCCGGTCGCGTAATTGATTCACTCAGGCCTCAAACCTTTTACAACTTGATGGTAATTAATAAAGCTGTTGGTCGTGGAGTTTTTGGTCAACCAAATGGTGAATTTTCAGTTTATGTTAGTCCAAATGACCGTATCGCCCTTTCCACAAAAGAATATCCGATATATGAGTTTATTGCTAGTCCAGATGAAAATTGTCAATGTCATGTTATTGCCTACATCGAAAAAATTCCCCAAGAAATTCAAGAAGTAATAGTTCGTCCTCTAAAAACTCTTTCACAAATTAAGGAAGACAGACAAGCACTTTCTATGCGAGAAACACGCTTGGTTACTGGTATTAGTATTTTGGAAAGTCCAATAACTGCCCTGTATCAAGCTTTTTCAAAAAAAGAACAAAATAAACGTTGGATTCAAGAACAAAAATATAAAGACGATCAAAGACGCGTTGTCAAAGAGCTATTGCGCTTGTATGTTGCTTTCGATATTATAAATATGACAGAAGATGATTTCGATGACTTTATTCAATTCTTGAATATGGATGATGATTTCTTAAAAACTTCTTCTGAAATGGAATTGATTTTATTTATAAAGGACAAGTACGAGCATTATTCGTTCTTAAAAAAGTAGAACTTTCTATTGATTTCTTCTTGTAGGCTCCCAAATACTGCTTTTTATTTCTTGAAAATAATTTAAGAATCCAAAGAATAAAGCTGCATTTAATGGTCATAAAATCTATTTTATTTAATCAAAGGATAGCTATTTTTATTTAGTAAAAGCGATAAATTTATTTATTGCTACTAAATAATTCTTCTAATAAGGCTGTTGTTGTTTTCCAATTAAATTTATTTACAACAAAATTATATCCATTTAAGCCAATGTTGTTTGCCTTTTCTTCATCTTGTAAAAGTTCAATTATAAATTGAGCGTATTGTTCCGGAGTTTCTGCAACGAAAATTTGGTGATTTGGTAATGCTCCTAACGCGTTGTTTGCCATTTTAGAAGTAACACAAGGTAATTTCATTGCCATTGCCTCTAATAATTTATTTTGCAAGCCTATGCTTATTTGCATGGGAGCAACTAATATTTTTGATTTTGCAAAATTTTCTCTTACATCGAATATCCAACCACTAATTTCAACCCTGTTTGATTTTAATGCTAAAACTTTTTTATTTGGAGAAGCACCAGAAATAAGCAACCGCACTTTCGGTAATTTCTCCCAAATTAAGGGCATAATTTTATTTACTAAATATTCTACACTTTCTACGTTAGGAGGATAGTTCATGTTACCATTGAATATTAATTCAAATTCTTTTTTATGTGGGATAGCATTAAAATAATCGGTATCAACGCCATTAGAAATAATCCTTATTTCATTTTTTTGAGGATGTTGTATAAAATCTTTATCTTGATCAGAAATTATTGTTTTGTGGGTGAAATATTGAAAAATATTGTATTCGTATTTCAGTAATCTTCTGTGCTCCATTGCTATTATAGGAAGCATATATAAAGGGTCAGTAAATATTCTTCTTTCCATACCTTTTGAAAACACATCCATGTAATCAAGCGTTTTAGAAATACTTGGATATGGTTTTGCATATTCAGCAGTTCTAATTAGTTGGCAATAAATATGGTTGGGTTTGTATTTTTCAATTAAAGCATTGACATTCTTTTGAGCTTTGTTAAAATAAAAGTAGCCAACCTGTAAAGGTTTCCCATTAAATAAAGCCCGAACAAGATTGAAAAATATTGTTAATTTAGATAAATTCATTATCGAAATTGCGATGCAGTATTTTTTTAATTCTACTAAAGCAAACTCATCTAATTCCTTATCATTTAATGCAAAAAGAATAATTTGATTGTTTTTTGATAGTTCTTTAATTTGATTAAATGCTCGTAACTTATCTCCTTTATCTAAAGGGTAGGGAACACGGGATAATATAACTAGGAGTTTCATAAAACTATTACTGATTAAAAAATTAAATCATCTTCGGCTGTATAAACTTTAATTTTTTCCTTTCTATTTAGCGCGAAAATCCGTATTAAAAGATGGTAAAACAAGTAAGTATGAAGTATGAAGATCAAACATATCCAAAATATGATTTCAAGAAAAATTTGGATGTCCATTGTTTTCATCTACTAAAGATATTAAACATATTTTTGGAGAATATATTTTATTTTGATGTGCTTGAAATAAGACATTCTTTTAAATCACTATTAATTTTATTGTCAGAAAATTCAGCTTTGATAAAAGAGTAGGCATCAAGTCCTCTTATTTTTCTAGCACTTTCATTATTTATTAATTGCAGTAGATCATTTGTAAAGTCATCTGCTGTTTTTGATATATTTATAGTATTAGGAAGGTCTAAACCCTCTGCAGCAATTTCAGTTAAAACACAAGGTAATCCTAAACTTAATGCTTCCAAAACTTTTATTTTTACTCCTGATCCTGAAATAAGTGGTGCAATAAAAATTCCATTTTCAAGAAGAAAATCACTTGAATTTTTAACAAAACCTTTTACATTAACTCCATCAAGACCTTTTAATTCATTGATTTTTTCGGATTCTCTTCCTGCAATATTGATGCTAATTTCCGGGTAATTTTCCTTTATCCTAGGAAAAATATTTTTTATGAACCAGACTATTCCTTCTCTATTAGGAATCCAGTTAAATGATCCGATAAAACATATTGAAACACTCGAGAAGTCTATTTTTTGTTTTTGGTTATCGATGGAAACTGGGATGTGGAAACTAGGATTTTTGCTTATGGCATTAATATTCACATTGTCTTTTGAAGAAAGAGGAAGAATAAAATCTACAGAATTTATCAATTCTAGTTCTTTTGTTTTTAAATTTTTTGCTAATACTTTTAGGAAATATTTTTTGATAGAATTCCTTTCTTTTTTTGCTAATTGCTGCCAAATTTCATGTTCAATATTGTGAGCTCGGTAGCCAAATTTAGCATTGCTAAAGCCTTGAATATCTTTTTGATAAATAGTGGTGAAAAGTCCTTCAAAAATTACGAGATCAAAATTCATCTTTTTGCAAAGTTGCTCTAATTCTTTCTTTACAGATTTTGAATAAAAGCGCGAAATATTATAGGATTTAAATTTTATAAAGGAAATCAAAGCATCAATAAAATAAATTTTTGTATCCACAAAGGAACTAGAAAAATTTATATTTTTAATTTCCGGAAACTCTTCAGGGACGAAAGGGTGTTTGTGCGTATGAATTGAAAAATATTCAATTTGTTCAATAGTTTCAATACTTGAAATATTTTTTAAAAATTGAGTCATAGCAAAGCAACCACCATCAATAATAGGAAAGGGCGGCTTATGACTTAAAATTAAAACATTCATTTCTTTTGAATTAATTTAACTAATCTGATCTGCCATGCTTCCAAATTAAATATTTCAGAATCATAAGCTGCTGCACGTGTTATGATGAATGCAATTGGCGTAAAGAAGATTCCTGCCATCCACATTCCCAGAAATGGAGAAACTACATGGCTATTTGCTAAATTATTTCCAATACTCATGAGTACAAAATAGATCATAAAAATGATAGCTGCAATTACAACTGGTGCTCCAAATCCACCCTTTTTTATAATAGCTCCAAGTGGTGCTCCCACAAAAAATAATACTATAATTGCGTATGTTAGGGCAAATTTTCTATGGAATTCAATCCAGTATTGTGCCGCTTCATTATCCAATACTTTTATATGTGAGAGTTGATTTTCAATGCGTGTATTACTGTTTCTGAGTTTACTTATAGTTTGCTGAATTATTTTTGATTTTTCTGTTTTTGGTATTTTAGCCCAACTTACTAGAGGTATTTCATTTTTTTGTGGAATTCCTGAAAGTGAATCAAATCTATACACTTTATTGAATAAAATATGATCTGTTATTAAGCCTGCAGTAAACAATTTTTCTACGTTTTTCTTTTTTAAGGAAATGGAATCCATAGCTTTGCTAATCTGAAATACATTCATCATTTCGTGTTTGTCAGTAAACACATCCTCATTGGATCTATTTAAGCTATATCCTGTAAGATTTATTTTATAAGTGCCACTTTGAAAAGTAGAGATTCTAGCTGGTTTGCCAACATCTAAATTACCATTAACCTGACCATTTGGCAAGAAACTTGGATTTTGAATATCTAATTCCTCATAAATATTGCCATTTTTTAATTTGAAAAATAAATACTGACCATTTAAAGATTTATAAACTCTTGCTTCTTTTGCTTTTACAGTTCTTAATTGAGTAGTTTGAGTATGATCATGAATCGTCATGTCATAGTAGACACCATTTTCTTCTTTTTTGACTTTAATAGCAAACCCATCAAATTCTTTTGTGTAAACCCCGGGAGTTAATAAGGTCGCAATTTTAGTATTTTGAATATCATAAATTAACGAGTGCCATTTTAAGTTGGCAACGGGTATTATATAATTTGCAAAATAAAATGTTCCAAAAGAAATTAGTAAAACAAGAACAAATAATGGGCGAATAATACGATACAAAGAAAGTCCACTAGATTTAAGAGCGGTTAATTCATTGTTTTCGGACAGATTGCCGAAAGTCATAAGAGATGAAAGTAAAATTGCAAGAGGTAGGGCGAGTGGAATTAGACTAGCAGAAACATAAAAAAGCAGCTCTAGGATGACAAAGACAGCAAGTCCTTTCCCCATTAAATCATCAATATATAACCAGAAAAATTGTAGGATAAGAATGAACATTGAAATAATCAATGTTATAATAAATGGTCCTACAAAAGAACGAATACTAAAAATATAAAGCCTTTTCAATCCTTTATTTAATACAAATGTATGTAATTATGATTTATTGAGCGAAGTATTAACGACAATTAAGCTCCTAGTATTCGTTTTAAATCTCCAACTTGCTGATTCCAAAGAAGAATAGCACTTTCTTTATCCTCAGGATAAGCAAAATCTATTATCTGAAGTGAAACAGATGCTGTCATTGGATCTACAGTTGAACTAATTTCGAAGTAAGTCTCCAAGTCATCATCATCAATCCATTTAAAGCGAACTTTAGAATTATTTTTGTTAAAAAGTAAATTTGCTTGTTCAATATTACCATCCCACTCAAAAGAATATAAATCATCTTCATTGTTAACATCATCAGCAAACCATTCAGCTAAACCTCCAGGTGTGCTGATCATATTTTCTAGAACACGTGGTGATGTTTTAAAAAGAAACTCCAATTCAAATTTTTCTTTCATGGTAAAATGGGTAAATAATTATAATTTTACTTAGATATTTACTTGCAATATAATCTTTATTTTTCAATGACAATTAAAAAATCACTTGAAGTTTCTGGAAATTTCTTATTTAAATACCGTGGGCATATTCCTTTGATTTTTTTTGTATTAATAGTTCCTATTTCTTTTTTCACACCCTACAAAACATACGCTTTTTATAATGGACTTAATGAAACTATTTTATTCACCGCTCTTTTTTTAATTTTTATTGGACATCTTATTAGAGCTCGAACCGTTGGTAAAAGAACGATTCAAACATCTGGGAGAAATAGAAGTCATCAAGTAGCACAAGTTCTTACTAAAACCGGTTGGTATTCTCTTGTTAGGCATCCACTTTATTTTGGGAATTACTTGATTTGGTTGGGCTTGGCAATTTTTTTATCTAATTTTTGGTTTTTAGTTATTTTAAGTTTGTTGTTTTGGATCTATTACGAGCGTATTATGTTTGCTGAAGAGCTTTTTTTAGAGGAAAAGTTTGGCGATGAATTTCAAGATTGGGCTATTAAAACTCCATCTTTTCTACCTTCTTTTAAAAATTATATTCCAAATCATTGTCCTTTTTCGTGGCGTGTAGTTATGAAAAATGAATATCCTGGAATTATTTCAAGCGCAACATCTTTTCTATTTATTCTTATTTTAAAACGTAAAGTTTTACTTGGTTATTTTTCTTTTTGTATTTCAGATGCAGTATTTTTAGTAATAATAGTTGTTTTTGGTGTGAGTTGTAAAATCCTAAAAAAGTTTACGGCTGTTTTTGAGCCCATGGACTGATTTCTATACGAATACTCAATAAATATTAGTTATTAATTTTAAATACTTGTCTTTGAAGTAAGGATTTTCCCAATGTTAATTCATCAGTATATTGTAATTCTGAACCAACAGCAACTCCACGAGATAAAGTTGTAATAAAGGGAGAATAGGGTTGAAGTTTTTTAAAAAGATAAAAATTTGTCGTGTCACCCTCCATGGTAGGACTCAGCGCAAAAATAATCTCTGTTATTTTTTCACGAGCGATTTTATCAATCAATGATTGGATATTTAAATCTTGAGGTCCAATACCATCTAAGGGAGAAATCAAGCCATCTAGAACATGGTAGATGCCTTTGTAAGCGGATGTTGACTCAATTGCCATAACATCTCGTATATCTTCAACTACACAGATTGTGTGATGGTCACGGTTGGGATTTATGCAAATCGAGCATATAGGTTCGTCAGCAATATTTCCGCAACTTGAACATGAAAATAGTTTGTTTTTTAACTCAATTATTGCTTGTGTGAAATCCATTACTTCGATTTCATTTTTCTTGAGTAAATGCAATGTTAGCCGCAGTGCTGTTCTTTTTCCTATTCCGGGTAAAGTCCCTAATTGGTCAACTGCATTTTCTAGGTATTTAGAAGGTATTTTCACGTTCAAAAATACCAATTAATTAGATGTTTCTTCATCATTCTTTAAAATATCGCATCTTAAAATACTAACTTTGTTTCAAATGTCTCAAAAAGAATTAAATATCCGTAATAAAAAGGCACGCTTCGAATATCATTTGGAGGACGTGTACACCGCAGGTATTCAATTAAGCGGAACTGAGATAAAAAGTATACGAGCAGGCAAAGCAAGTGTAATGGAAGCTTATTGTATTTGTGAGAACAGAGAAGTTTGGATGCGTAACATGCACATTTCGGTATATGAAAATGGTTCTATATACAATCACAAACCACGATCTGACAGAAAACTCCTCTTGAATCATAAAGAGATAATTCAGATCGAAAAATTTTTAAAGACAAAAGGAAATACCTTAATTCCCTTGAAGTTATTTTTATCAGAAAAGGGTTGGGTAAAAGTTGAGATTGCCTGTGCAACAGGAAAGAAAAACCACGATAAAAGGCAAGATTTAAAAGAGAAAGATGATTTACGGGAAATGGATCGCGCAATGAAACGCTAATCCTTTATAATTGCGTAATCTGGAAATTTCTTTTTGTCAAAGATGAATTTTGCATCGTCGATAACAAGATTTGGAGTTAATTTTACAACTGTATATGTCATTATTGTTCCATCTTTAAGTTTCATTATTGCTTTTTTCAAATCATTTTTTGTTTTAGAAATATATAAAACAATAGTATGATAATCTGATTTTGCTACATCTTTTGGATAAAGATTTATAATATGAACTATTTCAGCATTTATTTTAGATTCTTTTTCATATTTATTTTTGAAACCGGTTTCCCAAAGTGTCATTATTTTTTTAGGATTTAAACTTTCTTCTGAATTATCACTGTCTGATTCGTAAACTGATTTATCATCTTTTGCAATATTCCATGTTTTAAGGCCATTAGAAATTATAGAATTATCTCCATAAGTTGCAAAGTATTTATCACCTTTTACCCAACCTTTTCCAATAGTATTATCATTTTGTCCAGTTGAAGTGTTTTTAATAAGTGCTGAAAATTCAACATAGAAAGTCTTGTAATTATTTATTTTTAATGATAACTTATCTAAAATGGCTTGAGATTTAGTATCTTGAGCGTATAAATTGGCAAAAAGAAATACGATTAGAAATGAAAAAAGTAATCTCATAGATTTATTTTGAGTGCAAATATCTTAAATTAAAATAAATAAACATAATTAGATTTTTAAAAGAATTTAAAAATGTTTAATCGCAAATTCTGCCCTTGTGTTTTTCATTGTGAAAATGTGCATCTAATTCTTTAAATTCCTTTAATAACTCGGGTGAAGGCTTTTTTTCTTGAAGTTTTGATAAATCAGGTTGCCCTGCATCTATCCATGCCGTTAACCAAACAGAGCCAATTGCACAGATTGCAGCTCTCATTCTTCGTTCTACCATTCCATTTAACCGTTGATGGTATAAGGCACAAAATTCTTTTGAATAAACTGAAACTGTTGTATTTCCTCGTTGTTCAAAACTGTATTTTTGGTCAGATGGAAATTCGATACTTAGTTCTTTTTCTATTCGTAATACAGAATCTAAAGCATTGTGGGAGGCTTCAATTGCATTCCAAGTGAAATCAAGTAGTTTTGGAATATAGACACCTTTACCCACAAAATAATCGTAATTCTCTGCATTTATTTCTACCAAGCGGCTTTCCCACAATCCATGAATTCCACGCTGACCAGTAAATTGTCCATTATAATTTTCTGTTGTGTGAAGAGGAACATGAGCATCAGCAATGTAATGACCAATATCAGCTGAGTATTTTAAAATTAGGTCAACATTTTTATTTTCAAAAGCATATTGTAATTTATTTTTCATTATTTGAATATGCCAAGGAACTATTCCGTATGCTTGTAAGGTGTCTTCTGAATATTTCTCCACAGCATCTTTCCATTTTCTAGGAACATTAATGAAAGGATTTTCACCAGTTTTGTAGTAATGATCAAGATCAATGTAATGACATTGTGCTTCTCCTTCAACAGCATATCGTCGTTTATCAGGGTCAACAGCATGTTCAGTTAAAAATTCAATGTGCTCTTTGTAAAACCCAAACATTTCTGGGGGCAAGGTAAAAACAGCAATTCGATTTATGCGCTTATGCCCAAAAAAACCCCATTTTATTTCAAATTTATTTTTAATTGAATCAGTGCCTGAAACAAAAAATAGAAAAATAAATATAAAAAAAACAACTCTTTTCATTGGGTTCTTTGAAAACTACATTTTCCTAAAAGTTAAAAGTAATTAAAAACAATTTAATTTTCTTTTAGATGTGTCTCAACATGTTGAAAAGAAATTTTTCTTGATAAGATTTCGAAACGGTAATAGGAATCCGTTTTCTTTTTTATTTTCCTTTTTTTTGTAAGTCCTAATGTCAATAAATTTGCTGTTTTGTCAATTAGGGTAAACTTTGGCAGATGTTCAATTTCTATTCTCTCAAATTTTTTAAACGTATCATTTATATCTTCAGACAAATCCATTTGTAAAATTTGCAAGCGTATTTCCTCTGTCCTCAAGTCAAATTGCTGTAGGTAATTTAAGTCAATAGTTTTAGTCTTTAACATTCTATTTGCTTGAAAATCGATATCTTTAAAAGCATTTAGTAATTCATTTATTGTCATAAATAATTCTTTCGTTATTCCTTATTTTTTTTTAAAAACGTAATGAATTTTTTCATTCCATCCATTTATTGATAAGAAAATTTCACTTCCATCTTCATTTTTATACGCTAAATCACGAATGTCAATTACGAGATTTTCGATTATTAACTTTTTACAAGCATCGTTATTTCCATAGTGAATAAGATTAACAGATCTTATCGGAGGTAACGATTTAGACAGTTGTAAATCACCATTAATTTTGAAACTGTGCTTTTCACATCCTCCAGAATAAGAAATATTTAAGTGTAGATAATTACCAATAATTTTAGCATCTAAAATTTTAAAAGCGTCAGAGTTACTTTCTTTATTTGTGGTATCTAAAGTTAAATCAATAATAATGGCTTTCAAGGTAGTTTCGGTTTGTTCCGTTTTTTTCTTTTTTAAAAAACAGTGTTTATTGTTCTTTTGAGTTTTGCATGAAAAAATAATAGTAAGTAAAAAAAATAGAACAGAATATCTCATAGAAAAAGATTTTTTTAATATTGATTCAAAAATACATTCTATTTTACTTTTAGGATTAATAAAATACTAACTATTTAATTTTCTCCCATCTAAATAAATTAATTTGATGAATAATTTAACTCTTTGACGAAACAATGATATTTTTGTGCTCACATGAAAACTAAAACGTTAAAAAAAAATAAGGTAAATGTTGTTACATTGGGCTGTTCAAAAAATATTTTTGATTCTGAAGTATTAATGGCTCAATTACAAGCAAATAATTTTGATGTAGAGCATGAGTCAAAGGAAGACGATGCAGAAATTGTCATTATAAATACCTGTGGATTTATAGACAATGCAAAGCAAGAGTCAATTGATACAATTATTCGTTATGCGGATGCAAAAAAGGATGGATTAGTTGATAAGGTCTATGTGACGGGCTGTCTTTCGGAACGTTATCGCGATGATTTAGAAAAAGAAATTCCTGAAGTTGATGCATTTTTTGGTACACGCGAATTACCCCGTTTATTAAAAACGTTGAAGGCAGATTACAAGCATGAATTAGTTGGTGAACGTTTATTGACAACTCCAAATCACTATGCTTATTTCAAAATTGCTGAAGGTTGTGATCGCCCTTGTTCTTTTTGTGCAATTCCGATAATGCGAGGTAAGCATTTGTCAACACCAATTGAAGATCTGGTTTTGCAAGCAAAAAGTCTTGCAGCAAAAGGAGTAAAAGAATTGATGTTAATTGCTCAGGATTTAACCTACTATGGTTTAGATATCTATAAAAAACGCGCCCTTTCGGAATTATTGAAGCATCTTTCTGATGTTGAAGGAATTGAATGGATTCGATTGCACTATGCTTTTCCAACTGGCTTTCCAATGGATGTTTTGGATGTAATGAATGAAAGAACTAATATCTGTAAGTATTTGGATATGCCTTTGCAACATGGTTCTACTAAAATATTACAAGCTATGCGCCGAGGTACAACAAGAGAAAAGACAGAAGAGCTAATCGCAACTATTCGATCAAAAGTTCCCGGAATTGCATTAAGAACAACATTGATTGCTGGTTATCCTGGAGAGACAGAAGCGGATTTTCAAGAAATGTACGATTGGGTTGAGAGAAGTCGCTTTGATAGACTTGGAATTTTCACCTATTCTCACGAAGAAAACACGCATGCTTTTGAGTTCAAAGATAATGTGTCGCCGAAATTAAAAAAGAAGCGAGCTGATTTAATAATGGATTTACAGGCTGGAATTAGTTATGATTTGAATCAACAAAAAGTAAATAAATCTTTTAAGGTTTTATTTGATCGTGCTGAAGGAGATTATTTTATTGGTCGCACAGAATTTGATTCACCTGAAGTTGACAATGAGGTCTTAGTTAAAAAAGATAAAACCTATGTCCGAATAGGAGATTTTTCAAAGGTGCTAATTCAAAGTGCTGATCATTATGATTTGTATGGCGATTTAATTACTGAATAGTCTTTAAATAATTCTTTCATGAACTCGCTTCTTGTTTCAGAATTATAAAAAAGTAGAGGGGCAATAAATATCATCTTAAACATTTTCTTTAATTTATTGTTTTATTTTAAAATTAATAGAAAATGTTAAAAAACTTCACTAGTTCTGATAAACTACTTTTTGTAGCCGCCCTCATGTCGCTATTGTATTCTGAAACTTTATATTTTCTAGGTAAGCCTGATGATGCTATCTTTATTGGTATTTGGGTACCTTCAATATTAGCTTTCGGAATCTATTTAAGGATTATTAATAATTCAAAAAATGGTTGATTTTATCCCTTATTTTGCTGGTTTTATAACTGTTCTTTTTGGAATTGCTTTTGGCTTATCGTTAATTAATGCTAACAAGAAGGATAAAAAATAATTCTTTAAATCACAAATTCTTTTTTTTTACCTAATTTCTGTGGTATATCTTATTACTAGATAATTTACTTTGTCAGCACAATCTTAATAGTTTCCCCTTCATTCTTTAGTAAATAAAGACCTGCTGGAAAATCCATTCTTAATTCACTGATAGATTCTGGAATAGTGAATATTAAATTTCCCTGAAGATCATATAAATTAAATGATTTGGAGGATGGTAAATGAAGCCATTCACCACAAGCTAATATCGTTGGATATACCTTGTATTTCTCTATTTCAGGATTTAATACTGAAACAGTTGAAAGAGTGAAAGTAGCATTTACAACACCACGGTTTGTACTGCCGTGGCCTGAATAAGCAAAAGAATTTGAACTTCCCCGAGCCCATATTAAAGAAAGGGTGCCATTTGCAGCAGTGAACGCATAATCATTTGCATCTCCTGTATTTAATGCACGAGTTGCTATTATGGTTCTAACTCCAGCAGCCACTTGATCTGATGTGATGGTCCAGTTTTGTTGAGCGTCTGTAACTGGTGCAGCATTACCCGTTAATTTAGCATCGAAATTAGTTAATGCACCTGCAGAATGAATACCAACAACGTCTGTTCCATTAGCCATATTTACTGCACCAAATCCAAGGGCAAACCATCTTAATGATGGCCCAGTTATGGTCATGGTTACGTTTGTACTAATATCAAGTTTGACAGACATTGTTAAACCTGCAGTCGAGGATAAATTGACAACACCTGTTGTGAATGTTTGCGAAAAAGACCATTGAGAAAATACAAGTAGAAATAAGAGTAGTGATTTATTTTTCATATGCTTCAAAAAGTTTAGTTAATTGTTCGTCTTTATAGAATAGTAGTAAATCTTTTAGGTTTTGTCCTTGTGAATTTAGATTGTCAGTTTTGGCTCCATATTTTAGTAGCATAGAAATAACAGAATACCGTCTCAAACTCATAGCAAAGTTCAAAGGAGATCCAAATTGACTAAATTGACAGGTATCATTTGGAGAATATCCTTTTTCCAAAATATAATTTAAAATTTCTAAATTATCTTTAAAAATCAAGCCAAAAATTGCAGTCCCTTCTGTAGTACAATACCCAACATCAGCTCCTTTTTCCATCAACAATTTTGCAACAGCGTTATTTCCTCTATAACAAGCTAAAATAAAAGGCGTAATGCCTTGTTCAGATAATGCATTTAAATCATTTGGAGTTTTTTTTAAATGCTGCTCCATTAATAAAACACTTCCAGTTCTGGCGAGATCATGTATGGATTGAGAATGCCCAATTTGAGGCACTAAAAAAGTGCTAAGAAAGACTTGAATAATGAACAATGACTTCATAAAAGTATAAAAATATTATTTTTTTTATTAGATAATTATTCTATTTGTTTTAACAAAAATACAACCAAAAAGTTGAAATAATTTTAAAGTAGCGAGTGAAATTATGATTACATCAAATAAAAGTAATAAAATTAAAGTTTTTGTTTTTTATTTTAGATAAGTGGAATTTAAGCTACATACTTTTAATATAACTATCAAACACATCATTAAAAAGAATACCATTCTCTGTCCGCTTTTTTGAAAGCTGCTTAAGTTCAACTAAGGCCCAAAGTATAAATTCCTTCAAGAAATTTACATCCTCTTTAGCCAGTTTTGGTTGATATATGCTCAGTAGTTCATCAAGTGGTTTCAATGTTGACAATACTTTTTGATAATCTTTATTCGTGGCTTCATCTGAAAGTTCGATGTTATCAGCTTGTATGAACCAATCTACTACTGCATCATATACTGTAGTTTGATTCGGTTTTTTAAGTTTTTCAATTTTCGGAAAATACATTAAAAACAAGGTTTTGGTCGCTTCACTTATCAGGTGATTTGCCACAAAATCACTACCTTCTTGTTCTCCTTCGTATACTAACTCAACCTTTCCTGTAATAGATGGAATCATCCCCATTAAATCACTAAAACGCACTGAGGTTTGATTTTCCCCATTCAGCAGTGAGCGCCGTTCTGCGGTGCTAATTAAGTTCTCATAACCTGTAATGCTCATTCGAGCACTTACACCACTTTTTGGATCAACGAATTCGCTAACACGCGCTTCAAAAGCAATTTGCTCAAGTAAATCTTTGGCAAGTTCCGGAACATAAACTTCAATTGCTCGAATATCAGATTTTTCAGTTTCTTGTTTCGTTATACGTTTTGCAGTCGGTAAATCATACGCGTAATGTGTGAGTATTTGCGAGCCGATTCGATCCTTAAGGGGCGTAACAATACTTCCCCTGTTGGTATAATCCTCAGGATTGGCAGTAAATACAAACTGAACGTCTAAGGACATTCTTAATTTGAAGCCACGAATTTGTATGTCGCCTTCTTCCAAAATATTAAAGAGCGCAACTTGAATTCTAGCTTGTAAATCCGGTAACTCATTTATTACAAAAAGACAGCGATTTGCGCGCGGAATCATTCCAAAATGCAATACCCTATCATCTGCATAACTCAGTTTCAAGTTTGCTGCTTTAATGGGATCAATATCGCCAATCAGGTCGGCAATTGTGACATCAGGAGTTGCCAACTTTTCAAAAAATCGATCATCTCTATGCAGCCATTCAATTGGAGTTGCATCTCCTTTTTCACGAATAATATCTTTAGCATAACGACTAATTGGAACAAAGGGGTCGTCATTGATTTCACTTCCAGCAACAATTGGAATGTATTCGTCTAATAACTGAATCATTAGCCTTGCTATTCTTGTTTTCCCTTGTCCTCTCAAGCCCAATAAATTGATATTATGTTTCGATAAGATTGCTCGTTCTAATTGTGGTATGACAGTTTGTTCGTAACCGTGCATTCCCTCAAATGATTTTTTACCTGCTTGAAGTGCTACAATCAAATTATCCCTTAACTCTGTTTTAATAGATTTGGAGATATACTTTGATTTTTTTAAATCACCTATTGTTTTTAAAGTAGTATTCATAGTATTAGTTAATTCGTTTTTTTCGATTGCTTTCATAATC
>Ga0214919_10006320_pt1 | contig 16317 bp, 19 predicted proteins | sample LL1503_MetaG_FD_177994 | JGI IMG/M metagenome (GOLD analysis project Ga0214919, IMG submission 177994) | Freshwater microbial communities from Lake Lanier, Atlanta, Georgia, United States - LL-1503 | ecosystem: Environmental > Aquatic > Freshwater > Lake | place: USA: Georgia | collected... | reverse complement strand
CTCGTGATGCAGCACCAATTGTGTTGATGCACGGCAACCCTTCATGGTCGTACTTGCATCGCCACATGATCACTGGGCTTGTTGCACTTGGTCACCGTGTTCTGTCACTTGACCTCATGGGTCTTGGCCGATCTGACAAACCAAATGAAGCCTCGTACTACTCACTCGCCAGCCATGTTGACTGGGTGACGAAATGGTTTGAAGCGGAGAACCTCACCAACATCACGCTGTACATGCAGGACTGGGGCGGCCTCATTGGCCTCAACGTGCTGCCACATATTGCAGACAGAGTTGATCGCGTCATTGCATCAAATACCGGGTTACCTGTTGGTGAAGGTGCCAATAAGGCAATGCGCGACTGGTTGGAATATTCCAGTTCAGTTCCTGAGCTTCCTATTGGCAACTTGGTCAACGGTGGATCCACTCGCACACTCAGTGATGCAGAGATTGCCGCGTACAACGCGCCGTACCCTGACGGCAGTTACCAGACAAGCCCAAAGATATTCCCCACCCTTATTCCTGTCCAGCCAGAAAACCCTGGCGTTCCACAGAACAGAGAAACGTGGAAATTTCTTGAGACATGGACCAAGCCATTTCTCACTGCTTACGGTTCAGAAGACCCAATCGCATTCAAGCCTGGTGCCCACCTCGGATTTCAAACACGAGTGCCCGGCGCTGCAGGGCTCACGCATCATGTGATTGAAGGAGCTAACCACTTCATTCAAGAAGATGCGCCTGCAGAACTAGTAACAATCATTCATAACTTTGCACAGTAAGTAAATATGTCAACTCCAGAATTCGTACGCAGTCCAGACAGCAGTTTCGCTGATCTCGCTGATTATCCATTTGCACCTAATTATTTCGACATTGATGGACTGCGTATGCACTACATCGATGAAGGCCCTCGTGACGCACCAGTCATTTTGATGATGCACGGCATGCCGTCGTGGTCGTTCCTATACCGCCACATCATTCCCATCATGTTGGCCGCCGGATACCGCTGCGTTGCACCAGACCATATTGGTTTCGGTAAATCAGACAAAGTTGTCGACCCTGCGTGGTACAACATTGCGCGCCACACTGCTAACACTGCAGCACTTGTTACGCATCTTGATCTCAATGACATCACCATCATGGTGCAAGATTGGGGTGGCCCTACTGGGCTTGCGCAAGTGGCGCACATGCCAGAACGTTTCTCTCGTCTGTGCATTATGAATACATGGCTACATCACTCAGAGTTTGAATACTCCCCTGGCATTCGTCAATGGATTGAACAGAATTCACCAGGCGGCATTTTTCGCGACAACGTTCCTGACAAGTTTTTGTGGGGCACATTGATGGCAATGTCCACGGACAGAATCTCACCGCGTGATTCATTGTTTGTAGCACTCCAAGGTGGGATGCCAAACTACGAAGGCGAAGCACTTGATGTGAAAACTGCCTACGACGCACCGTTTATTGGTTTGGGCGAGGCTGGCGTAAATGGCCCTCGTCGTTTCCCACTCAGCATTCCCCTACACGACCCCATTTCGGGAGACGCCGTCAACCAGGAAAAGAACTTCGCAACCATTAATGCTCTGAAGATTCCCATCCATTTCTTGTGGGCCACGAACGACGACGTATTCACCCTGGATTGGGGCAAGAAGTGGCACTCACTGATTCCGCATTCAACGTTTGAAGAGATCGTTGGTGCTCGTCACTTCTTGCAAGACACGCATGGCCCTGAAATAGCTACACGTTTACTTGCGTATATGCAATAGCAATTACAGGTCGCGGCGAACCGTCAGTCGATTCACCGGATGACCCACAAGGTCAGTAAATGTTCGGTTTGGTTCAATCGAAATAATCTCACCGAGTACACGCGCAAGTGCCCGTTCGCGTGAGCCGAGACTTGCATTTATTTCGCCAATCCAGGAAGTCACGCCGTGGTCACGGCACACATGGTCGATATGGTCGAGTAAAGCCAATGCCACAGCTCCCGAACGCTCGCCTTCCTTGATATTCATATGCACATGTGCGCCAACATCAATCGGCAATCGCTTCCGAGATTTCCACACAGTAAGGGAATCCAAAAACCTCAACCGATAAAACTTGCGACTGCGTGCAGATAACCGAAAGGTCACTAAGCGGATGAATACTCGACGCGTCAGCTTTTTCGCAATCTTTGCGAGCCACTCGTCGTATGCCACGGGGTCTGTACAAACCAATGCGTAACCGACAACGTCGTTGTCTCGAATGGCTACCGCACCCAAATGAGTAGCGTTTGTGATGTACCAAGCAAGGCTTAGTTCCTCGTATAAGCCGACTTCATCAAGCGCAAAGCCCAATGGTTTTCCCATAAGAAAAGTCTCATGAAAGAGGTGACGAACCTCTGATTCATATTGACCGAGGGCTTCCAACCGAATCTGGTGCTCAAGAATTATTGACATACCCAGACATTCCGACACATGATGTGAATAGGTCAACCATTCGTTCTCCAGTAGTAGCCCAATTGAAATTGCTGGCTCGAAGTTCACATTGAGTGCACAAGTCTTTCCGCGACAGTTGGCGAAGTTGTTGGATGGCAGAAACAATCACTGTGGGCTCGAGATTGACAACTCGTCCACAGCTGTTTTCTATGACTTCGCGTGAAGCGCCATCAGATGCCACAACTACTGGTGTTCCAGATGCAAGTGCCTCTATTGATACCAGACCAAATGTTTCGACATGGCCGAGATTTAATACCACGTCAGCAAAGGTAAGAAGATTCGCAAGTGTGTCGCGATCCGTGACATGACCCATGAAATGAACTGGTAGACCAATTGCTTGTTCTTGAAGTTTGTTCATTAAGGGACCATCACCTAATACCAACATCTGACAGATCTGATTTCTACAAAGAATCCGAAGAGCTTCAATGGCAACATCGACATTCTTTTCAGGAGATAGTCGAGCGCACACGACAAGAGTGAACGGTGTTCCCCATGCAGGAGATTTCTGGCTACTGACGAATTGCGAAGAATCAACACCTAGAGGAACAATATGGACAGAGTCTGACTGGCCGTCAAACTCTTCTGCTGCATATTGAGACGCACACACAATGGCATCTGCAGATCGGACAATGGCTCTTCGGAAATAGCTGACAATAGGAACGAGGGGAAATCGCTTCCACCCCAAAGAATTGATGGCTAAATCTGTGCGCTCATGAGAAAAGACAACACAAGCAATGCCATTCTTCTTGCACCATTTCGGCACCCAATACAAAGTCGATTTATCAGAAAGCTCCACGACATCAGGTCGAAGACCAAGAAGAATACGTTGTAATTCTCGTCGACCTGCAATCACTCGGTAGCCCCCAGTCATTGGCAATACTGGACCACGAATCGTAAAATCTTTTACCAGATTCGTTTCGTCTGAAAGTGACTCAAAGCTGGGACGAATAAGCACTACCTCGTGCCCTAAGGCAAGATACTGAGCCTGAAGTGCACCTAGCGCAGTTCGCATTCCCCCTGAAGTCTCGTGGACAAAGTTTGCGACCTGGACAATTTTCATGTCAATTGATTCTTCTTTGACACTCGTGATTTTGGTTTTGCAGATGCTGGGAATTCGTAGGTGCACATTTCGTCGTATGTCATGGAGACATAACCACGTGAGAGAAACTGGGTGATCAACTTCAGATTTGCTTCACGTAAGCGAGGTGACATCAGATCAGCTGGGTGAATTGCGATCCGTAATGGCTTGCCTTTGGTTTCAACATATTTTGCGATGCCATTCGTAACCGCTACTCCCGGAAGGCTGAGGAGACTGCGTGGGCGCTGTGATGTAACCACAACAAACTTCTTATCCCCCGTTTGGGTATTAATCAGATGCGTATGGTTGTTCGTGTATTGAAAACCTGTGTCACGAAGTGCATCAAGCGTTCCCTCAGACATCATCCAAGCCGGCGCAACGAATCCTGTTGCTTGAAAGCCACATTTAGCCATGATGGACTTGCCATGTATCAGACGTTTGAATGCTTCTTCATAGGGAAGCTCCCAAAACTCCTGGCATCCTCTGCCCAACAACTGTCCGATTCGTGATCGTTTAGATGTAGACGCAAAAGTTTTATCTCGTGTGTGCATCAGGCCATGTTGAACAATTTCATGTCCACGAGACTCTGCAGCATGTAACCAATCAACAAATGCCGGGGACTGACTGAGTTCCTGTCCATTCCAGCGCCCAGGAATTACTAACAGAGACGCCCGAACGCCAAGAGTTTCCAGCAAGTCCAACCAGCGACGTGAAAGTTCAGCAGTAGCAGGAGCAACATCATGGAGGGAAACAACAATTTTGCTCATGCTGCGACTCCGCGATAGGCAAAGCTGAGTCCACCAATAACTGAACGATAATGACCTTCCAATTCATCCATCACCCCGCACCAGGGTCGAACTTCAACCGATGGTCGAGCATTGGCAGCGAGACGTTCCTTTTTCACTGGGTACTTAGCCAACTCTGCAACTGCACCAACCAATGAATAGCGAGATGTCTCTGTCCAAAGGAACCCGTTGTGGCCGTGTTGAACTAAATCAAGTGGACCACCAGACGCAGGTGCGACAACAGGGACACCAGAAGCAAGTGCTTCTTGTACTGCTTGACAGAACGTTTCGTCTGTTCCCGTGTGTACGAATACATCAAAAGATGCATACAGCTTGCTGAGTTCCTCCCCTGATTTAAAGCCCATAAAAATTGCACCTTGCAATTCCTTTTCCAATTTGGCTCTCACCGGCCCATCTCCCACAATTACAACTTTGATGTGAGGCATTCGGCAGAGCCCCTTCAGACGCTCAATCTGTTTCTCTCGCGCCAATCGGCCTACGAAACCGATAATCAATTGGCCATCTGGTGCAATAGACCTTCGTAACTCTTCATCACGAAAAGAAGGGTTGAACCGCTCTAAGTCAACTCCGCGCATCCATCTCACAACATTGTTCACACCGCGCTCACGCAAGTCCCACACAGCTGCCGTAGATGGCGCCAGAGTTAGGTCTGCACGACGATGAATATTTGCGATGTATCGCCAAATCGAACGACCCGCTAGGCCAAGGTGATATCGAGAAGCGAAACCGGCGAGGTCAGTTTGATATATCGCAACTGATGGAATTCCAAGTTCTTGTGCGGCGTTCAGACTTGCTGCGCCAAGAACAGCGGGAGAACCAAGGTGAACAACGTCAGGCTTGATCTCGCGCAGAACATCACGTACAAAGTCTCGTGAATGACCAATGCGTAATTCTGGATACCGAGGGAACCCGAAAGAAGGAACTCGAATGATTCGAGCTTTCCCGTATGCAGTAACACCAGGCGATGGGGCAATCACAGTGACCTCATGACCGCGTTCAGTCATATGTTCAATGACACGAAGAATTGAGTTTGTTACACCATTGATGGCTGGGAGAAAGCTCTCTGCAACGATTGCAATTTTCATGGGCCCAAGAGAACCAAAATCCAAGTCTTGATCACCTCGTGAATTTAGTTCTGATACTTCATGCATGAGAGTTCCCCTCTAGTAAGTGTCTGCGCATTGGCAGAACTTTCTTGTCTCGTTGTTTAGTAAGTCCTATTGCTGCAGCCACACCACCCATCACCATCAATTTGATGATCAGACGCGATCCAGCCGAGTCACCGCCCTTCGATACGTAGAAGGCAACGGCCGCTGTTCCACAAGAAATGACAACACTTGATCCCCATGCAGACCACGGGAACACGTGGCGCATTGAAACCTCAAAAACATTTTTTAGTCGACTTAGAATCCATACCCATGCCACCAAGAAGGCAAGAACAGACCCAACTGTTAATCCGACTAATCCGTGTATTCGCAGTCCGATGTATCCGAATACAAGATTGGAACCGAGCAAAATAAGACTCGAATACACAATTTCGACACTTCGTCCCGCAGCTCGCAATACTGCGCCGTACTCAGTGACTCGATGCAAACCAATCAGCGTGAAGATCTGAAATGGCAACACTGAGGTTCGATATGAATGGGAAAACAGAACTTCAAATAGCTCAGGCGCAAGGACAACTAAGCCCACTGTTAGTGGTACTACTACCAGCGACATCATCCGCGCCTGGTTCCACCACACGTTGTGTGCCCCAGAAACCTGACCGTTGTGAAACAGCGTGACCATGGACACCGCAATCGCTGCTCCCCCTGCATATGGAAGCACCGCAAGAATTGGCACTTCAAATGCAGCGATGGAATAGATGCCCACCTTCAAAGGCTCATGCCATGCGACCAGCCACTTGTCTATTGACCGAGTCAGTACTCCGGCAGCAAGGGCAACACCTAATGGAGCACAAAAATAAATCTGCCTCTTCAGTAATCCCGGAGTGTGGACGTGGTTCCCGTTGATGATGCGACGAAAGATGAAAGAAAACGAAGTCAGTCGAATGAATCCCGACACCGCAAGGCCTGATGCAATACCGATTGCACCGGCTCCACACACAGTGGGAATCATGATGGAGGAAAACTGAATAAGTGCGTGACTTGAATCCCACACACTGGCGTTTCTTTCTTCACCACGTGCAATGAATACAGGCGCCATTACGACTGTTGGAAGTTCGCATGCCACTGCACAGGCAAGACATACGGCAATAGTCATCGTGCTGAGAACCCCGGTGCTGCTCTGCAACAAAACTATGAATGCCCCACAAACGACACCCGACAAACGAAGCAGACTCACGGTTTGGTGGAGCAGGCGATTTGTCTGTTCTACTGATAGTTGTGGGAGAAAGAACAAAATGCTGTGTTCAAGATTCAATGATCCAATAGTCACCGCTACCAAATACACCGATAATGCGAGAGCGATCACATTCCATGCAGAAGGTGCCAGAATTCTCACTAGTAAAATTGCACTAAGAACTTGCCCTGTTCGTGCAATTCCTTCACCAAATGTCAGCCATCCAATGCGTCGCCACAGTGGCACTGTATTTTTAGTCTGGACGACATCAATGCTCATGCAGCAACCCATTCGTTACTGTGATCAAAACTGCGGTTCATCTGTTGAAGCGAATCCTTCTCACGACTGCTCAATTTGAACGCCCGATGCTTTGTGACGTCACTCATAATCCAGTGTGACCACACCCACGACGGCCAATCGACTGCTCTACGGTGAAGTCGCGCAAGGAAATGATCTTTTTCCCAAGTATTGGAACCATGAAATACTCTGATGAAGAGATGCGAATAATTCTCATCAAGCACCACGAGACCGTGACTGTCTTTCACTTCTCGGAGAAATATTCCGTCTTCATTGCGAGCTAGGTGTGGATACCGCACATCACCCTTACGAAACAGCAAAGTTCCAGGGGTTGCGATTCCGCTGTCACCCCGAAATGTCAGAGACAAATCAGAGTTGTCTTTGACATGCATCAATGTCCACTTCAAAGCCGAAGCTCCTACATCAGCTGATACAGCTGCATCCAATTGAATTGCAAGCCTCTCGGGGTGATACCACTCATCATCATCCCACTGCACGCACCATTCACCATGAGCTTCATCAATGGAAAGATTTCGTAATTCTCCAAGTGACAACCGCGGATTAGCGGGTTGCAATTTGATGTATCGCACACGATCTGCACAATCAAACGACGCAATCATGTCGCTGTAATCTTCTTCACCATCATCAATGATGACTAATTCCTTGTTTGACCATGTCTGTTCACTGAAACATTCAATGGCCACGCGCGCTATCTCAGCCCGATTTGCCGTCACCATCAAACAACTGATGAGAGGTTGTTTTGCAATTGATGAGACAAAACTGTCGTTTTTCACTGCGGCATATTGACTTTCAACACCTGTAATCAAGTCAGCCATGACAGTGTGTGAGCTACGTGTCCATGAGCATGTTGCATCAATAGTTGGAATCAGTTTCTTATGGTTCGAAGCTGCATAGTGAATGAGATACGCCTCAGTGGGCAACGTCAATGTCTGATCCGAGAAAAACCGAAAACTTTCTCCCGGCGCAACTGAATAAAAGTAATTAACGGGAAGAACAGACACCAAGTGTGGGAAGTGTGCCGCGACCTGCGACACCAAAGTTGGCCCTGTCGCATATCGGACGGTGAAATCAGTGTTTAGACAAGCAAGCAGCAGTTCCCGAATGAACGGTGATTTCGTAACAGCGCCCATCACGGCATTGTTTGGTTGTTTTTTCGACCAGATGGCATCTGTCCGTTGAAGAAAGCGCGCAAGTTGCAACTTGCCGCTGAACCACGCACTATCGGCTCGACGTAATAGCCAGCTTGTCAACCAAAACAGATTCCGTGGGTACAGACAGACCCACCATTTGCCAGCGACGCGGTCTTCGTCTCCGACCCATACGTTTTCTTCACCAACAAAACTCTGATGACCCGCAAGATCAGACAGTGACCGTGTCACCACCGTGTCGAAATCCAGATACACCCCGCCGTGCAGATACAGCAGTGCGTACCGCAGAATGTTGCTTCGAGCTGAGGCAGATGACTCTGGAATCTTGTGAAAGATTGCGCCAACGCTCTGTACGTCAGTCGGTAGTTCAGAAAAGACGTCGTCAGGTTCAATTCCTACAATGCTGACCCGCTCTAGCACGCGAAGGTTTTCGAAGTTTCCGTTTTGGGGTTCTGGTCCGACTATGTAGACCACCACAGTGGCACTGGTATCGACAAGAAGAAGACTCTTGACTGCCAAAAGATTGAGGTACGGAAAGGAACTACCTGTCCAGATGTAGAAATACTGGTTTGGTATTAATACGCCCACTCAATAATCATCTATTACCAAGTTGTACGGACGGCTTACTTTACATGAACGCAGTTTTACAATTACGGGCGACTATTTGGTGCCGAGGGCGCGCAAGAAGTCTGGTGGAATCACAATGTCGTCACGAGTCAGTTCTGAAATATTTGCTTTTCCAAGTCCCAACATCGCTGAGTCAATACCGCCGCGCAATACATCGAGAACGTTCTCCACTCCGGCCTGACCATTAGCGGCTAATCCCCAGAGGTACGCGCGGCCAATCATGACTGCACGGGCACCAAGGGCAACAGCTTTCACAACATCGCTACCTCGACGCACTCCACCATCAAGAACGATCTCAATCTGGCTTCCTACTGCATCAGCAATTGCTGGCAATGCACGAATCGGCGCTGGAGTGCCATCCAAGTTGTTTCCACCATGGTTTGAAACAGACAAGGTTGTTGCGCCAAGGTCGACAACACGCTTGGCGTCGTCCACTCGGCTGACACCTTTCACCATGAACGGGCCACCCCATTGGGTACGAAGCCAGGCGATGTCTTCCCATGTAGGAAGTGGTGTTTGCATCCATTCGTAATACGCACCAAAGAATGTGGGTGCCTTTTCGCCAGGCTTTGCCATGTTTGGCGCACTGAGATCAGGAATGCGACCAGTCTTTGCAAACGCCCACAACCATGCTGGTTTTTGAAGAACTTCCGGAGCCAACTTGATGATGGCTTTCAGGTCAATTTTTTCTGGAATCCACGGGCTACCCCAGTCGCGTCCGTTACTGAATGACCAGTCGAGAGTAACGATGAGTCCCTTTGCGCCGGCAGCACGAGCACGTTCCATGCGCTGCTCTAATGTTGCGCGATCGCCACACCAATACATTTGGAACAGAGTTGAATCATTGACTGCTGCAACGTCTTCCACTGACTTGCTGGCAAAAGAACTCAGGCCCATTGGAATGCCGCGGTTAGCTGCAGCACGAGCAATTGCTACTTCACCTTGTGGGTGCACGGCTTGCACGCCAGTAGGAGAAATAATGACCGGCATTGACAAGGACTGACCCATAACAGTGGTGCTCATGTCGCGCGAATTTGAATTACCTGCAACGTGTGGGGCAAACCCAAGTTGATCAAACGAGGTCAAGTTGTCTGATGTCGACAAACCTTTTTCAGAGCCAGCAATAAGTGCGCCGTAGACAGACTTCGGCAAGCGTGCCTTTGCGCGACGTTGAGCTTCTGCAACTGTTTCAAACCAGTCATTCGCCATTGGGGGTTCCTCTCGTGGACGAGTGTTTCTAGGTTACTTGGGGAAGATGTATTCGATGTCTGTGAAAGAGTTCGCAGCAAAGAAGTACAGCAATCGCAATGGTTCAGTTCCGGTATTCACTGCAACATGTTCTGCATTTCCAGGGATAAATACAGCGTCACCAGTACGTACGTCACGACGATTTCCGTTCACCACTACATGGCCAGTGCCCGATAAGAAGTAGTACACCTCAGATTGTGCGTGCATATGGCCGCGTTCTGGTTCAGGCGCACCCACTGGAATTTCGGCCACCCCAACCGTGAGACCATCTGTGTCAGTGCGGTCGCTACTAAAGAGAGTCCACCAATCGACAATGCCTGGCCATGACTCTGTCTCACAGTCGTCTTCTCGCCGAAATACCGCGTCACCTGTAGCCATTTGCCCCCCATGTGTCCTTCTGACCTTATTACTGATGTCTTTCCCAGTGATTCTCATTATTGGGAATGGTTCTCATTATAGATAACCTCAGTTTCGTGAACCGCTTCTTCGCTCTGGCATCTCTGGTGATTGCTCTGTCTGCCTGCGCTGGTTCGTCGTCACAGGTCGACGCAAAGAACGGCCAGATCACCGTTGCGGCGTCGTTCTACCCCATCGAAGAAATTGTGCATCGCGTTGGTAGTTCACATGTCAATGTCCTTGACCTCACCCCTGCCGGTCAAGGCGCACACGATGTGCAGCTCACGGCCAAGCAACTGAACGCGCTCACACATGCATCTGCTGTTTTTTACCTCAGCGATGGTTTTCAACCCGATGTTGAAAAGGCAGTTGCCACTCTGCCACATTCTGTTGCGGCAGTTGATGTGTTGCAATCGGTCTCGCTTCTTGATGTTGTTGCACAACTAAACGGCACAGAAGGAACCACCAGCGGCGAAGTTCTGGCATCGGGGAAAGACCCACATGTGTGGCTTGACCCCGCAAACATGATTGCCATGACAACGGCCGTTGCAGATTCGCTATCGCAACTGCACCCTGAATTTGAATCTGATTTTCGCCAGGCCGCGCAGTCATACATATCCGAGTTACAAAAATTGGGAACAGAGATTGACACACGACTTGCCAATTGCGACTCACGTGTGCTTGTTACGTCACATCGCGCCTTTGCTTACTTAGCAAAACGAGCCAAAATTCGCCAAGTAGCTATTGCAGGCGTCAACCCTGACGCTGAACCTTCTGCCAAAAGTTTGGAAGCAATTACTGCCTTTGCAGTTGCAAACAAAGTCAGCACCATCTTTTTTGAGACATTGCTTCCTGCCGACCTGGCAAAAACTCTTGCAGACAAAGTGGGCGCTACTGCAGATCTTCTTGACCCCATCGAAGGAATCAGTAGCGAAGACCTTGCAGCCGGTGCCTCATACATTTCCATTCAACGCGACAATCTGTCACGCATCGTGAAGGGACTGCGTTGCTCATGAACACAGTCCATGACTCAACCGTTCTAAAGGCTGTTGATGTCGCCGTTTCATACGGTGATGTCCAGGCATTAACCGCGAGTAGTTTCTCTGTTGACGCCGGTGAATTGATTGCAGTAGTTGGCCCCAACGGAGCAGGAAAATCAACCCTGTTTAAAGCTCTTGCAGGATTCATTGATCATGACGGCGACGTAGTTGTGCATGGCGAACAGTGCCACCACCTCGAGCGCCAAGCCATTGCCTACATTCCACAACAATCAGATGTAGACCTGCGCTTCCCTATCACTGTTGCCGAAGTGGTGATGGCAGGACGCCGGCGCTTTCACGGCGCACGCATGCGGCCGTCACGCAGCGACCATGATCACGTTGCGGATTGCCTCACGCAGGTTGATCTTGCCGACATGGGTTCACGTTCGCTTGCCACCTTGTCTGGCGGGCAAGTGCAGCGCGTGTTACTTGCTCGTGCATTGGCACAAGAAGCTGATGTGTTGTTGCTCGACGAGGCATTGTCGGGAGTTGATGTCCGCCACACCAGCGAACTCATTGAACTATTCACTCAGTTATGCGCGCGGGGAACATCGGTACTGGTCTCCACTCATGACCTCGGCCTTGTACGCACCCACTTTTCCCGGTGTCTTGCCTTGAACGGCCGCATCATTGGCGATGGCAGCCCCGCCATTGAATTAGGCGGCGACAAGCTGGAAGCAGTTTTTAGTCGCACAACGTCGCAAGGACGGTCATGATGCATTGGCTTCTTGACCCGTTCCAGTCAGACTTCTCACAACGCGCTGGCCTTGTGTGCCTCATGGTGGGCGTACTTGCCCCCGTGGTTGGTACATGGGTGTCATTACGCCGTCTTGCCTACATGGGCGATGCAATGTCTCACTCTCTTCTTGGTGGCGTTGCATTGGCTTTTGCATGGTTCGGCACAGCAGCGGTTCTTCCTGGTGCACTCGTTGCCGGAATCTTTATGGCTGTTGTAATTCATTTTCTTTCACAGAACCGTCGCATCGCACACGACTCCATCATTGCGGTAGTCGGCAGTGGCATGTTTGCCTTCGGTGTCCTTGCATTGGGCAAGGTTGATACATCTGTTTCGTTGACGCACTTTCTGTTCGGACAATTACTCACTGTGAACACTCTTGATATGTGGATCACCTTTGCTCTCACCATTGGCAGTCTGTTCTTTGTGTGGTTCCGCTTTGAAGATTTAAAGATTGCAACCTTTGATCGAGATCACGCCACCCAAGTAGGTGTACGCGCTCAGCGTCTTGATGCAGCGATGCTGATTCTCTTAGCTATTTGCGTGGTGGTGTGCTTGTCAACTGTCGGCACAGTTCTCACAGTCTCGTTGTTGATTACCCCTACATCCACTGCCCGATTGTTCTTTAACCGAGTGGGTTCTATAACGCGAGCAGCTGTTGCTATTGGGTTAACGGAAGTTCTTGCCGGTTTCATTGTGTCGTATCACGCAGACCTTGCACCTGGGCCAACGATCACCCTCATCACCACTGTTGTATTCATCATTATGTACATCACACAATTCGCAACATCTGATCGCGCCTATGTTCATCACACACATGAACACGAACATCACTAAAAAATTTGTGATAGTTAGTCCTAACATTAGTTTTACCTAACATCACACAATGTTTGCTGCAGAAAAATTCCATCGCAGTGTGACCTAACATGAAGGTATGAGTAATTCCACACCACAAAAACGTCAGATCATTGTCGGAGTTGATGGTTCGCCCAACTCAGAAAAAGCAGTCGACTGGGCGGTTGCATACGCACATGCAGGTGACACCATCACGCTTGTATCTTCATGGAGTCCGGTAATCGTTCCTGCAGAGATGGCCGTGTCGTACACATTTGATGACACCGGTGCTCGTACAATTCTCGACAAAGAACACAAGCGCATTACTAAAGCTGCAGCAGCACGTGACATCACCATCAACACACACTTTGAAAACAATGACCCACGCAACGCTCTCCTGGGTTTGAAGTCTGACCTCATCGTGGTGGGCGCCCGCGGACACGGCGCAATCATGGGACTTCTCCTTGGTTCTGTTGCAGATTACGTCTCACGCCATGCCACAGTGCCTGTCGTGATTGTCCCTGCCAACTAGTCGGTACCGTACGGGACATGAATCCCGACCCACTTGCAGACTCAGGACTTGATCTCACCACATTGACGTTGTGCGACTACGCCAATGTTCGTGAGGGAATGTTGAATATTGTCAGCGGTGGCGTCACACGTATAGCTACACATTCAGGGTTTCCATCCGAAGTTGATTCCTACATTGCAATGTCTGTGTATGTGCAACCACATCGGGTTGGCGCAGCTCATCACGGGCGCGTGATCATTCGCTTTCCTGATACAGCGGAAGAAATCGCCCGTATCGACTTTGAATTCAACGTTGATGCAGAACGTCACCCCGGTGAAGGTTTGTTCTTTCCGTTTGCGCTGCCATTACGCGGCATCGGGTTTCCTCACGCCGGACAGATTGATATCTCGGTAAGCCTGAATGATCAACCAGCTGGCCTTGTGAGCTTTTGGCTGATCGATAACTCTTCTTCCCACTAACCACTTTCTGGTCTACTCTTCGGCTATGGAAAGCCTCGCTCTACTAGCTGCCGTCATCATGCTCGTCTTGATGCTGTTAGGGGTCATTTCATTAATTGCAGTGTTTCGCAAACCGAAAACTTCCGGCTCACGTGGACTCTTTACCGCAATGCACATCGCGTCAATTTTTGCTGGCGGATGGCTGATGTCGTTACCCGTCGGAATCGGTGCGCGCTTTCTGGGGCTCATTGTTTTTGCTGCCGGCTGTGTTGGACTGCTGCGAATTTTCCGAGGCACGTCTCGGTCGTAACCCAGAAATGCAAACGGGCCGCCGGTTCGAATGAACCGACAGCCCGTAGCTGAAATATGTGATGAACGACTAAGCGCGAAGGCCCTTGTTCACCATGTTGATCACTGCATCTTTCACCGGAATCATTCCGAGAATGATGGCGCCATTGGCGACATAGGTCATCCATTCATCAGAGAATGAGACTCCCCAACCTGCGATCGGGTTCATCTTCAACCACCACACCATGCCAATGGCAATGATGAGTGACAGATGCGCTCCGATGATTGGCAACTTGCTGATAGCGCCGTGGGCGCCGACAAGCTTGAGCACCGACTCGATGACCGAAATTACGGCACCAAGAAGGAGGGCTGATAGGAGCAAGGCTCCGAGTGTGTACATAAGGTTTCCCCAATTCTGCGGCACTTGGTCCGCACGCCGAACTGTAAAAGAGCGTTTGTGAAAAGTGGTGGATATCCACAGGGGTCAAGCCCCATAAGGGTTTCCCGAGGTCTTTATCCACAAGTGGACACATTGGCGTGACTACCGTCACAAATAATCGCCACAGCGGCCAGCTGGTTAGTGGCTGAGATGAGCCAGTCGTTCGATGGCGGCAAGGATTTCGGTTTCAGCTGCGTGGCGGCCTTCCCAACCCTTGACAGTGGTGTCTTTGTTCGGCTCAAGAAGTTTGTACACCTCAAAGAAGTTGCCCACTTCGTCAAGAAGATGCTCTGGCAGATCACCAATGTCAACGTATTGATTCATGCGTGAGTCGTGCGATGACACGCACAACACTTTTGCATCGGGGCCTTTTTCATCGGTCATCCAAAACACCGCAACCGGGCGCACCCACACATGGCATCCGGGAAATGTTGGTTGGCTAAGCCACACGAGTGCATCTAATGGGTCGCCATCTTCGCCGTGTGTACCGGGAAAGAATCCGTAATCAAGTGGGTACTGCGTAGCAGTGAACAATGTGCGATCAAGCCAGATGTCTCCGGTGACGTGATCCATTTCATATTTGTTCCGAGACCCTTGCGGAATCTCAACAATCATTTCAACTTCCATGTGGAGAGTCTACGGGGCCTTATTCCCCGCCGTAAGTACAGAATGAATAATTAGACGAAGTAGAACTTTCATATCTTCACTGGCAGCTTCTCTGATGTCATAATCAACCAAATCATCAAGAACTGAGCCAAAAGATTGCGTCATAATCAATGAGGCCAACGGCGGGGCAAGCTTAATTGCGGCTTCGATTGATTCGTCCGTCGTTCCTGGATATTTTGATGCCACTGCGAAAATGGCCACTCCAAGAAAATCTACGACGCGTTGTTGCTGATCCAGGTGAATAGCGGCAAGCCGAGTGTGCAGTTCAGGAATCTCTGCCGAAGCCGCAAGAATTTGCAGTCGTTTCCAACGATCCAAACGGCGAAAGCCTTGTTGCAAGTTCGCAAAGAGAATTGCAATGTCATCGACAGTTGGGTTCTCCATTTGTTCAAACACATCAGCATATGCAGCAAGATTTGCGTAGCTGTCACCGTCATACAATTCACTGAGAACTTCAGTTAACAATCCATCACGATTGCGGTAGTACTTGTAAATGAGAGGGACCGACACTTCTGCCTTTTCCGCTACAACTTCCATTCGTAATCCCAGAATTCCAGAATCTGATAACTCTCGTCGAGCTGCCATCTTGATTCGTTCACGAGAACTGAGTCTTCCTAATGGGTACATCGTTGCAATATATCTTTCCTCAGCCGATCACTCGTTATCAGCCCCTCACGGTCAGGGTGTTGCTACGCAAGACTGACCGCCCCTTCTTCGGCAGGTACATCACCACAATCGTGCACTTCCCCTTACGCACTGCCTTAAGACTCGTACCGACAAAGGCGCAGAACTTCTTGCCTTTCGTGATGCTGATTCGCATTGTGCCCACTGATCGTTTCGGAATTTTCATTGACACAGATGTGGCCAACTTTGCTGCACTCACCCTGGCCCCTCGCCGTATCACCAGCGGGTGAAC
>Ga0214919_10006318_pt1 | contig 16321 bp, 27 predicted proteins | sample LL1503_MetaG_FD_177994 | JGI IMG/M metagenome (GOLD analysis project Ga0214919, IMG submission 177994) | Freshwater microbial communities from Lake Lanier, Atlanta, Georgia, United States - LL-1503 | ecosystem: Environmental > Aquatic > Freshwater > Lake | place: USA: Georgia | collected... | reverse complement strand
ATAGGCCGGGAGTGGAAGCGCAGTGATGTGTGAAGCGGACCGGTACTAATTAATCGAATGAGTTGTTCATTCATGTGAGTGACATCTGTACATGTTGTATATGTTGTGAAGATTGCGATGAATGTGTAGGGGCGAATCTTGGTTTCGTCCCGGACTTAAAATTTAGGATTTCTTGAATTAAGTTGAATAAGGGTATTAAAAAATAAAACCTTTAGGAGACTTTACCGAATAGCTTGGCGAACATAGCGAGATGGACCCACCTGATCCCTTTCCGAACTCAGAAGTTAAACGTTTCAGCGCCGATGATAGTGTGAGGTTAGCTCATGCGAAAGTAGGACATTGCCAGGCTTCTTTTTTAAAAACCGACTCTTCGATGGGTCGGTTTTTTTATTTGTGTTGACGCTCGACAGCGTCGTCCGTATAATCTCGCGGCTTTGAATTTTATATAGAATTTTGTAATGAATAATTGGAGTAATCGATGACCACAGTGAACCAGCTCGTTAGGAAATCTCGCGTTAAAAGAGTCACTAAAAGTAGTGTGCCTGCGCTTGAAGAATGTCCTCAGCGTCGTGGTGTTTGCACGCGTGTGTATACCACAACCCCTAAAAAACCTAACTCTGCTTTGCGTAAAGTGGCTCGTGTTAAATTAACCAACGGCTATGAAGTGACGAGTTACATTGGAGGTGAGGGTCATAACCTTCAGGAGCACTCTGTTGTTTTGATTCGTGGTGGTCGTGTTAAAGATTTGCCTGGTGTGCGTTATCACATGGTTCGTGGAAGTTTGGATACCGCTGGTGTGAACAACCGTAAGCAGGGTCGTTCTAAGTATGGTACAAAGCGTCCTAAGTCTTAATTTTTATTTCTAGTTTTAGTTTTGTTTTAAGAATTAAAATCCAGATTTTAAAGCTGGATTTTTGTTAAGTGAAGAAGCGAAGAGAAAGGTAATTTTCATGTCAAGAAGAAATGTAGCGGCTAAACGAGAACTATTGCCTGATGCAATGCACGGAAGTGTGGTAGTTACGAGATTTATTAATCAAGTGATGCGTGATGGCAAAAAGTCAATTGCTGAGAAAATTGTATATCAAGCTTTTGATATTGTTCAGCAGAAAGAGAAAAACAAAGGCTTGGTTGAGTTTTTTGAGACTGTTTTGGAGAACATTCGTCCTTTAGTTGAAGTTAAGTCTCGTAGAATTGGTGGTGCTACTTATCAGGTGCCTGTTGAGGTTAGATCCGAACGCAGTATGACGTTAGCGATGCGTTGGTTGATTGATGGTGCCCGTGTTCGTCGTGAAAAATCTATGCCAGAGCGTTTGGCTCATGAGATGTTAGAAGCCTTTGAAAAACGTGGGGCCGCTATGAAGAAACGAGAAGATACTCATAAGATGGCTGAAGCTAATAAAGCTTTTGCGCATTATCGCTGGTAGTTTTTAGGATTTTAATTTTATTATTTAAGAGGACTTTTTTGTGGCACGTACTATCCCCATGGAGCGTTATCGAAATATAGGTATCTGTGCGCATGTTGATGCAGGTAAGACAACAACAACAGAGCGTGTTCTTTATTATACCGGCCGTACACACAAGATTGGTGAGGTTCATGATGGCGCTGCTGTTATGGATTGGATGGAGCAAGAGCAAGAGCGTGGTATTACGATTACGTCCGCGGCGACTACGGTTGAGTGGGGTGGAATGGACGGCCAGTTTAAAAATGGTTCTGGCATGATTCATATTAACATTATTGATACTCCGGGGCATGTAGACTTTACAATCGAGGTAGAGCGCTCTCTTCGTGTTCTTGATGGTGCCTGTGTTGTCTTTTGTGCAACAGCAGGTGTCGAGCCTCAGTCTGAGACAGTTTGGAGGCAGGCTAATAAATATGGTGTTCCTCGTCTTGTCTTTGTTAATAAGATGGACCGTGCTGGTGCTGACTTCTTGAGGGTTGTGCATCAGATTAAAAATAGGTTGGGTGCGATTCCTGTTCCTATTCAGATTCCGATTGGGGCGGAAGAAAATTTTGAAGGGGTGATTGATTTAGTTCGGATGAAGGCTATTCATTGGAATGAAGAAGATCAAGGTTTGTCTTATCAAGCGCGCCCTATTCCAGCAGAGTATGAAGAGCAGGCCCAGGAGTGGCGTTCTAATATGATCGAGGCGGCCGCTGAGGCAAACGAAGCTTTCATGGAAAAATATTTGAATGGTGGAGAGCTTACAGAATTAGAGATTAGAGCGGGTTTAAGGCAGCGTGTGATTAACAATGAGATTGTTGTTGCTCTCTGTGGGTCTGCTTTTAAAAATAAGGGCGTTCAGGCGATGCTGGATGCCGTTGTTTATTATTTGCCTGCTCCTAATGAGGTTGCTGATATCAATGGAGTCTTGGAGGATGGTGTGACCCCTGTAACTCGCCCCTCTTCTGATAATGCTCCTTTTGCGGCCTTAGCGTTTAAGATTGCAAATGATCCATTTGTTGGGAATTTGACTTATTTTAGAGTTTATTCAGGTGTCTTAAAATCTGGTGATACGGTTTACAACTCTGTGAAGCAGAAAAGAGAGCGTATTGGTCGTATTGTTCAGATGCACGCTCAGGCGAGAACTGAAATTAAAGAGGTGGTTGCTGGAGACATTGCGGCAGCTATTGGTCTTAAAGATGCGACGACTGGTGATACAATTTGTGATCCTAATAACATTGTCACTCTGGAGAGAATGGAGTTTCCGGATCCTGTTATTTCTGTTGCGGTTGAGCCAAAGACAAAAGCGGATCAGGAGAAGATGGGCGTTGCTTTAAATAAATTAGCAGCTGAAGATCCATCTTTCAGAGTCTTTACAGATGAAGAAACTGGCCAAACTATTATTGCTGGGATGGGTGAACTTCATCTTGAAATTATTGTCGATCGTATGAAGCGTGAATTTAGTGTTGAGGCCACTGTGGGTGCTCCGCAGGTTTCTTATAGAGAGACTGTTCGTAAGAGCATTGAGCATCAGGCTAAGTTTGTGCGTCAGTCAGGTGGTCGTGGCCAATACGGGGATGTGTATCTTCGTATAGAGCCACAAGAAGCGGGTGCGGGCTATCTTTTTGTTAATGAAGTGGTGGGTGGTGCTATTCCTAAAGAATATATTCCAGCTGTTGATAAAGGTGTAAAAGAACAAATGCAGAATGGGGTGATCGCAGGTTACCCGGTTGTAGATGTTAAAGTGACTTTATTTGATGGTTCTTATCATGATGTCGACTCATCTGAGATGGCGTTCAAGATCGCAGGATCTATTTGCTTTAAAGAAGGTGCTAAGAAAGCAGGTGCTGTTCTTCTAGAGCCTGTTATGAAGGTTGAGGTTGTCACGCCTGAAGATTATATGGGCGATGTGATTGGCGATTTGAATCGTCGTCGTGGAGTCATCCATGGAATGGAAGAAGGGCATGCAGGTTTGCGAGTGATTGATGCTGAGTGTCCTCTCTCAGAGATGTTTGGGTATGCCACGCAGCTGCGTTCTATGAGTCAGGGTCGTGCTAGCTATTCGATGGAGTTTAAAAAATATCAGGAAGTTCCTAATAATATTTCAGCACAAATCGTTGAGAAAAGATCTACAAAAAATTAGTAAGTTTTAGATTTAAATTAAAGGTGTATAGCAATGTCAAAAGAAAAGTTTGAACGTAAGAAGCCCCATGTGAACGTGGGAACCATTGGACACGTTGACCATGGTAAGACAACTCTAACCGCGGCCATCACCAAAGTGATGTCAGCCAAGTTTGGTGGCGAGTTTAAAGACTATGACAAGATCGATAGCGCGCCAGAAGAAAAGGCACGTGGTATTACGATTAATACCGCGCATGTTGAATATGAATCTGCGAATAGACATTACGCTCACGTTGATTGCCCAGGCCATGCTGACTATGTCAAAAACATGATTACTGGCGCGGCTCAAATGGACGGCGCAATCTTGGTTGTCTCTGCAGCAGACGGCCCAATGCCACAAACTCGTGAGCATATTTTGTTAGCTCGCCAAGTGGGTGTGCCCTATATTGTCGTGTTTTTAAATAAAGCCGACATGGTTGATGATGCTGAATTATTAGAATTAGTCGAAATGGAAGTTCGTGATTTGTTAAACAAATACGAGTTCCCAGGCGATGACACGCCAATTATTACCGGCTCTGCATTGAAAGCTTTGCAAGGCGATAAATCTGAATTGGGCGAACCTGCGATTGAGAAATTGATTGCAACCATGGACGCTTATATTCCAGAACCAATGCGTCAAATTGATAAGCCATTTTTATTGCCTATTGAAGATGTGTTCTCTATTTCTGGTCGTGGAACAGTGGTCACTGGCCGTGTTGAGCGCGGTATTGTCAAAGTTGGTGAAGAGGTTGAAGTTGTAGGTATTAGAGATACCCAAGTCAGCGTTGTCACGGGCGTTGAGATGTTCCGTAAATTATTAGACGAAGGTCGTGCGGGTGATAACCTTGGTGTGTTACTCCGTGGTCTGAAAAGAGAAGATGTTGAGCGTGGACAAGTCTTGGCTCACAAAAATTCTATTAAGCCACACACAAAATTTACCGCCGAAGTCTATGTGTTATCTAAAGAAGAGGGTGGAAGACATACGCCATTTTTCAAAGGTTACAGACCACAGTTTTATTTTAGAACGACAGACGTGACTGGAGCGGTACAGCTTCCAGAAGGCGTTGAGATGGTCATGCCAGGCGACAATATTCAAATGGTCGTCGAGTTGATCTGTAAGATTGCGATGGAAGAAGGTTTGAGATTCGCAATTCGTGAAGGTGGTCGTACCGTTGGTGCGGGCGTTGTGGCAAAAATTTTAGCTTAATTGAGCTTATTTCTGGAGTAGATAATAAATGGCTAGTAAAGACCATAAAATTAGAATTCGACTGAAGTCGTTTGATCATGATTTAATTGATAGGGCAGTTGCTTCTATAGTTGATACTTCTAAAAAAACAGGGGCTCAGATTATTGGGCCTATTCCTCTGCCAACGCGTATTAAGCGTTTTACTATTTTGACTTCTCCTCATGCAAATAAAGATGCTCGAGATCAGTACGAGATTCGTACTCACAAGCGCATTTTGGATGTTATTGCGAATTCGGCGACGGTTGATGCTTTAATGAAGCTAGATTTAGCCGCAGGTGTGGACGTCAAGATAAGTTTGCGGTAAGATGCCGCGCTTTTTAGTGATAAGGCTTCTTTTTTAGTGGCTTTAATAAATAAACAGGCACCAGTCAATCGAAATTGGTGTTTTAAATAAGGTACAAAAAACATGATAGGATTACTTGTCCGCAAGTGTGGCATGACGCGCTTGTTGTTAGATGACGGGAGCGCTCATGGCGTAACTGTTCTTCATGCTCCTAACCAGGTTGTTTCTCAGATTAAGACAGAGGAAAACGATGGTTATTCTGCTGTTCAGCTGGCTGCTGGTGAAGTAAAAAGAAAAAATGTGAACAAGTCTTTGGCTGGTCACTTTGCTAAGGCAGGTGTTGCTCCTGCTGCCTCTCTCAAAGAATTTTCTTTGTCTGCTAATGAGTTAGCGTCTATGAATTTGGGTGATGTTATTTCGGTTTCTATTTTCTCCGAGGGTGATTACGTCGATGTTCGTGGTCGTACCAAGGGTTGTGGTTTCGCTGGAACGGTTAAGCGTTATAATTTTAGAACGCAGGATGCCTCTCATGGTAATTCCCGTTCTCATCGCGTTCCAGGTTCTATTGGCCAAAACCAAACGCCTGGTCGTGTATTTAAAGGTAAGAAAATGGCTGGCCATCTGGGTGATGCGCTAAGAACCGCTCAATCTCTGAAAGTTTTAAAAATTGATCAAGAAAATAATTTGATTCTGGTTAAGGGTGCTGTCCCAGGTAAGCCAGGTCAAGAGTTGGTCATCACTCCTGCTATTAAAAAGCAAAAACAAGGAGGAGTTAAATAATGCAATTAGATATTATTTGCCCTAAGACTCAAAAAATCTCTTCGCAGTTAGATCTTAGTGATTTGGTTTTTGCTGTTCCTTATAACGAATCTTTGATTCATCAGGTTGTTGTTGCTACTGCGGCCTCTGTTCGTCAGGGGACGAAAGCTCAAAAAACTCGCGCTGAGGTTAGTGGTGGTGGTAAAAAACCATGGAAACAAAAAGGAACGGGTCGTGCTCGTGCTGGATCCTCTAGAAGTCCATTGTGGCGTAAGGGGGGTGTTATATTTGCTGCTAAGCCCAGAGATTTTGGTCAGAAGATTAATAAGAAGATGTATCGTGGTGCTTTAGCTTCGATACTTTCTAATTTGATTGCTACTGGTCGCATGATGGTGGTCGATAGTATTGATTTGTCTAGGCCTAAAACGAAAGACTTGGTTTCGTTGTTAGATAATTTGAACTTAACAGATGTTTTGATGGTGACAGACAATATTTCTGAGAATTTGTATCTGGCTTCTAGAAATCTTTATTCTGTTGGTCTTTGTGGCGTTCATGATGTTGATCCAGTGAGTTTAGTTGCTTACGAAAAAGTCTTGATGACATCTGGAGCACTAAAGCATTTTGAGGAGACTTTAGTATGAGTATTAATAACAACATGAAGCCTGTAAGCAAAGAGCGCTTAATGTCAGTCTTGGTTTCACCTAGGATTACGGATAAAGCGTATCGTCAGTCTGAAAGTTCTTTTGTCTTTGAAGTGTTGGCAGATGCAACAAAATATGAAGTAAAGTCGGCAGTTGAGTTTCTTTTTAATGTCAAAGTGGATTCTGTTAATTCTGTGACAGTGAAAGGTAAGCGTCGTCGCTTTGCTGGGCGAGTAGGCGTGCTGAAAAGTTTTAAAAAGGCCTACGTTAAATTAATGCCGGGTGAGAAGATCGAACTTCTTTCTTCGGGCGCGTAGAGCATTAAAATAATTATTAGAAGAGGTCAAGATTAGATGGCTATTGTTTCATGTAAACCAACGTCTCCAGGTCGTCGGTTTCTCGTCAAGATTGTGACGCCAGAGTTGCATCGTGGGGCTCCGCATGCGCCCTTGCTTGAAAAACAAAATAGATCCTCGGCTCGTAATAACACGGGTCGGATTACAACGCGCCATCGTGGTGGCGGTCATAAGCAGCATTATCGTTTGATAGACTTTAAGCGTAATAAGCATGAAGTTATCGGGACGGTGGAGCGTATAGAATATGATCCAAATAGAACGGCTCATATTGCGTTGATTGTTTATGCTGATGGTGAGCGAAGATATATCATTGCGCCTCAAGGTCTAAAGGCAGGTGCCAAGATTGTTTCTAGTGAAACAGCTCCAATTTCTGTTGGAAATTGTCTCCCGTTGAAAAATATGCCTATTGGTTCTGTTATTCACTGTATTGAGATGTTGCCAGGTAAGGGTGCGCAGCTTTGTCGTAGTGCTGGAGCTTCTGCTCAGTATCTAGGTAAAGATGGTAATTATGCGATTTTGAGGCTCCGGTCTACAGAGATGCGTAAAGTTTTACTGGATTGCAAAGCTGTATTAGGTTCTGTTTCAAATGCGGATCATAGTTTGCGCTCATATGGAAAAGCGGGTGCTATGCGTTGGAGGGGTATTCGTCCAACAGTTCGTGGTGTTGCTATGAACCCAGTAGACCATCCGCATGGTGGTGGTGAAGGGAAGACTTCAGCTGGTCGTCATCCTGTTTCCCCATGGGGTACCCCAACTAAAGGTTATAAAACTCGTTCTAATAAGAGAACGACGAATTTTATTATGCAACGTCGTAAGAAAAAGTAGTGGAGATTAATTAAGTGTCACGTTCATTGAAAAAAGGCCCCTTTGTTGATCTGCATCTGCTTGCAAAGGTTTTGGCTCAGGCAGGTGCGGCAAGCAAAAAACCAATTAAAACCTGGTCGCGTCGCTCGATGATTATTCCCGATATGATTGGTTTTACCATTGCAGTTCATAATGGTCGTCAGCATGTGCCTATCTATGTCTCAGAGAATATGGTTGGCCATAAGCTTGGCGAATTTGCTCAGACTAGAACCTTCAAGGGCCATTCAGCTGATAAGAAAGCTAAGAAATGATCATGCAAAATAAAATGATGATCAAAGGAGTAATGTAAGTGATAGATCAAATAGTTGCCCACCATAAGTTCGCCCGTATATCTGCTCAAAAAGCAAGACTTGTGGCGGATCAGGTTCGAGGTATGGCAGTGGAAAAAGCAATGGCTTTGTTAACTTTTAGTCCAAAAAAAGCTTCCGAGCTTATTTATAAAGTTTTGAACTCAGCGGTTGCAAATGCGGAGCATAACCACGGCTTAGATGTGGATAATCTTGTTGTTTCTGAAGTTTATGTTGATGAAGCGCCTTCTTTGAAGCGCTTTAGAGCAAGAGCTAAAGGCCGTGGAGCAAGAATCACAAAACGTAATAGCCATATTACTGTTAAAGTTAAAGAGGTTTCATAATGGGGCAAAAGGTCAACCCGATAGGGTATCGTTTAGGAATTGTAACCAAATGTAAGTCAACCTGGTTTGCAGATGATAAGCAGTATCCCATATTGCTCAACGAGGATATTGAAATCCGTAGAGTCTTGATGAAAAAACTGGATCAAGCTTCTGTCAGTGAAGTTACTATTGAGCGCCCTGCCGATAATGCAGTGATTACTATCCATACGGCAAGGCCTGGTATTGTGATTGGTAAGCGTGGCGAAGATGTTGAGAAACTTCGTGCTGCACTGAAAGCAGTGACCAAGGTTCAGGTTCATATTAACATTAATGAAATCAAGAAGCCTGAGCTGAATTCCAAGCTGGTTGCTGAGGGGATTGCCCAACAGTTAGCAAAGCGTGTGATGTTTAGACGTGCCATGAAGCGCGCCTTGCAAAATGCAATGAAGCAAGGTGCTCTCGGTGTTAAAATTTGTGTGTCTGGCCGTTTAGGTGGTGCTGAAATTGCTCGTTCTGAGTGGGTTAGAGAGGGGCGTGTGCCTCTTCATACTTTGCGTGCTGATATTGACTATGCGGTTGCTGAATCTCATACCACTTACGGGGTTATTGGTGTAAAGGTTTGGATTTTCAAAGGCGAAGTATTTGATACTAAAGCAGCTGATAAGGCTGCGGCCATGTTAAATCTTAATAACCACGCTAATCACCATAATAATTCCGATTCTTCGGAGTTGCCAAAACCCGCCAAGATTAAAAGAGGGGTTAAATAATTATGTTACAGCCAAAGAGAACTAAGTTTAGAAAACAACACAAGATGCGAAATACGGGTGTTGCTTCTCGAGGAACTAAAGTCAGTTTCGGTGAGTATGGTTTAAAAGCCGTCTCTCACTGTCAGCTTACTTCAAGGCAGATTGAATCTGCTCGTCGTGCAATTAATAGATTTATTAAGCGGGGCGGTAAAGTTTGGATTCGTGTTTTCCCAGATAAGCCTATTACTAAAAAGCCATTGGAAGTTCGTATGGGTAAAGGTAAGGGAGCAGTTGAGTATTGGGTTGCTCAAATTCAACCTGGAAAAGTTCTTTATGAAGTTGAGGGTGTGGCTGAAGATGTTGCTCGTGAAGCAATGCGCCTAGCCTCAGCAAAATTACCTGTAACTACAGTTTTTGTTAAAAGGATGGCTGGATAAATGAAGCTTTCAGAAATGCGAGAGTGCTCTATAGAGAATCTCCAAAATACACTGATGGATTTGCTACGTGAGCGTTTTGATTTGCGTATGGCAAAATCTCAGGGGTCTATTACTAAGAATCATGTTTTTGGAATTAATCGCCAGGCGATTGCGCGTCTAAAAACAGTCATGACTGAAAAGAAAAAGCAAGGTCAGGGGTAGAATCATAATGACTGAAGATCAAAATCAAGCAATCTCTTCGCGTCGTGTCATGACGGGAGTTGTTGTAAGTAACTCGATGGATAAAACCATTGTTGTAAAAGTAGAGCGTCAAATTGCGCATCCTAAATATAAAAAATTAATTAGGAAAAGCAAAAAGATTCATGCTCATGATGAAAGCAATAAATGCCAAGTTGGCGATGTTGTGAGTGTTGTTGAGTCTAGGCCTTTATCCAAGACTAAAACTTGGGTGGTTTTATAGTTGGCTTTATAGCGACTCTTTTTATGTATATTTTTTTATATATTTAAGCCGGAGAAGTTAATTAGAGCTGGTTTTTCTTGATAATTTTTTGTTAGAATATCGCGCTTTTTGGCGCAGGTTTTTCCGAATGGGGTTTTTTTATGATACAGATGCAGACCGAGTTAGAGGTTGCTGATAACAGCGGTGCTCGACGTGTGGAGTGTATAAAAGTCTTGGGTGGTTCTAAAAGACGTTATGCCGGTATTGGTGATGTGATACGTGTGACCGTGAAAGATGCTATTCCGCGTGGAAAAGTTAAGAAGGGTGACGTTCTTTTTGCTGTTGTTGTAAGAACAAGAAAAGGCGTGAGAAGACCTGATGGTTCTTTGATTCGTTTTGATACCAATGCAGTTGTTTTGCTCTCTGAGAGTAAGCAGCCGATTGGAACTCGTATTTTTGGTGCTGTCACTCGTGAATTGCGTGTTGAAGCGTTTATGAAAATTGTTTCGCTCGCCGAAGAAGTGTTATAGAGGTTCCATCCGATGAATAAATTAAAAAAAGGTGATCAAGTCATTGTTATCGCTGGGTCCTCTAGGGGTCTGAAGGGTTCAATTCTTGGTTTTGATGGTGATGATCGAGTTCTTGTTCAGGGGGTTAATTTGCAGTCTAAAGCTGTAAAGCCGAACCCACGGGCAGGTGTTGAGGGCGGATTGATTCGTCGTGAAGGCTCGGTGCATATATCTAATATTAATATTTTAAATCCAGTCAGTGGCAAAGCAGATCGAGTTGGATTTAAGGCTATGGCTGATGGCAAGTTGGTGAGGGTTTATAAATCTTCCCAAGAAGAAATTAAATAATTAAGGGTAAGCTTTATTATGACGACGCGTCTTGAGAAACACTATATTGAAAAAGTTAGACCTACTTTGATCTCCTCTTTCAGTTATTCAAATATTATGCAATGCCCAAAGATTCAGAAGATTACTTTAAATATGGGTGTTGGTGAGGCTGCTAGAGATAAGAAAGTTATCGAAGGTGCTTTTGCTGATATGCAACAGATAGCAGGTCAAAAACCAGTTATTACTTATTCTAGAAAATCAATTGCTGGTTTTAAAATTCGTGATGGTATGGCCATCGGTGTTAAAGTTACCCTTCGCGGTGATCGCATGTATGAATTTTTGGATCGTTTGATTTCTATTGCGATTCCTCGTATTCGAGATTTCCGTGGGCTCTCTCCCAGGTCTTTTGATGGTCGTGGTAATTACAGTATGGGTATTGCTGAGCAGATCGTTTTCCCTGAAATAGATTACGACAAGATCGATAGAATTCGTGGATTAGATATTACTATTACAACTTCAGCTGGCACTAACGCCGAAGGCAAAGCTTTGCTAGCTGGATTTAGATTCCCACTGAAAGATAATTAAGGATAAGTTTATATGGCTAAGACATCTATGATTCAGCGAGAGCTGCGTCGTCACAGGATGGTTACTAAGTACGCTCCATTGCGGGCAAGTCTTAAAACGGTGATTGCGTCAGCGGACAGCACTGAACAGGATCGTTTTGATGCTCAAATGAAGCTTCAGAAATTGCCTCGTGACTCAGCTAAGACCCGTATTCGCAATCGTTGTAAAATTACAGGTCGTCCTCATGGGTATTATCGCCAATTTGATCTGGGTCGTAACAAGCTTCGTGAGTATGCAATGTTTGGTTATGTGCCTGGTTTGAGAAAGGCAAGTTGGTAGTTTTTTTATTAATAGGGTTGAATTAAAAGATGAGTATGCAAGATCCCATATCAGATGCGATCACTCGAATTAGAAATGCGCAGGCTGCTAAGAAAGCATCTGTACGTGTTCGTGCTTCGAATTTGATTGCTAATATTCTTAATGTGTTAAGAGCTGAAGGGTTTATTAGTGATTTCACAAAAGTTGAGATAAGCAAAAATTGTTTTCAATTTGAAATTATCTTGAAATATTTTGAAGGTTGCCGGGTAATTGAAAAAATTATTCGTTCTAGTAAGCCAAGTTTAAGAAAATATACTTCGGCAGCTGAAGCGCCTTCTTTTTTTGATGGTTTAGGGGTCACTATTTTGACGACTCCTAAGGGTGTAATGTCGGACAAAGAAGCTCGTCGACTGAATGTCGGCGGTGAAATTCTTTGCCAAGTCGTTTAAGTAAGGGTGAGTGGCATGTCACGAATTGCACGTATTCCAGTTCTTATTCCAAAGGGTGTTACGGTTACATTGGCTCAAAAGCATTGTGAAGTAAAAGGTCCTAAAGGAATTTTGTCTTTACCTGTTCATGATAAAATTAATTTATTAATTGAATCAGATAAAGTAAGTTTTAGCGCTGAAGGTAAATCTATTGCTGAGCGTACAAGCTTGGGCACCATGAGGTCCCATATTAATAACATGATTATCGGTGTTACTACCGGCTTTCAAAGAAAACTAGATCTTGTTGGGGTTGGTTATCGGGCGAAAGTTAATGGATCTGTTTTAAATCTTTCTGTTGGGTATTCGCATCCTGTGGAATATAAACTTCCAGTGGGTGTGAGTGCAGAGACACCTACTCAGACAGAAATTTTATTAAAAAGCCATGATAAGCATTTGTTGGGCCAAGTCTCTTCTGAGATTAGGGCCTTCAGACCCCCAGAGCCTTATAAAGGCAAAGGGATTAAATATTCTGATGAGAAAGTCGTTCGGAAAGAGGCCAAGAAAAAATGACAGCTAGTAAATTTGATAAGCGTATCCGTCGATCAGTTAAGACCAGAGCTAATATTTCTCGTAATGAGAAAATTAGGTTGTCAGTTTATCGTTCCTCCAAGCATATCTTTGCTCAAATTATTGGCGATGGCTTGGTTCTTGCTGCAGCCTCAACCTTGGATAAAGAAATAAATTTGGAAGGCTATACAGGTAATGTTGCGGCTGCTGAAAAAGTAGGCGCATTAATTGCTGAGAGAGCTATAAAAGCAGGTCTTTCAGAAGGAATTGCTTTTGACCGTTCTGGTTTTAAATATCATGGTCGTGTGAAAGCATTGGCTGAATCAGCTCGCAAAGCTGGCTTGAAATTTTAAGGGTTGCTTTAAACATGAGTAGTAATAATAGCGTTGGCGAATCTAAAACAGATTCTAGAAATGAATCCAGACAGTCTCAATCTGGAGATGGTTCGGCTGAAAAAAACAGCTCTTTCTCCAGGGGTTCAAAAAATTCCGGTGAGTCAAAGCAGCCTGCTGATGGCCTCATTGAGAAACTAATTTCAGTCTCTCGTAATGCAAAAGTAGTAACGGGCGGTAAAATTTTTACATTTTCCGTGCTTGTTGCTGTGGGCGATGGCAAGGGAAAAATTGGCTTGGGTCGTGGTAAAGCTCGTGAAGTCCCAGTGGCGATTCAAAAAGCCATGGAAAATGCCAGAAAGAATATGCAACGCGTTTATCTTAATGGAGATACGTTATGGTATCCGATGACGCATAAATTTGGTGCGACAAAAGTCTTCATGAGACCTGCAAGCCCCGGTACTGGTATTATTGCGGGTGGTGCAATGAGAGCTGTTTTCGAGGTTTTAGGGATCAAGAATGTATTGTCTAAAACATATGGCTCTACAAACCCAGTGAATGCTGCTCGTGCAACTTTAGGTGCTTTATCCCAAATGAAGTCCCCTGAGTATTTTGCAGCGAAACGTGGAAAATCGCTCAATGCAATGCTTAGCGAAACACAGGAGTAGTAGGTCGTGACAAAAGAAAAAACACAAATACGAACAATCAAAGTTAAATTAATCAAAAGTCTCAATGGTCGCTTGGTGGCTCATAAAGCTTGTGCGTCTGGTCTGGGTCTGAGAAAAATTAATCAAGTGGTCGAAGTCTTGGATACCCCAGAAAATCTGGGAATGATCCATAAGATTTCCTATCTATTAAAACGGGAAGAAGTATAAAAATGGACAGCAATCTAGAAAACGTAGAAAACGAAATGCGTTTAAATACTTTATCACCTGCGCCGGGTTCTAAACGTCCAAGAACTCGTGTTGGCCGTGGTATCGGTAGCGGTTTAGGGAAAACTTGTGGTCGTGGTCATAAAGGGCAAAAAGCTCGTTCTGGCGGGTATCACAAGGTTGGTTTTGAAGGCGGTCAGATGCCTTTGCAACGCCGTCTTCCAAAATTTGGTTTTGTCTCTCAAAGTCAATTAACTCATACAGAGCTTACTTTTTCTGATTTAAACAAGTTGGCTATTTTAGACCTCGAAGTTATTGCTTTGAATGATCTGATTGATTCTGGTTTGGTCGCTAAAAATACACGGTCGGTTAAATTGGTTCTTTCTGGTTTGCCAGTTGCAAAATTTGTTTTGAAGGGATATGGAATTTCTTTAACAGCCGGTGCGCTCAAAGCGCTTGAAACTGCAGGTGGAAGGGTAGAACTCTAACTATGAGCATAATGAGGACTGCGGCCCAGGCGACGGGTCTTGTTGATTTGAGGCGCCGTCTTCTTTTTGTGCTCTTGGGGATATTGGTTTATCGCTTGGGTTCTTATATTCCTGTCCCTGGTATTGATCCTCAGCGATTAGCTGATTTTTTCCACGCTGAGGGCAATTCTTTCTTTGGCTTATTTAATATGTTCTCAGGAGGGGCTTTCTCCCGGATGACCATATTTGCCCTGGGGATCATGCCTTATATATCTTCTTCGATTATTGTTCAGCTTTTAACGGCCATTATTCCTTCTTTTGCTGAATTAAAAAAAGAAGGGCAAGCAGGCCAAAGAAAATTAACGCAATACACTCGTCTTGGAACTTTAGTCCTTTCTTTATTCCAGTCTATTGGCATGGCCAAATTTATGGTCTCTCAGGGTTTTGTTATTTATAATCTCCCCGTTTTTTATCTTCTTGCTGTGGTTACGTTAACGACGGGAACCTTGTTTCTCATGTGGCTGGGTGAGCAGATGACAGAGCGTGGAATTGGTAATGGTATTTCGCTCTTAATTTTTTCTAGTATTGTCTCTGGGATTCCAACGGCTTTGTTTCATACTTTTGAACAGTCTCGTCAGGGTAATATTAGTCTTTTAGGTCTTTTATTAATTCTGGCAGTCATAGTCGCGGTGACTCTTTTTGTTGTCTTTGTTGAACGTGCGCAACGTCGTATTACGGTTAACTACCCCAACAGGCAACAAGGTCGCAAGATGATGGCCGCTCAGTTTAGTCATCTTCCTTTAAAAATTAACATGGCCGGCGTAATCCCACCCATATTTGCTTCTAGTATTTTATTATTTCCTCAGACAATTTCTCATTGGTTTGCGACTTCTCCTAGTATGAGTTGGCTTGCAACGATTGGCTTGGCCATCACTTGGGGTCAGCCGCTTTATATTATTTGTTATGCCTTGTTAATTTTGTTTTTCTGCTTTTTTTATACCGCTATTATTTTTAATCCGAGGGATACGGCTGAGAATTTAAAAAAATCGGGCGCTTTTATTCCTGGTATTCGCCCCGGCGAGCAAACTGCGAACTATATAGATCTCGTCATGTCTCGATTAACGTTAGTTGGCGCGCTTTATATCTCTCTGGTTTCTATTTTGCCGATGGTGCTCATGGTTCATTGGGATGTGCCTTTTTATTTTGGTGGGACGTCTTTGCTCATTGTTGTGGTTGTTGTTATGGATTTTATTGCCCAAGTCCAGTCTCATTTGATGTCTAGTCGGTATGATTCTTTAATGAAAAAATCGCAGACCAATGGGTCGGGTCTATTAAATTAATGTTGGGTGAATTTTTTTAAATATTTAAATATTTAAATATTAGATAAGTGATTAATAGTGATCTAGGAGTTAGTAAAAATGAAGGTTCGTGCTTCTGTTAAGCGTATGTGTAGAAAGTGCAAAATTGTGCGTCGTGTGGGTGTCGTTCGTGTGATCTGCGAAGATCCAAGACATAAACAACGTCAGGGTTAATATTAAGATTGATACGGGCTTAATTTTAAAGCTAATTTATTAGCTTTTTATAATTGAGTTTGGGCTGCTGTTTAGTTAAGATGCGCGTCTTTTGCTTTGCTCAGTCCATCTAGCCCGCCCAGCGCGTCTGGCCAAGATTAAGATTTTATATTTAGTTTTTATTTTTATTTTAGGAGATTTTCGATATGGCACGTATTGCCGGAATCAACGTTCCAGATAATAAGCACGCAGTCATTGCTTTGACTGCTATTTATGGAATTGGCCGTCCAACTTCAAAATTAATTTGTGAAAAGGCCGCTATTAATCCGGCAAATAAAATTTCCCAGCTTTCTGAAGATCAACTTGAAAGAATTCGTATTGCCGTTGCGGAATATAAAGTCGAAGGGGACCTTCGTCGTGAAGTCTCTATGAGTATTAAACGT
>Ga0214919_10006316_pt1 | contig 16323 bp, 14 predicted proteins | sample LL1503_MetaG_FD_177994 | JGI IMG/M metagenome (GOLD analysis project Ga0214919, IMG submission 177994) | Freshwater microbial communities from Lake Lanier, Atlanta, Georgia, United States - LL-1503 | ecosystem: Environmental > Aquatic > Freshwater > Lake | place: USA: Georgia | collected... | reverse complement strand
GCAGCACGAATATGGCAGCATTAAAAACTGCACTAAACGGCTTACCGGTGGTAATCGTTTCGCCAGGGCCATCATTGGACAAGAATATACACCGATTGAAAGGGATCAAAGGACGTGCAGTCATCATGGCGGCAGCACAATGCGCTAAAGCCTTATATGCAGCGGGCATCGTACCGGACTTCATAGCTGTCGCAGACCCAAACAACTTAGTATATTTCCTAGATGGCGTCGATGTAAGTCAGGTAGAAGGTTTAATTGTGGGTGTAAGCTGTCACCCCGGATTTTACTCCAAACCTTTCAAACACATTATCACATTCAACGCTAACGCCAATATTGATGCATGGATATCAGATATATTTGGAGACACGCTGCCCATTTCGGCTGCTGGTTCGGTATCTATAGATTGCCTGTACTTTGCAAAATTTATAGGTTCAAGTCACATCATAATGGTGGGGCTGGACCTTGCGCTTTCAGATGGACATACTTATTCCAATTTTTCCGCCAATGCAACCAGCAAGGTACTCATAGACTCGAAAACAAAAACTCTGAGTTTTATAAATGTACCCGAAGAAATGGAGCATGTGTTTTTAGCTAAAGGCTCCGCTAGTGAAGACACAATAGAACCTGCACTAGAACTGCCAGGTTATTATGGAGGGGAAGTCATTACCAGGCCGAACTACCACCTATTTCACGGAGAAATTGTTGAAATTGCCAGAGTTGAGCAGCTTTCAGACAAACCAACTCCGTTGATCAACAGCACAGAAGGCGGCGCGTATATACCAGGCTTTGAACACATTTCACTTAGTAACGCAATAGATAAATACTTGGGGGAAATAAGGTTTGATATCGCTTCACGAGTTGCCAAAGCACACCAAACACTTGATATTTCAAAAAGAGAACAGCAACTTGAAAATACCAAGTTAAAAATGATACATCAAATAGGAAATGTCTTGCGCCTAGTTTATCAATGCAAGGAGCTTTCAAGATCGAGTAAATTGAATCAAATAAATAAATTAAATAAATTAGAAAAAAAACTCATTAATGAAATAAGAGAAATGCCCTATCTTTCGCTACCAAATGGGAAGCAAACCAAAATAGCACTTGAAATGTCAGGAGATGCATCAAATATAAATGAAACAAATGGTGTAGCTAATTATATATACGATGCAATTGAAATCACGAGCAATCAGATATTAGGACTACTGCGCGGTGATGAAAAGAATAAAAAATAATTTGATCATACTGAATGACGACAGATAATGAAAAAAATCACAATCGCACACATCGGAAGTAACGAGTGGTTCAATTACAAAGAAGAGATAATATTCGGCCTCTACCATGCGTTGCGCTCTTGTGGCCACCAAGTGCAGATAAAGCATAACCAGCTCGATGAGCAATCAATCAACTTTATCATCGGCGGTGACTGGCTTTCACAAGACATCAAGTTTCAGCAATTCATCGACAACAAACTAAAATACTATATTTTTGAAGTCGAGAATTTCGATGGTGTAACTATCAATAGCAGGGAAGGCTTCAATCTGAAAAATTACTGTCAGATGGTTGAGAAATCACTCGGCGTAATAACCCCTTATCTTTATAATATTGATACTATAAATAAACTCGATATCATTGATAAAGATAAGATACAATATTTGAAATGGGGGTTTTTCGAAGAAGTTATCGATCCTAATATCGTTAGAACCCAAGCCCGAAATATTCACGGTACCTTCTTCGGACTTCTTAAAGGCGATCGATTAGCAAAAGCCCAAATGCTGCAGGCCAAACTGCAGAATCAAGTTAGATTTTTAGGCCGAGAGCAACCCCATGCCTTCAAAGCTGCGGCACTATCAAGTTCCCATTATGCGCTTTCATTGGCTTACGGAGAAAGCGAGAAATTCGTCAATCCGTTTAGACTCTATTACTTGTTCTCTAACGGTGTGAACGCCATATCGGACAACACCATTGACGCCGATGGATATTTACAACTCGCTATCAAAGCACCTATCGCCAACTTTGTCGATCAAATGCTTAGACAAGTCCCCGATGAAAGCGAATTGATCGAGAGGGCTAAAATGAACAATCTAAAGCATAATATTAAAGCAATCAACATCTAAAAACCCTTTAAAATTAAGCCAGGACATCATCGTGAAAAATATCTTTGTATACCAGATATATTATGATGATAAAACACGCGCTGAAGTTGAGCCTGGATTTAAACCGATTGACAACACCCATAGCCTGCATCCTGAACTTTTTGAATTTTGGGTTATTCTAAAATATCTTCGAGAAAATGATTTGTGCGACGATACTTGGTACGGTTTTCTGTCGCCTAAATTCAATACCAAGACCGGACTGACAGCTCAATTTGTCGAAAACTACCTAAGCAGTCGCGACCCGAGCACCGAGGTCTGCCTTTTCTCGCCCTTCTGGGACCAGCTAGCCTATTTCTTGAATCCTTGGGAACAAGGCGAAGTTTGGCACCCTGGACTAACCATTGCAGCACAAGATTTTATGGACTGGTGCCAATTGGGTATTGATTTGCGTCACATCGTATCTGACGCCCAAACAGCCGTTTTCTCGAATTACGTCATTGCGAAAAAGCAATATTGGCAGGCGTGGAAAATACTCGCGGAGCGATTTTTCGCTTACTTGGAATCTTTATCATCGGACAGTTCGGCGCTTCAACAGACGACCCATGGCGCCCGCTCTCGACTGTATCCCATGCGTACCTTTATCCAGGAAAGATTTCCGACCCTGGTGCTGCTCATGAATCAATTTGCAGTCGAGGTTCCAGTCCAATGCAGCTTCGCGCCCATACAGCCACGCCTGTTTGCAGGCTCATTGTCACAAAGGGATGCGTTTTTAGCCTGTGATTTCATGAAGCAACGATTTAATGAAACCTCAGAGGAAGAGTATCTGCAGATGTATTGGAAGATCAGGAAAACGATAAAGAATAATCAGATTTTTTTATCATAATTGAGCTTTTTCTGATTTATAGTATTTCAAATGCAAATGGGAATTTGCAGACTATCGCAGATCTTTAAAGTAACGCGTGGTCTACCTTACGATCCGAATATAGATTTTCTAAACAAACAGAGGTTTCAAATTGAAAATAATTGATACGTTGAAACAAATAACCACTAACGAAGAAACTATTAAATATATAGAAACGGTTTGGGATATTACAGCAACGGAGTTCGAGGTTGCAAGACCTTTTCTTTCACCCACGAATAGGATGAAGCGTGAAGAGATATCGTTTCACCAAGATGTAAAGCTATTAGGATATCTCTGCCTTTTGATAGATGATTTGAAAGGTGACATAATTGAAATAGGAATCTGGAAAGGCAAAACACTGGCCTTCATGAATAAGGTGTCAAATTCTTCGCGAAATGTCGTTGGCATTGATCCCTGTCTGTTATTCAATCAAAAGCAAGAATTATTGTTTTATAAAGAAAAAGTTTTTCCAGATTGTTTAATTTTTCAAGGTTTTTCTGAAGATCTAGTTGCAGAGGTACGTGAGATTACCAGTGCTATTGCTCTGTTGCACATAGATGGGGGACACGATAAGAGAAATGTATTCTTGGATTTTCTACTATATAGTCCACTTGTAGTAAGTGGTGGGTTCATAGTCTTCGATGATTACCATGACAATGACCACTCACCACAGGTTGGACCAGCTGTGGACTTGTTAAGAGTCGGCGGATTTTTTAACGAATACACAATTATTGGTTCAGTTGACAATTTTAGAAACTCATATGTTTTGAGAAAAAATTGACTCGAAGTATTTTGACTTACTTATTTCTTTACTTATGAGCCTTTTTTTATAAACCAATGAATTCGAAAATAATAACACTCATCCCTGCTTTTCGAACAGATTTTCTCGATTCTGTTTTTTATGGCCTTTCTACGCAGACCTATAAAAATTTCAGAGTGATTGTTGCCGATGACAGTACAAATGGCATTGTCTCAGAATATATTCGATCTGGAAAATATAACGAATACACATCTAAATTAGATATTTCAATTCTAAAGGGAGCGGGATCGGAACCTCGAAACCATAATCTCTTACTTAAAGCATGGGACGGAAATACTGAATTGGCGCATTTCCATCATGACGACGACTACCTTTATCCTGATTTCTATCGTCAGCATGTAATCGCCCATGATAATTTAGATATTACGTTATCGGCGTCTTCTCGTTGGATCGCGGATCGCGAGGGAAAACCATTAGCTTATTCCCAGACACCACTAGAACTATCTCAATCGAACGAACGATACTCTATTTTAAAGCCCAATTATTTATCTACATCTCTTCTTATTTCTGTGAGAAATTGGATTGGTGAGTTTAGTAATGTCGTGATGTCGAATGATATATTGAAATTCCTACCATCTTTGCCTGCTATCCACGAACCATACTGGGGCATGCAAGATATGAGCTTGTATTTGACAAATTGTAAGCAGGGAAATAACTTCGGCTACATAAGAGACCATCTTAGCGTCTATCGAAGCCCCATTCCTGGCATTGCGTATCGCAATCCAAATACTTTAATTGGAAAATTAATCAGATTTGCTTGGGTCGCATACACGGTACAGGCGTGGGAAGATAATATGTTAAGTGACGAAGATTTCGTTACAGCACTATCAAATAGTTTGCGTGCATATGCTGTGTCGATTCCACCCGACGACATGATGAATTGTCTAGCAGACAATATATCATTGGCAAATGGAAATTTCCATACGATTGCAGACCACGTTAACTTAGCTTGGTCGACCTTACAATCTGATTATGATTGCTCTTGCACCGAAGGGCCCTTGAGATGACTAGAATTAAAACATAAAAAATAATTTTTCAAAATTAAAACATCAATTGCATATTTGTAAATAATATTAACGTCACAACATCATTTTTTTGTCTATTATTTTTATTTTACTATCATTTTTATATGCGGTTACTATTGAATATATTTTCACTTTTCATCGCCCTTCTCACATAATAAGAAGATACTAGAACACAAGTCCGGATATTGCTGTCCCAACATATAGCATCCATCCAAATATTCTTTAGAAATAATGTCGGTCTGAAGCAATTTATCCCATTGGAAATTGGCCAATGCTTTGAAAAATATGCCTGAACGGTGCACTACTCTCAGACCCGCAGCGGCGGCATCTCGCTCAAGGGTATCTAAAGTATAGGTACAACGATGGCCATGCTCTGCTTCTGCTGGTGTAACTGCCGCATTATGTGAAATTAATCCCATCTTGACAGCTATCTGCCGCGACGGGGCGTTTGCATTTGGGCATACCAAGAAAAAACGGCCACCTTCGGCAAGCCATTCATCGTTCACGCGTTTGAGCACACGAACTGGATCGTCAATGTGTTCAAGCACGTGAGTGAGGACGACGTTGTCGTATCGCTTGGGCAGCGATACAGTTTCAAAAAGTGAGTGAACGTAGGTTGGCCGATTGCCCAATTTAGCTTTCGCTTCAGCAATGGCGGCCTCAGATGCTTCAACGCAAGTCACGTCGCTGAATCGTTCAAGGAATCGGCGTGTGAAATTACCTTTGAAGCTACCCAGTTCAAGAAAACTACCATTTCTAAAAAACGGGCTAAACGAGCGGATCATGTAGGGGTGTATCACATCGAAGTCAAACCCATATGCGTATTGGTGATCTGCTGTGTCGAGAATTTCTGCGTTGTAGTCGCGGTTCTGGTTCATTCAATTTTCCTTTGTTAAATCTGCAATCATTTTTTGCAAATTATCATTACAACCAGTGATAGTGAAGCCATATTTTAAGTACAGTGCGACGGCTGCCTCGTTCCTTGATACTACTTCAAGCTCAATGTATTTGAATCCAAGCTTCCGCATACTAAGTATGCAATTTTTCAATAGCTGGTTCGCGATACCCTTTCCATGCCATCCCGGCAATACGCTGACGCTAGTTATAAACGCACGTAGACGATCTGTCGAATTGCTATAGATGGCGATTAGGCCGACCATTTCATCGTTATCCCATGCTTCAAAAGTCTGGGCATTAGAGGAAATCTTTCTCGCGTAGTTTTCAATATCAAGACGGCTACTTAGCGTCGGAATGAATTTACTATCACAACGCTTCAGATGTGCCAATACGTCATTGGTATTTGCTTTTTGGGAATGGTAATTCAAATCCATCGTCACATGACCAATTCCGCTAAGCCAAAACCGTAACGACCAAACTCATTGCCGTTATACAAAAGGTAAACCTTACCATCGCATTGGAAAACATGGGGGTAGCATTGCATATCGCTGTCCCACTCCCCGTGTGAACCCATTAGTTGGGGCTGCTGATCGTCTCGATTCCAATCGACAAGGTCATCAGACCAAGCATGTCCAATTCGGTAGCCTCGACCCTGTGTTTTACGGAAGTCAAACGATTCGCGATAGCAGAAGAACATATGATAGCGATTGTCAATTGCAATTACAGTGGGCAGTGCTTGGCTCTCGTCTGGACCGATTCGATCAGAAATAATGCAGCGTGCCTCCTCTTTGACCCACTCAATGCCATCAGCAGATGTGGCATGGCCAATTTTGTAGGTCCGATCCGGAGCTGCTTCAGGCGCATATTTTTTCCACCCAGTACCAAAGATGTACCACATGTGGAAAATATTATTGATTACCTTTACGAAGCCATCACCCACCAAACATGGCTCATTTTGCGAAGCTGCTAAGACTGGACCTGACCCGACCCGCTGGAAAGTCAGTCCATCATCATTACTGATCGCCAGTCCCACCGCGGTGTCTACCGAAACTGAAATACGACGATTCCAGCCGCAGGTGTACGCATAAACTGAATTCCCATGTCGAATCACATTCATGGGGAAAATGCCATGCTCATCAAAGCAACCCAGGCCACCTAAAGGGATTACGGTATGTTCAGAAACACGAAGCACGTCGCGAAGATTTTTCCTCATATCTACAAAAGCAATATGGCTAAGGTATTTCCCGTTACTGGAATCCTTTAAGCGGGTGGAAAAGTAAATCCGAACGAATTCGTCATATACAAGCGCCTGTGGAGATTGCGCAAATAGTACGCAACCATTAGGGAGTTGATGCTGTGTTGGGTCAAAGATTTTCCCGCGTTTGAGCCATTTCATCTTTCACTCCATCCGGCCTTCGAGTACTGCAAGACCGAAACCATAGCGACCCACTTGATCGCCAAGATAGGCCATGTACGTCCTACCGTCAAGTTCAAAAACATGGGGATAGCTGACCATTTCGGCATCCCAGCCTTGTTCTGATACATCAATGCCCGCTTTACTATCGTCTCGTGTCCAGTGAATCATGTCCGTGCTACATGCATAGCCGATGCGATAACCATTTTGCTTGCCTCGGTAGTGGCTGCTATAGCGGTAGCAAAAAAACATGTGGTATTTTCCATTAGTGCAGAAAACGTCAGGACTGGCTTGCGCCTCGTCTTCTTCAATTCGGCTTGGAATTAAATCTCGGTTTAATTTTTTCCAATTTACACCATCTTCTGATGTTGCCATTCGAATTTTGTAAACAGGCTCTGCACGGCCATCGACCAACTTCCATTTTCGACCTGAGATGTAAAAAAGTTGCCATTGGCCATTGAATCGACGAACTTTAGGGCCGCTTATAACAAACGGCTCGTCTAAGGAGTAACTCAATATTGGGCCTGTCCCAATTTTCTTAAAAGTCTTACCCCCGTCGTGACTAGTTGCCATGCCGATGGCTACGTTGAAAGGCACAGATTCGCAGCGTGTCCAGCCTGCATAATAGACGCGAACTTCTTGGTCGTTTCGAATAACTGATACCGGGTATGTACCAAATTCGTCAAACGCACCTAAAGCACCCAAATCTAGAATAGGTTGCACGGCAATGTCTTGTACTTTGAAGAGGTCTTGACGGTCGAGGTCAACCCAAGCCGAATAACTCACATATCTGCCTCGTGCATCGGCTATTGGCCGACATGAAAAGTAAACGCGCACGAAATCATCGAAAACCAATGTGGCAGGTGCCTGGGCGAACTCCCGCAGCCATGAGAGTCCGGTAACATCTTGTGGGGTAAATACTTTGCCTAATTTTTTCCAATAAAACATTTCAAATCAATTCAAAATTAAAATGAATACATTCTCGCACCTCGTTTGGCGAGTTAAACATTAAGACATCAATAATAGAGAGCCAAGGTACGAACGGCAATCCAAATTGTACATATTCTAACGAATTGGGTTTGATGAACTGCAGTTCGATCCCGTTTGCAAGAAATACGTCCTTGTTATACAAATCGATTCCTCCAAGAGTATTGATGTATGTGTCAGCTTTCATGGACTCGCACAACGCAATTACTTTATCTTGAGATTTGAGGTCGTGATTGATGGGGATGGTAGAGGAAACCTTGATTTCAGTCTCAATCTCAAGGTAACGGCAAATCTCTACTATAGAGTGATGTACATATTGAAATAAGTTTGGGTTGTCAAATAAAACAATTCGCTCGAGTACCTGAAAAGTCTCTGAAAAATGAGGAGATTTGCTATAGGCTCTTTTGACTTGGCTGAGCAACTTGTGACGGTTGAAATCAGAGGAAAGTTCCCGCTGCACGACATGAAGAGTATCTGAATCTTTTTTTAAAGGCACTGAGAACAGGGAATCTGTACCATAAAGTAGCAGACGATTTCGGTTAATCCAACCTTTCTTGGTGTACTTAATATTATCGTAAACAATGAAAACATCAACAGCTGCAATCAGCTGAAAGTAGCCTATGTATGGCAGGAAGTAAGGCTGCATGATGCCTAGTTTCATTTGTCGGCACCTACTTACTGTGCGGCAATAAATTCAGATATTCTTCCGACAATTTTGATCGGCAAATCAGGATATATTGGCAAGCAAAGAATTTTCTTGGATGCAGAACTTGCCACTTTCAAATTTTCAAATTGTGCCGATGGTAATCCACGGTACATCGGGAACTCTGATATTAGGGGATAAAAATATCTGCGCGGGTAAATCCCTATATCTTTCATACGCTGATTCAGCTCATCCCTACTGATCGGATAGTCATCGTCAATCAAAATCGGGAAATATCCATAGTTGGCAACTCTTTCCCCAGAATCGTTAAGGCAGCAAATACCCTTGACATTTTTAAGTAGCTCGCGGTATTCTGCATCTATCCCTTTTCGCTTTTCCAATGCTTGATCGATGTACTTAATTTGAAGCAAGCCAAATGCCGCGATGATTTCACTCATTTTCCCATTGATGCCCGGTGCGACCACATTGGTTTCGCCCGCATGCCCAAAGTTTTTTAGTTGATCGATACGGATTTTTGTCTTTTCATCCGGACTGATGATGGCTCCACCCTCAAACGTATTAAACACTTTAGTAGCGTGAAAGCTCAAGACTGACAAGTCTCCATGGTTCAAAACACTACCACAGTGACATTTGACACCGAACGCATGCGCTGCGTCATAAATAACTTTGAGGTTATAGTTATCAGCAATTTTCTGAATCGCATCTACATCGCAAGGATGACCATAGCAGTGCACGGGCATAATTGCTGTGGTGTGTGGAGTGATGGCTGCCTCAATATTTGACGGATCCAAGTTCAAAGTTTTCGGATCGATGTCCACAAATACGGGTTTTATGCCGTTCCAAAGCAAGGAATGGGCAGTTGCAACAAAGGAGTAAGGGGTAGTGATGACCTCTCCCGTTATTCGCAAGGCTTGCAAGGCAGTGATCAGCGCAATGGTAGCGTTGGTGAAGAGACTTATATACTTTACGCCCAAATAGCTGCATAACTCATTTTCTAACTGCTGATGAAACGGACCCCCATTGGTCAATACCTTGCTATCCCATATTTTTTGCATATACGGGGTAAATTCTTCCAATGGCGGTAGATATGGCTGATTTACATAGATCGGTTTAGTCATTGGCGTCACTTTGAAATTCAAAAATTAATTCGCTCGAATTCTATCAAAATACTTTATTCGCTTGCGATCCACAATTTTAATCAGAGAAGGTTTTCTTTATTTTTCAAGCATTACTTGCCGATACATAATATCTATAAATAATTTCAATTTATAATTTATCAGGATATTCACTGCACCACAGAAGCAATTCATTTAGTCCAATATACAACCTGTCAATTACAAATTCAACTTCACTTATCGACATGTCAGCATAGAGCGGGCGGCATGTTGCGATGTCAGCGACTGCTCTTGCGTTGAGTAAATTTAAAGAATTAGCTGATACTATTGACCTATACATCGGAAAATGACTAATTAACGGGTAGAAATATCTTCTTGCTTAATTAAATATGGGAAATACCAAGAAATTCGCATAACTCGGTTTCTAATTTATTATGATATGGTTCATTATTGGTGAGTACTCTGGTATTCCATACTTCACGCAGATCAGGAATTAAGTCTTTTAGAGATGGTAACGATGGCCGTGTAACGTAAATTTTTTTGATATCATAGTTTGATTTTTTGATATTTTTATAAATTATGAAGATTTTTTTCATCCACAATAGGCGGTTCACATAAAAATAAAATATTTAAAGGTAATTCAGCGTGGGATACCAAACGTAGCAAGTACTACTAAGAGAATTGGTATTCGTCGCCCCAAAATCTTGAGCATTTAACTTTAAATGGTTTAGGTAACTTATCAACAGAATTTACTTTCACTTCAATTATTTCCGGGTCATTCTTTTTCCCAAAAAAATACTCTATATCTGTCGGCTCGCTTAAATAATACCCAGTTTCATTTGTCAATTTGCCGGTAACCGGCAAACCTTCAGGCCACAGATGCCTGATAGGATATCCTGATGGTGTAGTTGGATCATAATTATTACTTTTTTGACAAATTACGCCAGTTTCGTTAAATTGATATATAAAACTATTTCTGCAATCAAAACCATTAAGTGTCAGGTTTTGTAGCGCAAGTGCTGCTGTCCAGGTTTTTAAGTGCCCCTCAACTAACGAGTCCGCACTATGGCATGGCCCAATGATACAAAGTATGCCATTGTCTTTTAGTAATGATCGTATCCTTTGAAGAAAGAAACCAGTATTACTTTCATGTTCAATGACGTGACTGCAAAAGATACAGTCAAATTGCTGCTCAGTTTCATATTCGTAAATACTTAATTTAATGTCTACAGAACTACTGAACTTATCTATTGACAAAACTTTCTTTCCTGCTTGACGAAATATAGCCGTATGCTTTCCCTCCCCGGCACCAATGTCAAGCACCGTATGAAATTTCCCTTTTCTAAGTAATTCAATGATTGCAACGAAACCCCATTGAATATCAATTGACTCCTGAAATTCTGTCATGGTGCATCTACTTTCAAAAAAAAATGTCATCTAACACAACTCCTGAAGCCAACCGCTCTGCCGCCATAGACGTCGTCAGTTTGCTTTCGTGACGATAACTCATGACATCACTGTTGCGCATCTGCCTTCCCAGCGTGCGTGTTTTCCCTGCCCCATCTACAAGCCCCGAAAAAGATTCAAATGTGGACAACGGAAGAGTAAGATTTTCCTAATATATCATTGATTTACGTAGTTTCATGCTTTAAACGTTGGGACACTAGTGAATAGACAGCTCGTTTAAATCATCAGCGACCCTGCTGAGCACACCCTCCCAATGTCTATCCTCACTTTGCCGATAAAGTTTGACTGCGTCGTACCAAGGACTGTAATCTCTATCTAGCAACCACCGCCAGCAGGTATCGTACCTGTTCAGAAGCCAAGTGGGCTTGCCCATTGCAGCGGCAAGATGCGCTGTAGACGTATCAACAGACAACACAAGATCCAGATTTTCAATGAGTGCGGCTGTGTCTGTAAAGTCGCTCAGTTCGTCAGCATAGTTGTAAAAATTACCCTTTGGCCAATATTGATTCTCCCGGTTTCTAATTTCTGATTCCCCAGGGTCTCCCTTTTGCAAGCTAAAGAAGTCAGCGTTTACCGAATTCAAGCCCATTGCAAAAATATCCAATGGTATATTTCTGCGCGCAATTTTCGCCCAACCTTCAGTTTGCTCAGGGCGAAAACCACCACTCCAAACAACGCCGACCTTCAAGCGACTTCGATAACCTAACCGCTCCTGCCAATAGCATGCTTTATCCTTATCGGCTCGCAAATATGCCTTCGCGCAGGGTATTGAATTTAAATTAGTACCAAATACTTTTGGCAAACTGATTAATGGGGATTGTAAATCAAACTCTGGTAGCGCCTGCCCTGTTTCTAGCAATGCATCCACATCTTCATTACTTTCGAGCAATTTAATTAAAGTCTTTGGGACCTCAAGTAGCACAGTTGCACCCAACTGCTTGACCAGTTTCACGTATCGTACAAATTGGATCGTATCACCCAGTCCTTGTTCGGCATAAAGAAATATTTTTTTTCCTTTAATAGATTCCAAACCTTGCCAGACCGGTACTTTGAAGTTCCGCTTGTGTTTTACATTGTCACCATACTCCCAACGCCACTCATACAAATCCCATCCCCGCGCAAAGTCTCCCTTCAATAACAAAGTATGGGCTAAATTCCAATTGGCTGAAGGGTTATCTGGTTGGTACTTCAGGGCATTTTCATAACTTAGAATCGCATCGTCAAGACGTTGCAGGCTTAATAAGGTGTTGGCATAATTAATGTGCGCTTGGACGTATCTCGGATTGATTGAAATCGCTTGACTGTAACTTTCCAGCGCTTCCGCCCATCGTTGCAACTCGGCGAGTATGTTGCCACGGTTTGAATATGCTTCCGCGCTATCTGGTTTTATCGCAATTGCTTTGTTATAGCTTGCTATAGCTTCATCCATTTTGCCAATTAACTTTAGGACAGCGCCACGATTGATATGCGCCTTGACGTCATCCGGTTTTAGTAAAATTACTTTATCGTAACTTGTGATAGCCTCATCATATTGCCCTAGCCGCTCTAACGCCAAGGCTTGGTTATAATACATCGCGGGTTCTTGAGGATTTAGGGTAATGGCCATCGCTATCAGCTTTGCAGCTAACAGAGGGTCGTTGTACTGCAATGCGACGACACCACTTAAATGCCATGCCTGAGAGTTGTTGGGATCGCAGGCGAGAATTTCTGCATAAATTTCTTTGGCTTGTTGCAACTTCCCCTGTTGATGCATTTGCACGCCAAGCTGAAAATTCTTGTCTATATTCAACAGAGAACTCTCTTGGGCATGAGACTGAAGCATATCAGTATAATTATTTTTATCGACGTAAAAATCTATTGGCATTTTTTATACTCTGATATTCTCTCGCTAACGTTATTTCAAACAATTATTTAAGCTACTTACTCATATCATTATTAATTTTAAAATAATTTAACGTTGCATGAAACACTTCCCTTATAAACCCTCTATTTTAGAATTTAATTTACCACCAGTTAACACGCAGTGAACTCTTCGTAACCACTATGCAACAGCGCTAACATAGCACCATGCCTTCATAGCATATCTACTCAGAAAACGCACCAACATTTTTTCTTCATGAATTCGATCGCCTCGCTGGCTAAAGCGAATGCTCTGATAGTAGCAAAGCAGTATCAGGAAGCTTTGGCTATTTTGGAGTCCATGCTCGAAGCCGATCCTTACCACCGTGGTGCATTGGAGTTGATGCGCCAGCTATTAGACCTGACAGGGCAATACGCTGCGGCCGTGCCATGGCTCAGCCACCTCCTTGATAAAAATTCACAGGCCCACGGGGCATACCGTCTTTTGGGCTATGCAATGTGCAAATTAGGGCAGTTCGCGGCCGGCATTGAATGTTTTGACCAAACCTTGCTAATCGATCCGACAGACTCGCGGTGCCTCTGCGAGCGCGCAGCAGCACAGGCCGAGCTAGGCCGCCATGCTGAGGCCTTAGCCGGCTATGGCCAGGCCCTCGCACTTGACCCGGGCTATGCCGATGCGCATGCCTACCAGGGCAGCTCCTTATTGGTTTTAGGTCAGCCCGAAGCCGCCATAGCCAGCTTCGACCGGGCCATTGCCATCAAACCTTCGACGTCTTCGACCTTCGTCAATCGTGGCAACGCCTATATGCAAAAGGACGAATATGCCATTGCGCTTGCCGACTACGACCAGGCCATCGCATTGCAGCCCGGTAATGTCTTGGCACACTCCAACCGCGCGGTAGCGCTCAAACATCTGCACCGCCACCAGGAATCCCTGGCCAGCAGTGCCGCCGCTAGCGCGCTTGACCCCAACTACCTGGACGCGCAATTTAACCTCGCCCTTAGCCATTTGTTGTGCGGTGATTTGGAAGAAGGCTTCAGGGGCTACCAAGTACGCTGGAAGACCGCGACTTTCGCGCCAGTAAAACGTCAATTCGAACAGGCGCTGTGGCTGGGGGAGGCGCCCATCGCTGGCAAACGTTTGCTGGTACACAACGAGCAGGGCCTTGGCGATTCGATTCAATTTAGCCGATTCGTAACCAGCGCTGCGCAAGCGGGAGCCCAGGTGATCTATGAGGTAGAAGCGCCGCTTTATGGGCTGATGCAGTCGCTAAGCGGCGTACACACATTGGTCCGTCAGCGCGAGCCGCTACCCGCTTTTGACTATTTCTGTCCGGTGATCAGCCTGCCCGTCGCTTTAGGGACCCGACTTGACAATATCCCGGCGCCGATACCTTACTTGCAGGCGCACGCCTATAAAGTCAGCCATTGGAAGGAGCGCTTAGGGAAAGTCCCGGGCCCGCGTATCGGGCTGGTGTGGAGTGGAAGTCCCAGCCACAAGGGCGACCGCCACCGCAGCATCGCACTCTCCCACCTAATCAGAGCCCTTCCCACTGGTCCTCAGTACGTAAGCCTTCAAAAAGAGCTGCGGGAAACCGATAGGGTAGCCTTAACGCAGTGGCACCACTTACGCCATTTCGGCGATGAAATCGCCGATTTCTCAGACACCGCAGCGCTTTGCACGCTCATGGACTTGGTCATCGCGGTAGACACCAGCGTCGCGCACCTGGCCGGCGCGCTAGGCACCCCCACCTGGCTGCTATTGCCCCATCTGCCCGATTGGCGCTGGCTACTGGACCGATCCGACACGCCCTGGTACCCGCAAATGCGCCTCTTTCGTCAAGAAAGGGTGGGGGACTGGGGGGGCGTTTTGCAAAATGTTCGCACCCAACTTGCAGCCAAAGCTTGGTAAGGGCGTTTGCGCTGCAAAGACCTTCGTGGTCGGCCGGTGCCAAGGCTAAAGCAAACCCTTGGTAAACACCACTTCCGGGTCATTGGGTGCCAGTTCGTGTGCTCGCTGAAGGTGGGTGCGTGCGGCATCCAAGTCCTGCAGAGCGATCGCGATCCGCACCAAGCCCATGCGCGCTCGTACGCCGCCCAATTGGGAATTGATCGCTGGACCTTGCAGCGACAAGGCTATTTCAAAAGCCGTTTTAGCTTGGTGCAGCCGGTCCAGCAACTCCAACAATTCGCCACTGCGGTGCGCGATCGCAGGTGAATCGGGCACGCGCAATGCCAGCGCTTGCAATTGCACCAGTGCCGCCTCCCAATCGCTAGCATGCAAACCATCGACCATCATGACTGCAAGCTCACCTGCCCAATAATTCAATGCGCTATCGGGCACACGCTGCCAAGCCTCTAGCGCCAGAGGCGCGGCGGTGCTGGCAAGTGCGGCATCGCCCCAAAAGCGCGCTTGTTCCAGCAGCTTGAAATGCAAATACAGGTCATCAGGGTTCTGTCGCAAACTAGCTTCGATGATGGCGGTGTCGCGCTGCTTTTTGTTGCGTGCCTGGGCTACTTCCTTGCGATAGCCATGGTGGTTGATAGGGGCGCTTAGATGCGCAATCACCTGGCCGGTAGCGCGCAGTTGTGGCAACAGGGTTTCAGCCACGTCTTCATGGATGGCATGGCGAAAACGCACTTCGGGCGCGCGGCGGAACATGCGCAACAGGTGCGCCTCCTGCACATGGCCATCTTCGCGCAAGTTTTGCATCGCCACCGTCGCCGCGCCTACAGCCTCATCATCCAATACAGCCCGCGCCTGGGCCACAAATGCAGGCGACACATATTCGTCTGGGTCCAGAAAAATAATCCATTCGCCGGTTGCTGCATCGAGTGAATGATTACGGGCCAGGGCGAAATCATGGCGCCAAGGCTGGTGCAACACACGTGCACCTGCGGCCTCCAAAAGCGCCACAGAGTGGTCCGTGGAGCCGGTGTCCACCGCCACCAGCTCGTCCCACAAGCCGCGCACGCGTTCCAAAAACTCGGGCAGCATGTCGGCCTCGTCCTTCACGATCATGCACAGGGACAGGCGGGCGGACGTTTGGACGGTCATTCAATTCCTTTGTAGGGCTGAC
>Ga0214919_10006315_pt1 | contig 16323 bp, 17 predicted proteins | sample LL1503_MetaG_FD_177994 | JGI IMG/M metagenome (GOLD analysis project Ga0214919, IMG submission 177994) | Freshwater microbial communities from Lake Lanier, Atlanta, Georgia, United States - LL-1503 | ecosystem: Environmental > Aquatic > Freshwater > Lake | place: USA: Georgia | collected... | reverse complement strand
CAACTAATTTTGAATACATGGGAACAGGCGGTTCAAAATACGGAGACATGAGTTATGAGTCTGCTTATAAACAACATAATAATGATATAAAATCACAAACTATACACAATAGACCAAATCAAGGTGGTACACAATTATTTAATCAGCAAATGAATGTAAATTGTTATAAACAAGATACAAATCGTTATGATTGTCGTGTCAATCCGGCTATTTCAGTTACACCATCACCACCTTCGGTGCATACGTATGGAAAGATAAACGTTCCTCAATACTATAACGAATGTAACGGTTGTGATAGAATCGAGCCAGATTTATTGAATGCTTTCCGTAATAATCCTTACACACATAGTTTGACGACTTCGGTATAATTTGTATTGTAAAAATAGTCAAACTTACTGAGTATTTTATTATACGTAATAATAAAATATAAAAACACTTTGATAATAGTAAATACATGTTAAATATTCATAATTCTATCAAAGAAAAATTAGATTACTTTCATGATATACGCAAAATACCTAATATTTTGTTTCATGGGCCATCGGGAAGCGGAAAACATACGATTGTAAATAATTTTATAAACAAAATATACAATAACGACAAAGAGAAAGTGAATGAATTTGTCATGGATGTCAACTGCGCTCATGGAAAAGGAATTAAATTTATAAGAGAAGAACTTAAATTTTTCGCAAAAACACATATAAACTCAAACGGCGGAGATATTTTCAAAAGTGTCATCTTGTTAAATGCAGACAAATTAACTATAGACGCACAATCTGCACTACGTAGATGTATTGAATTATTCAGTTATAATACACGGTTTTTTATTATTGTAGAAAATAAATATAAATTGTTAAAACCGATTCTCTCTAGATTTTGTGAAATATATATATCTGAACCTATTGTAGATGGTGTACAAATAAATTTACATAAATTTAACATAGAAAATACATATCATTTAAACAATTATAAAATTATTAAATTAAATAAATTAAAAAAGGAACTACATGTAATTTCAAAACACACCTTTTTAAACACAAATGAAATATTTGATATGGCATCTAAATTATATGAAAAGGGATATTCGGGATTGGATATTATACACTTATTAGAAAATGAATCTTTTTTAAGTAAGCAGATAAGTATTGACAGACGGTATGAATTATTGTTTGCCTTTAATAAATTTCGTAAAGAATTTAGAAACGAGAAAATATTATTGTTTGCAATTATTCATTTTTTATTTATTGATACAAAAACACATTTAGAGAATTTTTCTTTTATGTAAATTTTTGTTATGAAATATACGATTATTAGATTAGTTTAAAAAATGATAATTTAAAATGTTTATTAATTATGGATGATTTTTCTTCGGCTACTCTACTTGAATCGCGTAATGAATGGGCATCTAGATTGATTAATATGTTAACACCCGTTATTATTGATGGATTCCGTTCCATTTTTGAAGAAGCATTAAAGCTATGTAATGAAAATAATGAAATGGATAAATATCTTATGACGTTTCAAAATTTTATTACCAGAATTCCCAAATGGAACGCAACGATTATAGAAACAGAAAAAAAACGTATTTGTGATAAAACCGGATGCACTTATTTAGAAGATTTGATTACATGTGTTCATATTATTCAATTAAAAATTTTGACTGCTATGCGTGTTGGACAAAAACCCAAAAAAATAGATATTCAAATCCCGAAACTGGATGATTTTATTCATAAATCGTATATTAATGTAGCTAGAAAATTATACAAGAACGTATATTTGTTTGAGAGAAACATTATGCCGTTGCAAGTTCAAAAGCATAACAGAGAATTAGAATTAATCGTGCAAGAATCTATTTTAACTACTATACGTGAAAACATCCCGATTGAAGGTATTTTAAAAGCATATATGGAGGAGAGCGTAGAAGAAGATATTACCGAAGAAGTAAAAGAACAATATATTGAAGAAGCCAAACCAGTTGAAAATCCCAATAATGAGAATAACACAACGATTTCAAGTGTGAGTGAATCGAAAAAGGAGTTAGAAACCGTAAGTAAATTGAAATTTGATGATATTGATTATGTTCGTGATGAGAATAATAATGATATTAACGTAGAGGCACCAAAGTCCATACAACGTTTAGAAGAAATTAGTGAAATTAGAGCTACTCAAAGAAGATTGGAAGATGATAGTGAACGATTAAATATAAGTGATCAATCTGTCGAGTTGAATGCGACAGATTTTCAAAATATCGAGCCAGAGATTTCTTTATTGCCAGAATTATTGATTGATAATATAGAAATTTTAGATTAGAATCGCTTTGCGTAAAATAATAAATAAGAATCTAGCTTATTATTTTAATGGATAATATTTTTGTTATTGCTGCCATAATATCAGTCATCTTTTTTTTGGCTAAATTTCTAGAAATGCGAGTTGTAGATAAAGAAAGCAAACCTTTGAAGTTGCTTGTTCGCGACTCATTATTGGTTTATTTTAGTGTTATTGCGGGTTATTTTATATTGGAACAAATAAAACCAGCGATTCAAAGTGGAGAAACACAAGTTGTTTTCACAGACAATCCGGAGTTTTAGAAAGGTTGAATGTGTATAATTCTAGAATTTTTTTTACTCTTTCGGAGTATTTATTTTTCGGTATAAAATTATCAGTTTCGTTATGTTTCGTATGTAAATCTCTTTCAAAACTTCTAAAAATTCCATCGCTATCCGTGGGGCGTTTTATTTTTCTTTGTATGTAAGTTTCTTCTGACTGTGCATAATAATGAGCAATAAATGCAGAAGATTTATTAAAATGAATATCTATAATATTAAAGGCAAGATTCCCCCTCATTAATTTTCCGTTTAGTGCAAACATACGATATGGATTTACCATATTATAATAATGAGGATTTGTTGCATTTATTACGGCAAATGGTCTTACGAATGTTTTTACATGATGATTTAATTTTAAATCAGATTTTGTATATTTTTCTAAAATTAACCCATTCGGTTTTTTTTTATGATAATTTGTTCCAAACATTAGCCAATTGATGGCTAGAGAATCTGCAAAAAAATAACGATTCAACATTTCTTTTACCCCTTTAAAATAGTTTAAAATTAAAAATTCATCAGCATCCAAATAGATAAACCAATCTACATTTAATAAAGATGCAATTTTTGCTGCTTTGTTCATTAAATGTATTTTAGGAGAAAAATTAATTTCACATCTTTCTACAATAACGCGTTTACCAAAACTCTTTAATTCTTCTTTTAACGGTTTTACTGATTTATGGTCAAAAATATATATTAAATTAAATCCTATTGACAAATGATGGATTATCCATTCTTTAATATTTTCTTCATCCCTTGCGTTTGTGAAAAGTATAACTTTTTTTACAGGCGTTCTTAAATTCTGATTTATTTGAAAAGGTGCATATTTTTTCAAAGGTTTTTTCATAAATTGAAACATATAATATAATTACATTTAATATTATATGTTAATTATGTTTACTTGATATTTTTACCTTCCAGTCCAAACTTTTATTATAGGTCTGTTTAATCTTCTCCTTCTTCTATCTCTTATATAGGATTCATATGTATAACCAAAATTACAATAATTAAAAATACATCCCAATAACGAATTATTTTTACAAGATGGTTCTTCTATTGAAAAAATAACACCAAAAATTCTCTCTAGACCTTCTCTATCGTTTCTGTTTGTTACTTTATATAATAAATTAAAAATATTATATTTTCTTTCTATCTTTTCTAAAAAACTAAGTTTTATAAAACTTTGAACTCCAAAAGAACCTAACCATTTATTATCGTTAAAAAAATTGCTGTTAAAAGATAATTTGTTTTTAACTTCATTATTATTATTCAAATTTTGTACTAGATACATCGTTTTATCGTATAACAATTTATCTTGATCAAAATGCCACATAGATTTTACATTCATGCCATTATGTATTAATTTTTCAAAACAAAGACGTCTATGAATAAAAACGCTATCGTGAATAATAACCGCATATTTGAAAAATTTATATTTATGAAAATAATAATATGGTAATAATTCTCCTCTTCCAACAAATTCAGATTGAATCACTTGAACATTCTTATAAGGAAAAAAGGCACGTAAAAAAAAACGATTGCTGTTGTCATCAATTATAATAATTTTTTTATGAGGATATCGTGTTCGAATACAAATAACAGCTGTATTCCAATACTGATTTGTTTTCATAGAATTTACATGCCTTGTGATAATAAACCCGTAATCAGGTACATTATCTACCTCATCTGGTATCCTGTTATCAGGTATAGATATTTCATTCATATATTATAATTAAATATTATTTAATTGTAATAAAATTTAATTGTAGATTCAATTATCAAAAATCAACTTTTATTTTGATGTTCTAAATATAAGAAGGTATCTCATCTATGTCTATTATTTCTTTTATATCCTCTTTTTTATAAAGAAACGCTTTAAATTCTGGTCTATCTAATTGTACTTGTGGAGTATGATGATGAACAAAACGCGCAATCATTTTGTACAATTTGAAATCTGGATATCTCTCATCCCCATTATTTTTATATAAAATATTTACATTATTATCGTCTGTGCACCATTCACAAATTAATTTTGCTATCGGATTTTTTTTAATAACCGAATTTAATTCAGTCATATCTTCAATCAGATAATCAAATATAGAACACGCCAATCTAGACAAATCAAAACTATAATTTGGTTCTAATCTAGGTTTATTCTCATTAAAATAAGGTTCGATATTGTATTGCCCTGCAGCATCTCCACCCATTTTAAAACTGTCGCTGCAAATAAGTTGTTTATTACATCTATAAATGGCTCTTCCAAAATCAATAATTTTATACAATCTTCCAAAAGTAGGAACTTTATAACATTTAGAATTATATTTATAGTATATGTATTTTTTATTTGTTACATTATACATTACATTATTTGTATGCAAATCATTATGAGTAAGAGCAAACACTTTCTGATAAGTAATTAATATCATTATAATTTGCATAAAAGCCGAATACCATTCTTCGTTAGACAAATCATTTTCCATAATTAAATTGTCAAGTGTATCGTGACAGTGTTCCATGCAAATAACCTGAACCGGGAATTCGGGAATCGTTGCAAAAATTTCCTCTGACTCTTCAGAGGTTTGAGAGTCATCTATAGATTTATTCGAATCATTCGAATCGTCCGAGTGGTTTGAAACTGTATCTAATTCATCGCATTCACAATCTTGACATGAATCATTTTTAGAACAAATGTATGTATCACAGCATTCGCATTTTTCATGATTCATAGAAATAGTATGCGAACTTCTAGAAGAGCAAGTAGACGTAGATTTAAGAGTAATATTTGACATGTTTGGCATTTCCGTTATCTCTGTCATATCTATCATTTCGGATTCATCACAATCATTTGAATCGTTGAAAATATGTTCAAATTGTGTATTGTCAAAGGGTTCCACCGAATCCATCGATTTCACCAAACTTTGAATTTTGATTGTCTTTAGTTTGTGGGTGTTATTATTTAAAATGTAGTCGTAATTTTCTACTTTAAATAACACATTTTTATTTTTGTTGAAAAAATCCGACTCAGATAAGTATTCTAAATCATCATAAATATTCATTCTATAGTCATTTTTGATGGAGAGAAAAGATCCGTAAAAATCCAGGCCGTGAATAAATCGATGTTCGTGAAGTAATTTACTAGTTAGATATACAAAAAAAGAATCTATATAAGCAGAATTATTTACATCTAGCATTTTAGGATTTATTTTATCTTCATTTTCCAATTGTGGTAAATTCAATACATTCTTATCATTCATGTATTTTCCTATTAAAAATTTGCAAGGGTCAAGTAGAGGAGCATATTTAAAGAATACTGGAACCGTTTTCGTTTTTTTTGTGTTTGTATTTGTTATATCACAAGTAAATAAAGATTTTGTATCGTCTATATTGTTTTTAATTTCCGAAAGATACCAAACATGGTTTAAATTAATATTGTTGTAATTAGTACTGTTTAATGAAAAAATGGTTTTATAAAATGGATTATAATTCTGAGTTTTAGAAAGAAAGAGAGAATTTGGGTTTTCTAAACTTTCAAAAAGTTCAGAATTTTTTCTTTTTTGATAATGAATCATTATTAGCTAATTATATAAATTAAATTCATTTTTAACTCATTTTATTGATTTATTGTTATTGAGTTATTGATTTGCGTTTTATACAAAATAATACTCTTATAAAAGATATATATATGACGTTGGAACTAAAAAAATTTGACATGAAAAATATTAGTTTTAAACCGAATGAAACAAAAGGTCCTGTAGTAGTTCTTATTGGCCGAAGAGACACCGGAAAAAGTTTTTTAGTTAGAGATTTGTTATACTATCATCAAGAAATTCCCATAGGAACGGTCATATCTGGAACAGAAGAAGGTAACGGTTTTTATGGAAAAATGGTTCCTAAACTCTTTATTCATAATGAATACAATACAGCTATTATAGAAAATATATTAAAAAGACAAAAAACAGTATTGAAACAAATCAAAAAGGAAATGGAGACATACAAAAGAAGTAATATTGACCCGCGCGCATTTGTTATTTTAGATGATTGTTTGTATGATAATACTTGGACGAGAGATAAAATGATGCGTTTATTATTTATGAATGGAAGACATTGGAAAATTATGTTGATTATTACCATGCAGTATCCGCTTGGTGTTCCTCCCACACTCAGAACCAATATCGATTATGTTTTTATTTTGAGAGAACCGTATATTGCCAATAGAAAGCGAATTTATGAAAATTATGCAGGTATGTTTCCAACCTTTGAATCTTTTTGTCAAGTCATGGACCAATGCACGGAAAACTATGAATGCTTAGTTGTGAATAACAATTCAAAATCGAATAAACTACAAGAACAGGTATTTTGGTATAAAGCAGACAATCACAACGATTTTAAACTAGGCTCAAAAGAATTTTGGGAATTATCGAAAGATTACAATTCGGACGAGGGAGAAGAAAGATACGACCCGGGTTCTGTTAAAAAACGCGGTCAAGGGCAAAAAATTAGTGTAAGAAAAACTACTAAATGGTAACTACAATTTACAAATTAAATGAATGTAGGAATATAATTAATATTTATTAAATTGCATATTATGTAACATTTAATATTTATGTAAAAAATATTATAATACGAATATGTATATGCCGTATTTTAAAAATGAAAATACAAATTTACTATTTATACACATACCAAAAACAGGAGGGTGTTCATTAGAAAAGTATTTTGCTAATATGTTTAATATTACGTTAAATAATACTGCGTTGTATAATTGGCTTCCGTATGATATTAAACTAAAAAATAATATAAATGTACAAACGTCTTTACAACATTTAACATATCAAGATATTATGAAGTATAAATCTTTTTTTAATATAGATTTATGTAATCTTAAAATGATTACGATTGTTAGAAATCCGTATAATAAAATTCTTAGTGATTTATTTTTTTTAACAAAAATAAATATTTATTCTACCAAAGAAGACGTTTTCAGTAAAATACAAATGTATTTAACTAAAACTAATAGTGGTATTAATAATATTGATAATATTGATAATCATAATACTCCCCAATATTTGTTTTTAATAGATGAAAATAATGAGTTGATTCATAATATACATATTTTACGCACAGAAACATTAAATGATGATATGCATCGTTTAGGATATGAAGATTTTGATATTAAAATTAACAAAAATCCGAACAAAATAAATTACGATGATTATTTGAATGAAGATTCAATCAATTTAATAAATAAATATTATGACGAGGACTTTAAACTATTTAATTATACCAAAAAATAAAATATAATCAATATATATAATGCAATTTTTAGCAAAATATTTCGGACCTTTAGATAAAAGCAACTGTGCTTATTTTTTCTTTTTTTCGATATTTGGATTTTTGGTCATGTTCTTATGTTTCGTTTTATTAATCATTAATGTTGTTCAAAACTATAAAAAAATAATGTCAAAGGATGGAATCACGATTTTTATTCAAACGCTCGTTAGTTTTATACATGTCTTTATTTCTGCCTTTTTACTCTATTTCTCAAATCGTTTATTAAATACGATGTGTAGAAAAATCCTTTAATTCCGAATGATAAAATACAAATTTATATAATCTTATCATTTTATTCATTCTTATCCTTTCTTGTTGCAAAAGGACCACTCACCAATTCACTTCTTCCGTGGTCTGTTTTTCCTACAACAATATTATCTCCTTCAAACAACTCTTTACGAATATCCGCAGCAGAAATATTTTCATTCTCAACAAGTTTCATTTCTTGTGTATTTAGATTGTTAATTCCAACTAAATTACCTTTGTCATCTATGGTTTGCGTCAATACATTTCCAGATCTTTCTGCATTTTGAACGTTTTCTTGAATTGCCTTTTGTTTTGATTCTTTAATACGTTCTTCAAAAGCATTTTTCGCAGTAACCTCATTATTCTTCTTTTCGTGCATTAATTTATTGAGTTCATCCTCCAAATATTCTACACGTCCTGTTTTATATGCTTCAGGGTCCCACGGCATCCATAAACCGACTGGACCCACAAAAACATCATGGTTAGGGTCCATTTCTCTCAACATTTTACTTCGTAATTCTGCTTCTTCCATAGTTGGGTAAACACCGCGAATTTTAAGTCCTCTGGTAGATGTCTGAAAATTTTGACGTATGCCAAATAGCTTTTCTAATTCCTCCTCATTATTATCCAAAAATGTTTTGTATTCGTCTTCCATATTATTTTTAGTTAACGCCTCCTTTTCTTCTTTCACAAAATCCTTAAAATCAGTTGTCAAATCTTCAAAAGTAAGCTTATATTTGAAGGATACAAAATTTAGAAATTGAACAAATTTTTCCATCGATTTATTGAAATCCCATCTCTTTAGGAATTCTTCGAAGAAAAAAATTTCTTTTTGTTTTAGAATTTTTTCAGGAGAAACAAAAGAAACACATACGAATTTTTGTCCAGCTATCGGTTTATCTTCTTCCAACAAATCGGCATAAACAGTTTTCGTCAGATTAACTTTGGATTCTAATTCTTTTTTAGAAGTATTCATAATAAATAGATTTAGGTGATTATATTTAAGTTTTAATTTATAATATATATTTCTTTTTTTTTTCTTTTTATTTATTATAATGCACGGATTAATAAACGTTGGTGAATTAGTTAAGAGAATCATTAAATACCTTGTCGAAGGTTTAATGGTCGCTATTGCTGCCTACGCTATCCCAAAACGGTCCCTTAATGTGGAAGAGATTATTTTGATTGCTTTAACTGCTGCTGCCACCTTTAGTATTTTGGATACATACATCCCCAGTATGGGTGTTACCGCACGTTCTGGAGCAGGATTTGGTATTGGGGCGAACCTTGTGAAATTCCCTGGGGGATTTTAAGGTAAATTTCCATTAAATTATTTTAAAATATTAAATATTTTAAAATATTAAATGTCTATTAAATATTATTTAATACATTGTTTAGAACACGAAGAACGTATGAATCATATTAATAAATTAATAAATAATTTTAACCAACCAATCGAAATATTTCATGGTCTATACACAAAGCATGTATCTCTTGACAATCAGTTAGAATACATAAACGCATTCAATAAAGACATTTCTTTTGACAAAAGATATAATTTCAACTTTTATTTATCTGGTCAAATAGGTTGTTATTTGTCACATTTATCTATTATTGAAAAAATTATGAAACAAAAATATAACGATTCAGAATATTCAGTTATTTTTGAAGATGACGTTAAGTACGAAGAAAACTTACATAACAAAATAATAGAAATTACAGAGAGTTTAAAAACAATAAATCACGATTTTGATATAATTTTTTTAGGTAATAAATGTTCAAACAAAGGAAACCACATTATAGATAATATATTTTATATGAATACAGAAAAGAATTGTTTTGGAACACATGCGTTGTTGATAAATAACAGAAATATTGAAAAAATATATAATGTAGTCTGTAATATTAAGCATGAAATTGATAATCATTACAGATTATCTGCAAAAGAAAACGAGTTGATATGTTTTACTATATTTCCTAAAATTTGTAAAATATCCGGGAAACTTAACAGTAATATTAAGACATAAATATTCAAATGTTTGAAAATGTTTTATAGAGTAGAAATAAATTCCCAATCCAATTCTTTACATATTTTTTTCCAAATCGCGTCTTGCTCTACACGTTTGTCTCTGTCTTTTAACATAGGAAAATGCTCCAAATATTGTGTTTCACCTAATAATTCACACAGCTTATAAGCAGTATAATAATAATTCAAAAAATTGACTCTATCGTTTGGACAAAATTTAGAATAAGGCGCTTGTAATTCCACAAAAAGATTACATAACGTGTCTTCCAACTCCGGAGACATGATAGGCGGTTTAATTCCCATTTTGTCTTTGATAAACGGGATATGTTCATAGTATTTATTGTATCCTAATTTTTTCAATATTTCCTTTGTTTTGTTATTTGTAATATGACTAATATCGATTCTCTCTTTTTTAATTTGGGTTTTGATATTTTCAATCACATCCGGATGAATTTGAGTTGTTTCTTTTCCTTGAAATTGTGCCAATATCTCTTTAAAATGATTTATTCTTTTGTATGCATAAAAACATACTTCTTTAGGAGGTTCTTTGTAAGAAGGTTTATCATTTTCGATTAAATATTGAATATTTCTGTAACAGTGATTGCATATCATTATACCTTCATCCTCTAATGGAATTAATTCACCTTTATTACAGTATTTACACACATCGGTGTCTTGCACAAATGAATTAATATCCAACAAATTATCATCAATACTGGTAAGATATTTTTGAAGAATATTATTGTCTTCTAATGTAGAATTATCAATCGATTCTGTATTTTCCATCTTAAAAAATTCACTAATCATTTTATTTTTACTAGCTGTAGAAACAGATGCGACATTTCCACCGATTGAAGAAATATTTTTTTTGTTTTCAAAATAATCAAAAATATATTTAGAATTGTTTAGAAAATATTCCTTTTTCCTATTTTTGATATTTTTTATTTCTTGATTTAGTTCTTGTAATTTATCATTTATATCTAGGCGCTTTTCTATGTTACTAGTAGAATCTTCTAAACATTCTTCTAATTCCTTTTTTAATTTGTTTCTCTCTTCTTTCAAATAGGGAATTTGATTAATTATATTTTTATTCATATCATTCAGTATTTCATTATGCTTATTGTCTATTGTAATAGAATATTTTTTGTTTACTTTAATCACTTTACTTACCTTGGATTTAAAAGAAGACATGTGTATATTATTACCTTTTATTTAACTAATAATAATTCCATATTATTTTTACATTATTTTAATGGAATATAGTGAAATAAGTATATGAAAAGAACGAAAACAAGTTAAAGACAAATAATAGTTTTCTTTTTTTATAGAAAATATGAATATGGATCTGAATATTCATTTAGATAAAAACATTAAAATAGAGAATCATGTTTTGCAAAAAATGATTTTATTATACAACGCTTTAGAAGAAGGATGGGCTGTAAAAAAACAGAATGATTCATACGTTTTTACCAAAAAGCATGAGAACAAAAAAGAAGTAGTGCATGAAGATTTTTTGTATCGGTTTATGAAGACAAATCTAGATTATGAAAAAGTATTCACTCAAATCGATTGAATGATTTTTTTTATTTAATTTATAATAATTATAAATTAAATCCTAAAATTTTTTTCTTTAGCAATAATATAAATATGGGTGGTGGACTAATGCAACTCGTCGCTTACGGCGCTCAAGATGTTTATCTTACTGGTAATCCTCAAATTACTTTCTGGAAAGTAACCTATCGCAGATACACAAACTTTGCTATTGAATCTATTGAACAAACTTTTAACGGTCAAGCCGATTTTGGACGAAGAGTCCAATGTACCATTAGCCGAAACGGAGATTTGGCTTACAGAACCTATCTCCAAGTGACACTTCCTGAAATTAACCAGCTTATGGGTATTGTGTCGAATGTTGCTGGTGAAGGTCACGGCGTGTATGCTCGTTGGTTAGATTATCCTGGTGAGCAATTGATTGCCCAAGTTGAGGTGGAAATCGGAGGTCAACGAATTGACCGTCACTACGGTGACTGGATGCACATCTGGAATCAACTTACCATGACTGCCGAGCAAGAACGCGCTTACTTTAAAATGATTGGTAACACTACTCAACTCACTTTTATTATCGACCCTTCTTTCGCTGAAGTTGACGGACCTTGTGACACTCTTGCCCCTAGACAAGTTTGTGCTCCTCGTCGTGCTCTTCCTGAAACAACCCTTTACATTCCTCTTCAATTTTGGTTTTGCACCAACCCCGGTCTTGCCCTTCCTTTGATTGCTCTTCAATACCATGAGGTCAAGATTAACCTTGATATCCGACCTATTGATGAAGTGTTGTGGGCTGTCACTACTTTGAACTGCAACACCGATAGTTACAGCGGGTCGATGGGTCAAATGCCTGTTGGACGCCCCGTTCCTGCCGTGATTGCTTACAATCAATCTCTTGTGGCCGCTTCTTTGTACGTTGACTACATTTTCTTGGACACGGACGAGCGCCGAAGAATGGCACAAAACCCTCACGAGTACTTGATTACCCAACTTCAATTCACCGGCGATGAGTCTGTTGGTTCTTCTTCCAACAAAATCAAGTTGAACTTTAACCACCCTGTGAAGGAGTTAATCTGGGTTGTTCAACCTGACCAAAACGTTGATTATTGTTCTTCTCTTGTGTGTGATGCTCTTTTGTACAAGGTGTTGGGTGCTCAACCATTCAACTACACCGATGCTATTGATGCTCTTCCTAACGCTATCCATGCTTTCGGTGGTCCTAGTGAGCTTGCCCGTGACAGTCGTTCATACATCGATGCTCGTGGTTTATTCCAAGATGCTGGTGCATTAGATGCTTATATCCCTGATGGATACACCGGATACTGGAACGGACCTGAGAATCCTTACAACGAAGCTAATTTGGGTGGTGTTCAAGCTGGTATGGATGCGCGAACCTTCCGTGATGGTGGACGCAAAAACAGTAGTAGAGCTGATAACAACGGAAACATTTACAATCCTCACGTTGATAACTCCACCGTTTCTGATGCCGGAACGTTCGTTCTTTGCGAGACCTCTTTGTTCTTACACTGTTGGGGACACAACCCTGTGGTCACCGCTAAGTTGCAATTAAACGGCCAAGATCGTTTCTCTGAGCGTGAAGGTTCTTACTTCTCTTGGGTTCAACCTTATCAAGCCCACACCAGGTGCCCTGATGAAGGTATCAACGTCTACTCTTTCGCGTTGAGACCTGAAGAGCACCAACCTTCTGGAACTTGCAACTTCTCCAGAATTGATAACGCCACTCTACAACTTGTTCTTTCTAACGCTACCGTTGAAGGAACCAAGACTGCTAAGGTGCGCGTTTATGCTACCAATTATAACGTGCTACGTATCATGAGCGGGATAAAATCTGATTGTATATTGTCACACATACACGTCTGTCCCAAACAGTTGGCCGCCATATTAGATATTTGCTTACTAATATGGATAAACGGTGTAAAGCAGATATGCGAATTTAAACAATTCGCGTTATATAACCAGCTAGTCTCTTTCTGACTATTTAGTCGGGAGGAGGCAACATTTCTAAATTGCAGGAACATCCTAAGAGCCTTTTCTACTACTTCATTATGCGAAAGCATTCTGAATACCCGGGGTAATGACCTAGGGCATAGTGACAACGAAAAGGATTGGACAATCTGCAGCCAAGCTCCTAAATGCGTTAAAGCAAGCATATGGAGAAGGTTCAGAGACTATAATGGAATGGGTCTGAGAAAGCTAGCAACTTTCTATGATGACTTAAGGAATAGTCCAACTTATTAGTGAAAACTAGTAAATGAATAAGCATTTAGGGGGCGGCCTCGCTTATTCCAATTAAACACCATATATCGTGTCATGTTATATTTTTCAAATTTAATATTATCAATTTTATAATATTAAAAAACAACTTAAAGATAAACGTGTATTATAATCATACTATAATAATGGAAATTGAAGAAGACAATAGACAACAGTTGGTTCGTTTCAAACAAAATCCACCGCATCCATCCTATATTGGAGGTTTTATAGATGGCGATGGTTGTATTTTTATTAGAAAAATAACGGATGGTTACCAATCAGGAATTACAATAACACAATGTAGAACAAATATATTACACATTATTCGTTATCATTTTGGTGGTAGTATAACATCCTCTGCTAATAGAAACAATAAAATAGAAAATATAATGGATAAAGAAAATGAGTATATTTATAAATACAATAAAAGAAATCAATATAATTTAATAATAAGAAGCAACGAGTATCAAATATTATTAGAATATATTAGAGATTTTATTATTATAAAAACAGAACAAATAGAAAGCTTGTATGAAATGAATAAAATTATTAATTTACCTAATAAAATAACAGAAAAGGAAGAATTATATAAAAGATGCATGGAAAATAATATTAAAACTAGTATGAATGTTGAAAATTGTAATAAAATCAATATCGAATATATTTCAGGATTATTTGACGCAGAAGGTTGTCTATTTATTAGGCGAGATTTAAAAAATTGTGAAATTAGTATTTCACAAAAAAATCATCCGCACATTTTACAAGAAATACAAAAATTTTTAGGATTTGGAAAAGTTTATAAGTATAGATGTGAAATATTTAAAAAAAATGATTGTTTAACATTTATTCGAATGGTAAAGCCGTTTATTATTGTTAAATATAATCAATTAGAAGCATTAGAAAAGTTTTTAAATACTCAAGATACCAATATAAGAGAAGAAATGTATAAAATTTGTAATGAAGAAAAACATAATATTGAACATTTTACTGACTTAAACAAAAATGACATCGGAAAAGACGGATATTTAGAAACTATGCGATTAAAAAAATTAAAAGATAAAATATGTCACGAAATAAAAATAAAACAAGTGTATAAAGAAAAATCTGAAAACATGAAAGGAGAGAAAAATCACAATTATGGCAAAAAAAAATCTGAAGAAACCAAGAAAAAAATGTCTAATTCTATTAGAGATGTTAAAAATGGCGTATCTGATGAAATAATTATTCATGTTAGAGAAATGCTTAAAAACGGTAATAAAAATGTTGAAATACAAAAGGCGTTAAATTTACCTAGACATACCATAACAAGAATTAAAAACGGAGACATGGTTTGTAGAACTGAAGAAAAACAAGAGAAAACACCTATGACAAACGAAGAAATCGGTATATTAAAAAGAAAAATTCATATAGACGAAATATTAATTGTGATTGATAAAGTTATATTAGGAGATAAACCATCACACATATTAAAATTATTAACGGAAAGACGAAAACAAAAAAATATAGAAAATGAAATTACTATAGATATAGTGAAAAACATTAAACGAACGTTAAATCAACACAAATTGCCTTTTTATGAATGGGAAGTATCCAACGAAACATATAATCATTATATAAACATTATCGAAAAAAACATTATCGAAAATAAAGCATAAACAATTTATATTATCTATTATTAATGGATAATATACAGAAAAAAGAATACATTCAAAAAAAGGCAGAAAGACGTGAAAAAAAAAGAACAGACAAAAGAAAAGCAACCGCTACAGAAGTTCTTTTTATTTTTGAAAAAGTATTAGAAGGATGGAAAACCATTCGTATTTACAACACGATTGTTCAAGAAAATCCCAGCACTAATATTGATAAAAAATGGGTAGAAAAAATATCTACAGGAAATTGTAAAGTATATGAAAATGAATTGTCTTCTCAATTATATCAATCCTATTTAGAACTTCGGCAAAAAGTATATCAATTTCATTCCAAAGAATAGAAAGATAAAAAAATAAAGAATATATATTAGGAATATGGAGAGAAAAGTGATTGGTGAAGGAACGTATGGTTGTGTATTAAAACCAAGTGTAACATGTGCAACACCGCCTGAATCGAATTTTAGTTATGATGATTACGTTAGCAAAGTAATGCTTAACACAGAAGCAGATAAAGAATTGGCAGAATTTATGATTATTAAAAAATACGACTCTTCGAATGAATATCATTTAGGAACTCCTATTAAATGTAAACCAAAACTAAACACTAAATCAAGAAATGAAATAAGCAAGTGTCGTTCTTTTGACTTAC
>Ga0214919_10006313_pt1 | contig 16326 bp, 16 predicted proteins | sample LL1503_MetaG_FD_177994 | JGI IMG/M metagenome (GOLD analysis project Ga0214919, IMG submission 177994) | Freshwater microbial communities from Lake Lanier, Atlanta, Georgia, United States - LL-1503 | ecosystem: Environmental > Aquatic > Freshwater > Lake | place: USA: Georgia | collected... | reverse complement strand
TTGCTTGTGTCGGTGCCGCTTGATCCATTACCGCAGCATTTTGTTTTGTAACAGGGGTAGTTAGATTGGATGAACTTTGAGTATTTACAGGAACTGCAGTTTGTTTTTTCGAAGTCGTATTATTATTATTAATTGGATTGCTTGGCTTATTTATACGATACAATACTTGTTTCTTTTGAGGATCGTTTTCAGTTTGTTGTGCCGAAATCCCATTATTATTTGCTTGTGTCGGTGCCGCTTGATCCATTACCGCAGCATTTTGTTTTGTAACAGGGGTAGTTAGATTGGATGAACTTTGAGTATTTACAGGAACTGCAGTTTGTTTTTTCGAAGTCGTATTATTATTTGTACTTAAAAGAGATTTTATGCGAGAAGCAAGTGGTGATATACGCAGAGTTTGGTTTTTATTCATATTCTTTATATCAAACATATATTTATTATAACAAAAAAAAGTATCAAAGTCAACTGTTGATTGTAAAATAAATTTTATTTATATAATTCCTCAATCATGGCATGAATATTTTTAATTGGAGTTTCCTTTAAAACGCCATGAGAAAGGTTAAAAATGAAGGGTTTGTGTTGAAAATTTTGTATAATATGTCTAACTTGCGATTTAATGTCTGGGATACTGCCATAGCAAAGTAAATAATTATTTAAATTTCCTTGTATAACTTTATTGTTAATGTTTTTTTTGAAAAATTCATCATCACAAGAGTTGTCAATTGAAATTCCATCACATTTTACATTTTTAGAAAAATTTTTATAACTCATGCCACTTCCTCTTGGAAAGGCTATAATGGGTACATTTGGATATTTTAATTTTATTTCATTTACAATTTTTGCATTTATTTGTATAATATACTTTTCATATAAACTGCCATGCAAAATGCCAGCATGAGATTCAAAAATTTGAATAACATCTGCCCCTGAATCAATTTGAATACAAAGATAATCAATTACACATTTTGTTAAAATTTTAATTAAATTAGAAAATAAACTTTCATTTTCATATACCATTTTTAAAACTTTTTCAAAATCTTTTGATCCACCACCTTGAATCATGTAGCACGCAAGAGTAAAAGGGCAGCCTGAAAAACCAATGACAGCCTTATTTTTTGATAAATTACTTCTAACGTTTTTTATAACATCTGCAACAATATTATACTTTTTCAAACCAGAATTTTGTGATATTTTTACTAAATCTTCCTGATTTTCAAATTTTTGTAAAACTGGGCCAATATTTTCTTTAAATTGCACATCCCATCCCATGGCATCTGGAATTGTTAAAATATCTGAAAATATTATTACAGCAGACATATCAAATCTTTCAATCGGCTGAAGGGTAATTTTTGTTGCAAGCTCTACATCATAGCACATATCAAGAAAATTTTTACTATTTGCACGAGCATGATTGCGTATTTCCATATACTCTGGTAGATATCGCCCTGCTTGGCGCATAAACCAAAATGGTATTTTATCTGATTTTTTTCCTTGTAAAACTTCTTTTAATATCATATATTAGTCATTTTTATTTATTATAGATTTTGCATTTTGCATTCTCCAAGCATTGATTTTTTCATGATTTCCAGATTTCAAGATACTTGGAACCTCAATTTCATTCCAAATTTGTGGCTTAGTATATTGCGGATATTCTAATTTATTTTTTAATTTTCCACAAAAACTTTCTTCAATTACAGCTTCATTATTTTCCAAAAATCCATCAATCAATCGCAGTACAGATTCTAAAATAACACACACAGCCACTTCCCCGCCAAGTAAAATATATTGTCCGATTGAAATTTCATTTATATTATAATAATCTATAATTCTTTGATCAACTCCTTCAAATCTATTACAAATTATATTAATTTCATCTAATTTAGATAAATTTTGTGCCATATTTTGATTTAAAATACTTCCACGAGGAGAAGTCAAGACAAGTAATTTATTATTATTCGGATTTTGTATTTTAAAATCTTGTAAATTAGGAATATTTGCTTTTAATGCCCCTTCCAAAGTATCCGGCCGCATTATAAGCCCTGACCCGCCCCCATGCGTTATATCATCAATTTTTTTATGTTTTCCAACGCCAAAATCACGAATATTTATAATTTCCAATTTCCAGATACCATTTTGCTTTGTAGATTTTAATAATGAAACATCTAATGTATTTTGAAAATATTCAGGATATGCGGTGAAAATTTTAACTAACATTTTTTAAAACACATAAAATAATTCATTAAAGGCTTTACTGAGTATGCAAAATTTTGCACAATGGGATTATATCTCACACCGCAAATATCTATATTTTTAAATCCATATTTTTCAGCTATTTGATTAATATTATCTGGATTAATAAATTTTTTCCAATCATGGGTTCCTTTTGGCAAGATATTCAATATATACTCTGCAGTAAATTTTGCAAAAATTAAAGATGTAATATTTTTATTAATCGTGGATATAATAAAAAGTGAATTTGTTTTTGAAAATTCCAGCATTTGATTAAAAAATAAATCTAAATTATCAACATGCTCTAAAACTTCCATGGCTAAAATGATATCAAATTTTCCATTGTAAGTTTCTAAAAATTCATCTTGCTGAAAATACTCCAATCCATTAATACCACTTTGTATTGCGTGTTTTTTTGCAGCTTTTATATTGGAAAAACTTGGGTCAATACCTACGATTTGATGATGATTTTGTGCTAATTTTTCAGATAAAATGCCACAACCACAGCCTATATCCAAAATTGAAATGTCGTTTTGATGATCAAAATTTTGCGTTATATGTTTTTCAATATATTCAATTCTAATAGGGTTAAATTTATGTAACATTTTCATTTCTCCACTTTCATCCCACCAGTTTTCAGAATAATTTGAAAATTTACCAACCTCTTCTGCGTTATAGTTTTTTTCCATATTTCTAAACTTGCATATTATTTATATATTGTTTATTGTAAAACAAAATTCAAGTTTTATATGCTGGAAAAGAAATTTATTATTGCGAATTGGAAAATGAATTGTAGCAAGAATTTTATACACAATTATACACATAATTTTAATGGAAATCTTGATAAATATAATTTTATTATTTGCCCACCTTTTCCATATTTACTTGATTCAAGAAATAAATTTGATGAAAAAATTCAAATTGCAGCTCAAGATGTATCAAGTTTTGAAGATGGTGCATATACTTCACAGGTATCTGCAAAAATGTTAATAGATTTAAAATGCGAATATGTAATTATAGGTCACAATGAAACAAGATTACATTCCAAATATAATAATGAGGAAATCAAAAATAAAATTATACGTGCAATTGAAAATAATTTAAAAATTATATACTGTATAGGTGAAAATGAAGATATAAGAAGGGAAGGATTTTATGGTTATTCGAAATTCCTTGCACAGCAACTAGATATATCTAATATAAATATTACAAAAGAAAATTTTATCATTGCTTATGAGCCAATTTGGGCTATTGGTAATGGAAATTCCGCATCTATTGAAAATATTACAGAAGTTGCAGAATTTATAAAATCACATGTCAAAAAATTAAAAAATATTGAAATAAATGTCCTTTATGGAGGCTCTGTTAACCTTTCAAATTCAAATGAAATTTTGTCAATTCCTTTAATTTCAGGTTTATTAATTGGTGGCATGAGTTTAAAAATTGACGATATAAACAAGTTATAGATTTTTATAAAACTTATCGAATATACATAATATTATTTTTAATAAAAATTAAATTTTTCTTGACAAATATATTGAAAGTTATAATTCATTTTTATAGTAATTCTTTAAATGATTTTTTATATAATACCATGTTAGGCGTTGGAGATAAATTCCCGCAGTTTGAACTAAACTCAACTGTATCAATTAAATCTATGGATGAAGCTTTTAAAACTATATCCAGTGAAACTTATAAAAATAAATGGCTATGCGTGTTCTTTTGGCCAAAAGATTTTACTTTTGTTTGTCCAACTGAAATTGCAGAATTTGGAAAATTAAATAAAGATTTTCAAGATAGAGACTGTCAAATCTTAGGTGCAAGTATTGACAGCGAATTTGTACATCTTGCTTGGAGAAAAGACAATGAAAGTTTAAAAGATCTACCGTTTCCAATGCTGTCTGATATTAAAAGAGAGTTATCAATATCTCTTGGAATTTTAGATAAAAATGCAGGTGTGTCACAAAGGGCGACATATTTAGTTGATCCACAGGGAATAATTCGTCATGTAAACGTGGTTGATTTAAAAGTTGGAAGAAATCCAAATGAAACTATTAGAGTTTTAGATGCGCTTCAAACAGATGAACTTTGTCCCTGCAATTGGAAACCTGGATCTGAAACTATTCATGTTAAATAATTAAAGTAAAATCAGATATAGAAATTCTCTATATCTGCAAAATATAGATATCCTTACTTTTTGTTTTTATTCATATACAAAAAATAAAAAAAATATTTTGCTTCTAATCTCAATATTAAGTTAATTATAATTTTATTTTTATGTCAAATTTTGAAACTTTTATAGATAATCTTCCAGATTATGCAAAAGACTTAAAGTTAAATGCTAAATCTGTAATTTTAACTGAAAATTCAACTTTATCTGAAACACAAATTTCAATGATATCAATTTCATGTTCAATTGCAACAAAAAATACATTTTTTGCCAAAATCGTAGAAGACCATTTTGTACCAAAACTTTCTGAAAATGAAATTAATGGTGCAAAAGCATCTGCTATTATCATGGGAATGAATAATATTTATTATAGATTTTTACATCTTACAACAAACCATGAATACCAAGCCATGCCAGTTGGTCTTCGTATGAGTGTTATTGCAAATTCTGGCATTAATAATATAGATTTTGAATTAATATCTCTTGCGGTTTCAAGTATTACGGGGTGTGGGCTTTGCGTTGATTCTCATGAAAAAAAATTAAAATCTCATAATGTTTCAAGTGCAACAATACAACATGCAATAAAAATTGCTGCTGTATTACATGGACTTTCTTTTTGTTAAGAAATTATTAAATAAAGTTCATTTATAATACAACTTTAACCTTTTTATATTACAAGCAAAATCCACCAAATAACAAATACATATAAATTTTTAATAAATAAACACCGGCATGACTTAGTATAAATTTTATTGACTATTAATTATATCGTTTCAGAAGTTAATAGTTATTTTTTATCACATCAAATGCAAGATCTTCTAATTACCATTACTGTTGGTGGTTTTGGTACAAGATTGTGGCCATTATCAAGAGAAAGTTATCCAAAGCAATTTTTAGATCTAACAAACTCCGGAATATCCATGTTTCAACAAACGCTACTTAGAGTAAATAAAATAAATGGTGCAAAAATTTTAATAATTGGAAATTATAGTAATAGATTTATAATATTAGAGCAAATACAACAAACGATGAAGCAAAATAATGATTTAAAAAATATAGAAAATATAGAATTTATTTTTGAACCATTTGGTAAAAATACTATGCCAGTTGCAATAATTTCAACTTTAGTTGCTGAAAAATATAATTTAAAAAATATAATTTTAATGCCCAGCGATCATTTAATATCAAATGAAGATTTATTTGTTCAATATATTCATAATGCTAATAATTTTTTAAAATCCAATGATGGAATTGTAACTTTTGGTATAAACCCAACCTTTGCACATACCGGATATGGTTATATAAAAAAATATCAAGACGTAGATAATAAAAATGAAATATGTAAAGTTGAGAAATTTACGGAAAAACCAGATATAAAAACTGCACAAAATTATATCGAAAGTGGAAATTATTTATGGAATTCTGGAATTTTTATATATAATGCTAAATTTTTATTACAAGAAGCAAAGAAATTTGATGAAGACTTGTATCGCAAAACTATTCTTTCATATGAAAACATGGAAATAAAACATACATTTTCTGTTTTAAATGAAAAGGCCTTTGCAAGTATTAAGGCAAACTCCATAGATTATGTTTTACTTGAAAATACAAATTTTGCCTTTGTAATGAATTCTGAAAATATTGGTTGGAGCGATTTAGGAAATTTTAATGAAATATACTCTATAAATCAAAAAGATGGAAATAAAAATTATATCATTGGAGATAATGTTCACGCAACAAATCTTAAATCATCTCATGTAATTAATCAATCCAATCAATTAATTGTTATAGATGATATTTCAGATTTACTCATTATTGCAACCAAAGATGTAATAATGATAAAACAAAAAAATAATAATGAAAATATAAAAAATATAGTTCAAAATTTAAAAGAACAAAATATATCTGAAGCCACACAACAATCATTTGACCATAGACCTTGGGGTAGTTATGAAAATATTTTAGAAAAAGATAATTTTAAAATAAAACATATAACGGTAAATCCAAAACAAGAATTGTCATATCAAAGCCATAACAATAGAAGCGAGCATTGGGTTATCATTTCTGGCGAAGCGGAAATAATACTTAATGATAAAATAATTATTTTAAAAAAAGATGAATCAATATATATACCAAAAAATACAAAACATAAAATCAAAAATCTAAGTTTGGTAAATAATTTAATGTTTATAGAAATTCAATGTGGAAATTACTTTGGTGAAGATGATATTATAAGATATGAAGACATTTATGGAAGAACGTAATGGCATATTTTACGAGAAATATTATGTAAACCTGCAATTTTCAATAAATTAATTATAATTTTTTTAATAAAATGACAATTTTTAATAATATTGTTCGAAAACTTTTTATCACAAATTAATTGCCTTATATCCGCTATTGTAAAATTATACTTCTTATGAGCAAGATCTCTAAGGCCGTCATTTTGCAACATATTATATAAACTATGCAAAGCGGATATGCGCATTGATGGATGAGAGTTATCAAGTGCAATTTTGCACAAATTAAATTTTAATAAATCTTCATCATTTGGTATATTTGGAAAAACCATTTGTGCAGTTTGAATATCCATTTTTTCTAAAAATATATTCAATAAATGATAAGCTTCAAATATCTCTCTGTTTGTTATATTAGAGGTTGCAAATCTACCACTTAATTGATTTTTATGGTGCCTGTATTGTATTAATTTTTCATCTACTAATCCGCAATGATGTCCATTTAAAAGCAAATGAATCCAAAGCCTTATATCAAATAATTGAATTGCAATTCTATCAATATATCTTTCTTTTATTGCATCCTTTCTTATTAACATTGTTGGATATGAAAATGGATTTCTCAAATTAAACATTGCATTTATTAATTCAAAATGGTTTAATGTTTTTAGCAAAATACACTTATCTGTTTGATTTTTATATAATTTGCCATGTAAGTCAATATCAAACATATCACAGGCAACAATATCGAATTCTTTGTGTGTATCCAGAAAATTTACTAACTTTTGCAAACAATCTTTTTGCATTATATCGTCTGCACAGAATGTTTTAATATATTCACCACTTGCTTCCTGTAAAAATTTCAGAAACAACTCACTTCCTCCGCCACCAATATTTTCCTTCATTTTAATATGTTTTATTCTTTTGTCATCAAAAGAGTGTGCAATATTTGAACTTTCATCAAGACTGGCATGATCTATTAAAATTAATTCAAAATCTTTAAAAGATTGGTTTAAAACGGAATCAATAGATTGTTTTAAAAAATCTTTATCATTATAATAAGATATTAATACACTACATTTCATAAAAGTAATTATTTATTTCATTTTCAGATTTTTTCATCATATTTTCATTTAAAAAATAAGACTTGTACCAGTTTGCCGTTAATTCAATTGCTTTTTCTGTGTTTACTCTTGGTTTCCAATTTAAATAATCCTTTGAAAGATTTATATCAAGTTTTAAATAATGTGCCTCATGTAATGGATTATCTTGAATATTAACCTCCCCCATTCCTAAATATTTCATCATTTGATCTATAACATTTTTAACATTCATGGAATTTATATTTTCAGGACCAAAATTAAAAGAATTATAAGGCATCTCTTCGGTTTCATAACATTTTTTGACCAGAGTCATATAGCCATTTAAAACATCAAGAATATACTGCCAAGGTCTTATAGAATATGGATTTCTAATGTACAGTGGTTTATTTTTTATAATAGAATCAATAAAATCTGGAATTAATCTATTTTCGCCAAAATCTCCACCACCTATCACGTTACCCCCTCTTGCTGTTACTATCACAGTTTTATTATCGTAAAAAAAACTTTTTCTGTAAGACGCAGTAAGTAATTCAGCCATAGCCTTACTTGCTGAGTACGGGTCATGTCCCCCCAATCTGTCATTTTCCCTGTAAGCGTAACTCCATTCTTTATTTTCATAACATTTATCTGTTGTTACATTTAATATAACCTTTGATTTATGTTCTGAATTTCTAGCAACTTCAAATAGATTTGCTAAACCAATAATATTAGTTTTATATGTCTCGATAGGATCTTTATATGAACGCAAAACAAAAGGTTGAGCAGCTAAGTGAAAAACGATATCAGGCCTTGCATCGTCATATGCTTTTTTTAATTTTTCCAAATCACATATATCCCCTATTATTGAACTATCAACTATATTTTCTAACTTTATAATATTATAAAAATTTCCCCTGAAATCATCAGGTTTTAATGAATATCCATAAACCTTTGCACCCAATGATTTCAAAATTAAAGCAAGCCAAGCTCCTTTAAAACCTGTATTTCCAGTTAAAAATATTCTTTTATTTCTATAAAAAGTCTGCATCATATTTTTATATATTTAATATAAATGATATATATAAAAATTTAATTGCAATTAAAAGTTATACTATTCAAATATATAAAAAGTTTTAAATTTAACTTATATGAAGGCTGTAATACTTGCTGGCGGATTAGGAACTAGGATATCAGAGGAAACTCATTTAAGACCAAAACCAATGATTGAAATTGGAGCAAAGCCAATTTTATGGCATATCATGAAAATATATTCAAGCTATGGAATTAATGATTTTATTATTTGTGCTGGATATCGCGCTTACATCATTAAAGAATATTTTATGAATTATTATATGCATCAGTCAGATGTTACTTTTGATATTAAAAATAATAATTACACAATACATAATAATAATTCTGAAAATTGGAAAGTTACAATTGTTGACACAGGTTGCAATAATATGACTGGCTCAAGAGTAAAGCAAATACACAAATATGTTCAAGATGATGAACATTTTTGCATGACTTATGGAGATGGTATATCAGATATAAATATTACAAAAAGCATAGAATTTCATAAATCTCATGGTAAATTGGCAACCGTAACAGCCGTTAAGTCATCTGCAAGATTTGGTATTTTGGATATTGAAAATAATAAGGTAAATAGCTTTAAAGAAAAGCCAAATGATAAACATGACTGGATTAATGGTGGTTTTTTTGTGCTATCGCAAAAAATTTTTAATTATTTGCCAGATAATATAGATTTAGTATTTGAAAAAGAACCTTTACAAAATTTGGCAATGGACGGGGAAATGATGAGCTTTAAACATGAAGGCTTTTGGCAATCAATGGATACCTTGAGAGATAAAACATTACTTGAAGGAGTGTGGGAAAGTAATGAAGCAAAATGGAAAATTTGGTAACAAATATTAAATAAGAATATGAATGAAATTAAAGAAAAAATTCTAAAATTATCCGCTGAATATACAAAGCTTAAACATTTATCAAATGATGCATTTATACCTGGATTAACATCAATTCCTGTTTCAGGAAAGGTTTTTGATGAAAGCGATATATCAAGTCTAATTGAATCATCTCTTGATTTTTGGCTTACAACCGGCAGATTTAATGATCAATTCGAGGATATTTTAAAAAAATTTATTGGCACAAGATTTACACTTACCGTAAATTCTGGATCATCTGCGAACTTAGTAGCCTTCTCTAGCCTAACTTCACATTTATTAAAAGATAAAAAGCTAAAATCTGGAGATGAAGTAATTACAGTAGCGGCTGGATTTCCCACAACTATAAATCCAATATTACAGCATGGTCTAATTCCAATTTTTATCGATGTTAACATTCCAACATATAATATCAATACAGACCTAATAGAAGCCGCAATAACTGAAAAAACCAAAGCTATAGTTATCGCTCATACCCTAGGAAATGCGTTTAATATTGCAAAAATTCTTGAAATTTGTAAAGAATATAATTTATTTTTAATGGAAGATTGCTGTGATGCACTTGGAACAACCTATAATGGTCAACACGTTGGCACTTTTGGGAATGTATCAACTTTAAGTTTTTATCCTGCGCACCATATAACTATGGGTGAAGGTGGTGCAGTTTTCATGAATGATTCAAATATAAAAAGAGCAGCAGAATCAATTCGGGATTGGGGAAGAGATTGCTATTGTGCTCCAGGAATTGATAATACATGTGGAAAAAGATTTCATCAAAAACTTGGAGATTTACCATTTGGATATGATCATAAATATACATATTCCCATTTAGGATACAATTTAAAAATTACAGATATGCAAGCATCTGTTGGAGTTTCTCAAATGCAACATTTACCAAAATTTATAAATGCAAGAAAGAAAAATTTCGAATTACTCAGTAAAGGCTTGGAAAATTTACAAGATTACTTTATTTTACCAAAAGCCACAGAAAATTCAGACCCATCTTGGTTTGGTTTTCCAATTACAATAAAGAATAATACCAAATTTAGTCGTCTTGATTTAATGCTTTACCTAAATGAAAAGAAAATTGGTACTCGTTTAATTTTTGCAGGAAACCTAACTAAACAACCATATATGATGGACAGAAATTTTCGTATAGCATCCAGCCTTGAAAACACCGATATCATTATGAATGATAGCTTTTGGATTGGTGTTGCTCCCTGCATAAATGAAGAAATGATTGAATATGTTGTGAAATGTTTTAAGGAATTTTGTGAAAAATGATTATAAAATAGTTATTACAGGTGCATCAGGTTGGCTTGGAAAAGAACTTATTTACTTTCTATATGAACGATTTGGCAATAAAATATATAATATTTTATACCCCATAAGTCACAGTTTTGATAACTTAACATTTGATTTTGGTAAAATTAAATGTTATAAATTTAATGATATCAAAAATGAAAAAAATATCATTTTATATCATTTAGCCTTCATTACAAAAGATAAAACTACAAAAATGACCAAAGATGAATATATAAAGCACAATATAAACTTAAGAGATGAAATTGCAACATTAATATCCAAAAATCATATTTTATCAATGTTTTATCCGTCTAGCGGAGCAGTCTATAAACGAGGAACTTCAAATATAATTGATAATTGTGATGACGATATTTATGGTTATTTAAAAATCCAAGATGAAAGCTTTTTCCAAAATTTATGCAAAATTAATAATATCAAATTATTAATTACCAGAATCTTTTCAGTTTTTGGAAAACATATAAATAAAAGTGGCGTTTATGCTTTGCAAGATATGACATATCAAGCAAAAATGACAGGACAAATAAAAATTAATGCAAGAAATGAAACTTATAGAAATTATATAAATATTCAAGATTTATGGAATATTGTTAATCACTTTATATTAGATGCAAACAGTGAAAATTATTATATTTTTGATAGCTTTGGGCAAACATTTGAAATGCAACAATTGGCAGAATTAATATTTAAAACTCTAAAGTTAAAACCAAATATTGTAAGAGATTTTGATGCAAAATTAAATCCTGATAATTATTTTGGAAATCCAGAAAAACAATATATTTTACTTGCAAAATATAATATAATTTTGTCAAATATTGAAAGTGCATTAGTTATATAATACAAATATGATAATGGAAATTCGTAGATTAATGCTTGAAAGATTTTATCTTACAAAAAGTAATTTAATAAGTTCAAATTTATCAATATGTGATGTGATTTGGTGTCTTTATGATTCCGTTTTAAATACCAAGCCAAGTGATTTTGATGATAAAAAAAACAATGAAAGAGATAGATTTATTTTATCCAAAGGACATGGAGCTTTAGCACTTTATACAGTTTTATATTTAAAACAATATATCACTAAAAATGATTTTGACTCATATTATCAAAATGATTCAGTATTTGGCAATTTAATAAAACATTATGTTAAAGGGGTGGAATTTTCATCTGGTTCTCTTGGTATTCCAATAACTTTTGCAGTGGGAGAGGCTTTGGCAGCAAAAATACAAAGATCTAATAGAAAAATATATTGTTTAATTAGCGATGGAGAGACAAATGAAGGTTCGTGCTGGGAAGCGTTTATGTTTGCATGTCACCACAAATGCAATAATTTAATTATTATGTATGATAATAATAAAAGACAGGCAATGGGATATACAAAAGATGTTATAGAAAATAATAATATTATTGATAAAATGCAGGCCTTTGGTTTTGAGATTATAGAAATGAATGGGCATAATCACAAAGAAATAAAAAAAACCTTTATTGATATAAATAATAAAATTAATGATAATATCATTACAAAACCAATATTCATAAATATATATACAATATCTGGTAAAGGCATTTCATTTATGGAAGATAAATTGGAATGGCATTATAAATCAATGAATGAAGATGAATATAATTTAGCTTTAAGTGAATTAATATGAGAAATGAATTTATAAATACACTATATAAACTTGCACAAAAAGATAAAAGAATTGTTTTGCTAACAGCAGATTTAGGTTTTTCAGTAATTGAAAAATTTGCAAAAGATTTTCCAGATAGATTTTATAATATTGGAATTGCAGAGCAAAATATGATAGGTGTAGCAACTGGGCTTGCAGAAAGTGGATTTATTCCATTTTGTTATTCTACTGCACCTTTTGTACTTTTAAGACCATATGAATTTATTAAAAATGGCCCTGTTTTGCATAATTTAAAAGTTAGAATTATTGGCATTGGAAGTGGATTTCAAATGGATATGGGCTATACCCATTATTGCCTTGAAGATGTTGCTCTTACGCGTGTTTTTCCAAATTTAAAAAGCTTTTCTCCAATAAATAATGCAAATACATCTGATATGCTTTGTAAAACATATAATTTAGATGGTCCAATTTATTACAGAACTGGTAAAAATGCCATTAGTTTAAGTGAAAATATAATAAAATCATATAATGAAGAGGGAATGGAAACTTTGCATGAAAATTATGAAAATAAAACTTGCGTCATTGCACTTGGAAGTAGCGTTGAAGAGGGAATTATTGCTTTAAATCAAGTTAATAAATCTATTAACTTATATTCATTAACTCATATAAATCCTTCCCCAGAAGATAAAATAAAAGAAATTTTATTAAAACATAAACATGTTATAACTCTTGAGGCTCATTATATAAACGGAGGTATTGGCTCTATGATTTCTGAAATTATTGCACAAAATCAAATAAATTGCAAAATTACAAGATTGGCAGTTTCAAAACAAATTGAAGGAAAATTTGGCAATAATAATTTTATGCATCAAAAATATAACATTTCAAGTGAAGATATAATTAATTGTTGCTTAAAAAAATGAAAAAAATTATTAAGAAAATTGTTATTTACTTCTTAATTAATATAAAATTACCGATATTTATATATCTTTATATAGCCTTTGTTCGTAAAAAATTACTTTCAATATATCAATGGATTTATGTAATAAAATATACAAATAATAAATTTTCATTGAAACATAATGTAAAAAATATAAAAACAAAAGTTCATATTATATTAACCCTTTATCATCCCAGTGGGGGGCTTACACATTCCATAAATATAAAAATTAAACAAAATCCAAATATTTATTTTATTGTTTTATATTCAAAAAAAACCCTTGTAAATGTTAAGGGTTATTTTAATAATGAAATTATAGATTATGGTGACAATTTAGATCCAATAAAGACAATGAATATTTTGATAGCACATTACAAAATAGATTTAATATCAATACAATCTTTGTCTGGATATAACTTTAATAAAATGATAAATTATTTATGCAAGCAAAAAATTGCACTTGAAGTTGCATTGCATGACTTCTTTTATATTTGTCCATCTATTTTTTTAATAAACAATAAAGGCAAATTTTGTAATGTTCCAGATAATGTAAATACTTGCAAAAAATGTATAACTTTTCAATTCGCAACAATGCCTTTTTCAAATATCGCAAAAAGAGATTCAATTCAAGATATAAATGTTAACTCAAGAAGACAAAATGTACAAAAATTATTTGATAAAGCTGATAAATTAATAGCATATTCTAATTCAACTATTAATTTATATAAAAAAGCATTTTATATAAATGAAGAGAATATTATAATTTCAGATGATTTGTTACTTTGTAGTAAAGATTTTATAACATTACCAAAGAATTATAATCCATTTAGTTTTGAAAAAATAAAAATTGCAATGGTTGGATCTTGGGCGGATGTAAAGGGAAGTGATGTATTTTCTAAAATGCAAAATATTATAGAAAAAGACAATAATTTATCCAGTAAAATAAGCTTGGTATTTATTGGCAATGGTGAAAATATTGATAAAAAAATTATTAATATTGGCTCATATAATTCACAAACTTTGTCAAATATAATTATACGTAATGAAGTTTCGGTTTGTATAATTCCATCTATTTGTAATGAAACTTTTTCTATCACGACACAAGATTGTATTAATGTAGGCATACCGATCGTAGTTTTTGGTATAGGTGCAATGAAGGAGAGAGTTGTGAATTATAATAAAGGATTAATAATAAATGATATTAATGAAGAGTCTGTGGCAATATTATCAAATTTACAAATAGCAGAAATTGCTGTAACAAAAATTATCAAATGGCTTGAAATTATTAAATAATAAATATACTAATTAACCTTTTTCAAGAGATATCTTGCAACTCTTTTTATAAAACTAATCTTGGGTAAAAAATGTTGGCGTGCATGTATTATTTGTGTTTCAACATTACTTACTCTGTTTTCTGCAAAATCCTCTTTACAAATTTCCACAATACGTTTAAAAGTGCAATATTTATCGAGCACTTTATCTTTTGCTGTTATTAAATGTGGCAAATATTTTATATCATAATTATCCTCATCTAAAATTTGTTCTATTTTTCTAACTGATTCCTTCAAATTATACGGATTTATAAGCTCCAGACTATCTTTTGCAAAATAATCGCAAACATTCGGTGCACCAAAGTAAATAGGAACTGAAAGCCCAAGATATGAATCATAAAGCTTTTCCGTTATAACCGATGGAGTGTGTTGATTTTCAAGAACAATATGATATTCATATGGCATAATTACATCTGATTTGCTGTTAAATGGAGCATGTCCAGAGCCGAAAAGGTCTAACTTGTCTTTAAAATGACGCTTTAGTGCAATTCCAAATTCAAGACGTATAATGTGCATATCGGAAAAGGTTTTATTTGATGCTATCATTGATATTTTTTTGGTTTTTTCATAATATTTTGCAGCAATAAGTGTGTCGTAATTTATCTTTTCATTACTTGTAAAGAAGTCATGCCCATGATGATTTGCAATCATAAATGGTTGAAATGGAAGGCTGTTAATGACATCGCCATGATGATAAAGTCCATGACAAGAAAAACATTTTTCAAACTGTGCAAAAAATTCAACTTCTTTGATATAGGAAATACATCCAAAACATTCGGCACTTCCATAAAATATCCTTCCGCTTTTAACTTCAAAATTACCAGATAAATCATCTAAAACAAAAGTGTAATCAAAATCCCCATCTTTTTGATTTATCTTAATTATCGCTCCATTAAAAATCCAAGTATCATTTCCTATTTGAGAAGATTTTGGTAAATATTTTGAAATACTTGCATTATCATCCATTCCAAAGCTTAATATGTTTATTTTCATAATAAAATATTACTTGAATATAAAAGGTAAATAATATTAATTAAAATACAATTAGTTTTTATATAAAATGAAAAAAGCACTGATTACTGGAATAACTGGTCAAGACGGTTCATATTTAGCAGAATTGCTTTTGGAAAAAGGTTATCAAGTTCATGGAATTATCAGAAGGCACTCTAGTATAACAAACTCTTTAAGAATTGACCATTTAATAAACGATCCAGAAATTAACGGCGTAAGATTATTTTTACATTATGGAGATCTTTTCGACGGATCTGCACTTCACAGATTGATTGAAAAAATCGCACCAAATGAAATATATAACTTAGCTGCGCAAAGCCATGTTCGTGTTAGCTTTGATATTCCTGAATATACAGGAGACATTGTAGGAATTGGTACGACAAGGATTTTGGAGGCAATAAGAGACACGCGCGT
>Ga0214919_10006310_pt1 | contig 16340 bp, 19 predicted proteins | sample LL1503_MetaG_FD_177994 | JGI IMG/M metagenome (GOLD analysis project Ga0214919, IMG submission 177994) | Freshwater microbial communities from Lake Lanier, Atlanta, Georgia, United States - LL-1503 | ecosystem: Environmental > Aquatic > Freshwater > Lake | place: USA: Georgia | collected... | reverse complement strand
ATATCGATCTCTATCAGATGCACCGTTTTGATTTTGAAACTCCACTCGAAGAATCTCTCAGCGCTTTTGATGACTTAATCCGTGCCGGCAAAGTTCATTACATTGGTTTTTCTGAGTGGGATGCAACTCAAATTTCTTCGGCACTGAAAATTCAAGATTCCAAAGGCTATAACCGTTTTGTTTCCAGCCAACCACAATATTCAGCGCTTTGGCGCGTGATTGATGCCGAAGTTGTTCCTCTGTCGATTAAAGAAGGTATCGGCCAAATTGTTTGGTCTCCATTGGCGCAAGGAGTTCTTACAGGGAAGTACTTACCGGGAAAGAAAGCCCCTACGGGATCGCGCGCAACAGATAAAAAGAGCGGTGCTGGAATGATTTCTGGTTGGCTTTCAGATGAAGTTTTAACTGCAGTTCAAAAACTGAAGCCAATTGCCCAAGAGGCTGGTCTGTCTATGTCTCAGTTAGCTATTGCATGGGTATTACAAAATCCAAATGTCTCGTCCGCAATTATGGGAGCTACTAAGCCATCTCAGGTCAAGGAAAACGTGAAGGCATCCGGCATCAAACTAGATGCATCTATTATGCGCGCAATTGATGAGGCACTTGGACTGTTGCCTCAAAAAGATCCAGCGAAAAACGCAAGCCCAAACCCTCGGGCTTAATTAAAAGAATCGCCAACTTTGATTTGAGGCTTTGGTGCGCGCAATCGGCGCATCTGAGTTGAACGAAGCCAGGCATACATTCCTAAACCTTTAGTTATTGAGTTTGGAAACTTCTCACGGACTTGCGCTCTGATTTTGCGGCTCAAGAAGATGCCATCGATAACTGCAACTAGCAATACCAAGTACATCAGAGCGATTGCTGCAAACTGCACTGTGGCTATGGGAATCAATGTTAGGACTAGTACTACAAAAATTATTGGTAAAAAGTATTCACCGATCGAACGACGTGAATCTACATAGTTACGTGCAAATCGGCGTTCGGGGCCACGGTCACGCGCAGGTAGTGCATTCTCATCTCCACGCAGGTAGGCAGTTCGTGAAGCAACTCGATCGGCTCGTGATGCCAACTTGGCTGCTCGCTTTTGGTCCTTAGTCACCACAGGGGCAAGTGAGGAAACTATTCGCTTGGACTCAGAGTCCTTGCGCTTTGGGGTTGGTCGGCCCTTACCTGGAGTCTCAGATGTCATGGCGCTTACTATATTAGTTTTTCAAAGCTTGTTGCGGTCGCACGCTGGGCGGGAGAGCGGGTAGGCTTAACCCATCTAGTCCAAGGAGAGCTCTGATGACAACTGAAACACCTACTGATTCACTAACAACCTCGATTCGTCTCACTGATGTGGCTGCGACAAAGGTTGCTGCACTATTGGCCCAAGAAGGTCGCGACGATTTAATGTTACGTGTTGCTGTTCAGCCAGGTGGATGTTCAGGTCTTCGTTACCAGCTCTACTTTGATGACCGAAATCAAGATGGCGATGTCATTCATGAGTTCGGCACAGTCAAAGTAATCATCGACAAGATGAGTGATCCATATTTAATGGGCGCATCGATTGATTTCGTTGACACGATCGAAAAGCAGGGATTCACTATTGATAATCCCAACGCTGGCGGCTCATGCGCGTGCGGCGATTCATTCAATTAATTTTGAACTCCTCTCACTTTAAGATCGCTGCATGAAAATAGGTGTAGCAGGTTCAGTTGGCGTAGACCATCTAATGACATTTTCCGGCAAGTTCACCGATTCACTTGTTGCCGGATCCTTAGAGAAAGTCTCCCTATCATTTTTAGTTGATAGTTTGGACGTACGTCGTGGAGGATGCGCAGCCAATATCGCTTTTGGAATGGGCGTTTTAGGTTTAAATCCAATTTTGATTGCAGCAGTTGGAAAAGATTGGCAAGACTATGAAGCGTGGCTTTCACGTCATGGAGTAGTTACTGCGCATGCACATGTATCTGAAACACTTTACACAGCGCACTTCATGGTGACGACAGATGATGATCTCAATCAAATCGCATCTTTCTTTCCTGGTGCTATGAGTGAGGCTAGAAATATTGAATTAGGTCCCATTATGGAAAAAACCGGGCGACTTGATCTCTTAGTGATTTCACCGGATGACCCAGAAGCGATGTTGCGCCACTCTGAAACCTGTCGTCAGCAAGGGATTGAATTTGCAGCCGATCCATCGCAGCAGATGGCCAGAATGACTGGGGATGAAATCAAGCTGCTCATCGACGGTGCTGCTTATTTGTTCATGAACGAGTATGAATTAGCCCTTGCTATGCAAAAGACCGGGTGGAGCGATGCAGAAATTCTTGATCGTGTATCTGTTCGTGTCATCACCCTTGGGTCAGATGGCGCCAAAGTGGAAACTAAGCAGGGTGATGTAGTTCATGTGGGAGTTCCTCAAGAGATTTCCAAGACCGATCCAACTGGAGTTGGTGATTCATTTAGGTCAGGTTTCATAGCTGGGCTTGCATGGGGTTTAAGCCACGAACGTTGCGCACAGATTGGTGCATTGATAGCAACGTATGTAATCGAAACCACAGGCACTCAGGAGTATCGATTTACATCAGAACAGTTTGTCGCTCGATTTGCCGATGCTTACGGCCATGATGCTGCTGCGGAGATCGCGCTTCACTTGAAGTAAATTTGTGCGCTGAACCACTTCGTACAGCCTTATTTGATACCAACAATGGCGCCAATGCCCTATATCCTTACCCTTATGTCGCGACAGAAAACGCTGGGCCTTGGTGCCTTAGCTCTACTAATTTCCTCACTTTTTCTCACGGGCTGTTCAAAGGTCTCAGGCCTAGGCTTTGAAGAGGGTGTCAGCAGCGTTAATGATCAGTCGCTCACGCTATGGCAGGGAGCTTGGATTGCGGCGGGCGTAGTCGGCGTATTTACATTAATCCTTATTATGTGGCCAGCTTTTTTCCATCGCTTAAAAAAGGATAGTCAAGAGTTTCCTAAGCAAACCCAATACAACATTCCAATCGAGATTATTTACACAGTAATTCCATTTATTATTGTCGCTGTCATGTTTTTTTATACCGTTCAAAAAGAGAGTGCTATTACGCAAAAAAGCCCGAATGTCATGCATCAGATATCAGTTGTAGGTATTCAATGGTCATGGCAGTTTGGATATCCAGAGGCTGGTGAAAAAGCACTAGTAACCGGTACTCCGGCAAAGCCGCCTACTTTAGTTGTTCCATTGGGTGAACGCGTTCGATACACATTGACGGCAAACGATGTGATCCATGGATTCTGGATTCCCGCTTTCATGATTCAAATGCAGGCATTGCCTGGAGTAACAAACCATCTTGAATTTACCGCCAATAAATTAGGTGAATTTCCAGGGCGCTGCAATATGTTGTGCGGTCGTGCTCATACGCAAATGATCTTTAAAGTCAAAGTTGTTACGCCAGCCGAGTACCAGACTTATCTTCAGACTCTTAAGGGGAGCACAGTATGACCACCTACGCACAGAGCCCTACTACGTCTGCGCTTCCTCCGCTGCCTTCCAAAAAAGGTAAGAATTTTGTTAAGTGGATAACCTCAACTGATCACAAAACAATCGGATATTTGTATCTGATGACTTCATTTGCGTGGTTCTTAATCGGTGGCATATTGGCTTTGGCTCTTCGTAGTGAATTAGCCCGCCCAGGCATGCAGTTTTTGAGTTACGAGCAGTACAACCAAATATTCACTATGCACGGAACAATCATGCTTTTGATGTTTGCAACCCCTCTTTTCGTAGGATTTGCAAACGTAATCATGCCGCTGCAAATTGGAGCTGCTGACGTAGCTTTCCCTCGACTCAATATGCTTTCTTATTGGCTGTACTTATTCGGTGGAACAATGGCATTTGCTGGCTTCTTAAGTCCAGGGGGAGCCGCTTCATTTGGTTGGACAGTGTATGTACCACTTTCAAACGCAACATATTCGCCCGGCATCGGTGCTGATTTATGGCTCATCGGTTTAGCAATAAGTGGTATCGGTACCATTTTGGGTGGCGTTAACTTCATTACAACTATTTTTACAATGCGCGCACCTGGAATGACTATGTTCCGTATGTCGATCTTTTCTTGGAACGTGCTACTAACTTCGATTTTAGTCTTACTAGCCTTCCCACCTTTAGCTGCTGCACTCTTGGGACTTGAATCCGATCGAATATATGGAACACATCTATTCGACCCAGCAAACGGCGGAGCAATGTTGTTCCAGCATCTCTTCTGGTTCTTCGGACATCCTGAGGTTTATATTTTGGCCCTTCCATTCTTTGGAATTGCAACTGAAATTCTTCCAGTCTTTAGTCGCAAACCGATCTTTGGTTACAAAGGTTTGATTGCTGCGACGATCGCAATTTCAGCTCTATCAGTCTCGGTATGGGCTCACCACATGTTCGCAACTGGTCAAGTTCTATTGCCATTCTTCTCATTTATGACGTTCCTGATTGGCGTGCCAACTGGCGTTAAGTTCTTTAACTGGATTGGCACAATGTGGCGCGGTCATGTCACCTTCGAGACGCCTATGTTGTGGGTTATGGGCTTTCTCGTAACATTCTTATTTGGCGGACTTACTGGAATCATCTTGGCATCGCCTCCTCTGGACTTTGCAGTATCGGCAAGCTATTTCGTTGTTGCGCATTTCCACTACGTACTCTTTGGAACTGTAGTCTTTGCAATGTTTGGCGGATTCTATTTCTGGTGGCCGAAGATGACCGGAAAGATGCTCAATGAGCGACTCGGAAAGATCCACTTCTGGACAACATTCTTTGGTTTCCATTTAACGTTTTTGATTCAACACTGGCTCGGCATCAAGGGCTTCCCTCGTCGCTACGCGGATTACCTAGCAACCGATGGATTTACTTTTATGAACACGGTTTCAACAGTCGGTTCATTCCTATTAGCCTTCTCGATGATTCCATTCATGATCAATGTATGGATTACTCGCAAATCCCCACTCGTTGGTGTCGATGATCCTTGGGGCTATGGGGCTTCTTTAGAGTGGGCAACGTCATGTCCGCCACCACGTCACAACTTCTTAACGATGCCACGAATTTCAAGTGAGCGTCCAGCCTTTGATTTACACCATCCTCACATAAAGACAGAGGAGCATTAACATGAAGGTCAATTGGCAACTATTTGGTGGATTATCGCTTTTCTATGTTCTGATGACAATTATTTATTGGCAGATCGGCGGAGAACCTGTCGGCGTAGGTGGAATGTTATTGGCGGCTTGTCTTGCAGGAATGGTCGGCTTCTATGTTTGGTTTACTCAGAAGCGAATCGGTGTCACTCTTCCAGAAGATAATCTCACTGCTCTTATTGAAGATGGAGCGGGTGAACTCGGTTTTTATAGCCCTCACTCATGGTGGCCATTGCCTGTTGCCTTAAGTGCGTGTGCGATGGGCTTAGGTTTAGCTATCGGTTGGTGGTTAACGTTAATTGGCCTTGGTTCATTAATAATCAGTGTCATCGGCATGGTTACTGAATACGAGAAGCCACTTAATCAAGCTGCGCACTAAGTAAAAAGCTTTGAAACTTGCCCGCTTAGCCCCAGTCGTTTTCGTTCTTTTGTGGAGCACCGGCTTTGTGGGGGCCAAATATGCATTGCCATATTCTGATCCATTTATTCTTCTTGCCATTCGGATACTCGTGGCATCACTCCTTCTTTTTGCAGTGGCGTGGATAGCAAAATCTTCGCTGTCAATTGGAACCGATGCAATTAAGAAGTCAGCGGTTATTGGAGTTTTTTTACACGCGGCATATTTGGGGGGAGTCTTCTTCGCAATATCGCAAGGGTTGCCGGCTGGAGTCGCAGCTGTCATAACAAGCTTGCAACCAGTTTTCGTATCAATACTGGCAGTTAAGTTTCTAGGAGAAAAACTGCGAAAGATTCAACTCGTTGGACTTTTTCTAGGTCTCATCGGGGTAGTTTTGGTTTTAGGCCCAAGTTTTAACAATAAGTTGCCACTGATTGGAATAGTTTCAGTATTTATTGCTCTGGCTGGCAGCACCACCGCAACTCTTTTACAGAAGAAATTTGGTACAGGAATTCCGCTAATTGCAGGAACTGCCTATCAATACTTAGCTAGCGGCATTATTTTGGCACTGATGGCCGCAGCAACTGGTGGCGTCCACATCGAATGGACGTTGCACTTCACGCTGGCATTTCTATGGCTACTTTTTGCACTCTCATTTGGTGCCATTCTCTTGCTTTTGTGGCTCCTTAATAATGGAAGTGCTGCGTCAGTATCGTCCTTAATGTACTTAGTGCCTCCAGTTACCGCCCTTGAGGCCTACCTACTCTTTGGTGAAAAAGTAAACACCCAGGGCTTCCTTGGAATAGGAATATGCGCCCTAGGTGTTTGGCTTGTAATGCGTGCTGCTAACTAGTGATGCTCAATCTCTTTTAGATCCTCCGCCGTCACTTTAGGGAGTCCAACGGCGTGCGCCTTACTTAAACGGGCGCGTACTTTGTTCTTAATTGCTCCAGGTCGCTTTACACCGCGTGCATCAGTCGCCGAGAGCTCAAGTGCTGGTGCTTGCTCATGTGATGTAAGAACGAAACGCTTCTGAGGACTAATCGGTTCGTGAATCTCAACGAACTCACCACTAGACATACGCACTAAGCGGCCAGTTTCAAGTCCATGTAACACCAAATCCCGATCAGCGCGCTGAAGTGATAGACACAGGCGCTTGGTAATAACAAATGCAAGTGGAGGCAGTACAAAGATTCCTATTCGAGAGAACCACATAATCTGATTGATGGATAAGTGGAAATTAGTGGCCAAAATATCGTTTCCACCATTTATCAGGGCAACCATGACGAAAGTTATTGACATCACGCCAAGTGCTGTTCTGTTAGGGACGTTGCGCGGACGATCTAAGAGATGGTGTTCGCGCTTGTCGCCCGTAATCCAACTTTCAATAAATGGATAGAAGGCCATTCCCGTAAATAAAATTCCAGGAACAATAAGTGCAGGAATTAAAATGTTCCAAGAAACAGTGTGACCGAATGCGTGGGTTTCCAAAGGTGGAGCCATGCGCACTAACCCGTCGAGCCAACCCATGTACCAGTCCGGCTGTGATCCGGCTGAAATTTGCCCCGGGGTATAGGGGCCGTATAACCAGATTGGGTTAATGGATGCGACCGCCGATAAGAAGGCGATAACTCCGAATACGATGAAAAAGAATCCGCCAGCCTTTGCCATATATACCGGCAGGATCGGATGGCCAACAACATTCTTCTCGGTTCTACCTGGACCAGGGAACTGTGTGTGCTTCTGATACCAGACCAACATCACGTGGATCGTTATCACCGCTAAAAATGCACCCGGAATTAATAGCACGTGCAGGGTAAAAATTCTCGGCAAGAAGCCAACACCCGGGAAGGCGCCGCCGAATAAGAAGAAGGAAATATATGTTCCAACAAGTGGAATAGCTTGAATAATCGCTGAAGTAATGCGCAAGCCAGTTCCAGATAGAAGATCATCTGGTAGTGAGTATCCGAAAAGTCCTTCAACAAATCCAAGGGTAAGAAGCAGAATCCCTAGAATCCAGTTGAACTCGCGTGGTTTTCTAAATGCGCCAGTGAAAAATACACGAAGCAGGTGAGCAACAATTGCCGCCATAAATATGTTGGCTGCCCAGTGATGAATTTGGCGCATTAATAATCCACCACGTACTTCAAAAGATATATCCAAAGTAGAGGCGTACGCTGCCGACATCTTGATGCCCTTAAGCGGCTCGTAGACACCTTCATAGATTACGTCGCGCTGTGATGGATCAAACCAAAGTGTTAAGAATGTTCCAGAAAGCAGCAAAATAACGAATGAGTACATACATACTTCACCAAGCATAAAGGACCAGTGGTCAGGGAAGACTTTATTGAGTGACTTCTTTACCCAACCAGCAGCGCCTATACGCTCATCAACAAAGTTGGCGGCATTACCAAGTCTCTTCTCGGCAGTTGTCATTGTGAATTACGCTCCCAATAGCTAGGTCCGACTGATTCATTAAATGGTGCACGTGCAATTAAATAACCTTCTTCATCTACAGTGATGTCGAGTTGTGGCAAAGGCCTGGCCGCTGGTCCGAAAATAACTTTTGCCCCACGAGTTACATCAAAAGTTGACTGATGGCATGGGCACAACAGATGCTTTGTGGCTTGCTCATATAAAGCAACCGCGCAGCCCATGTGTGAACAAATCTTAGAGAAAGCGATGATGCCATCGTGTGTCATCGCTAGTTTCTCAGGGGAGAGTTGGAACTCTTCTGCACGAATGCGTATCAAAAGAACAGGATCCTTAGCGATATCACTGAGCAAGCGTTCGGTCTCATTCGGCATTTCTGGAAGCGTTTGCACTACTGCGCCAACTTCAAGATCAGATGCCAAAATAGGTCGATTACCAGGATCTGTAACGAGGCGTGTTCCCGCTTTCCAGTTGGTTGTCTCTAGTTGTTTTTTAGGAAGGGGACCTAGATCGCGAAGGAGCAGAACGGGCGGAAGGGCAAATAGACCGAGTGAGAATCCAAGGGAGCGCTTAATTAAACTTCTGCGACCAAGTTTGACTTCAGCAGCGGCGTGTTTTACGGTTTTTACTAACTCATCACGATCTTCATCAGAGGATCTAAACTCATGGCGATGATTAATAACTTCAGTTTCAGGCATTAACTTCTTGGCCCAATGAATAGCACCCAAACCGAGAAAAAGAAGTGAGAAAGCCATGCCAAGACCCAAACCAAGCTGCTGCACATTTTGACTTCCCATAACAGGAATGAAAACAAATACATCACTGGCAATAAATACGTATGAATAGATGAGCAATAGAGATGAAACGCCAGAGAGCCCAAAGAGAATTGCGACTTGTTGTTCAGCGCGCTTTTCAGCTTTTGGATCAATATCTGCATTACGCATTACATGCGGGGCAGGTCCAGGATCTTGCACTGGCTCGATTTCCGTAGACACGTTACTCATCTCGCTTTCGTTGTTAACCAGACAGCAATACCAATGAGCAAACCGATTCCTAAAACCCACGCTAAGAGGCCTTCAGTCACTGGCCCAATTCGACCCATGGTTGCTCCACCCAAGTTCGGCTCTTTCTCTGCCGATTTAATCCACTTAATAAGAGAAAGTTTTTCAGCAGGGGTAATAGTTTTATCACTAAATACCGGCATTGATTGCGGACCGGTGATAAGTGCTTCGTAAATATATTTTGGCTCCACACCCATGAGTGTTGGTGCGTATTTACCTTGAGTTAAAGCACCACCCTGTCCAGCAAAGTTATGACACATCGCGCAGTTATTTCTAAACAATTCGCCACCTTCTGCGGTACTTCCATCACGCTCATAGTTCAGAAGTGCATCAGTGGGAATAGCAGGTCCAGGTGCAAGTGAAGCTACGTATGCAGCTAGTGCTGCAGTTTCTTCGGCGTTATAGACCGGGGCTTTGCGCATAGCTTGAGTGCTCATGTCGGCCATCGGCATGCGTCCAGTTCCAACTTGGAAGTCAACAGATGCTGCGCCAACACCGATAAGGGATGGAGCTATTGCGCCACCCTCTGCATTTAAGCCGTGGCACGATGAGCAGCCTTTTAAGAAAATTTGTCGTCCTTCTTCAATTGCTGACGTCCGTGCAAAGCTATTAGGCGATTGCTTGACAGTTGCACTGGCGACATTGAAAGTCGTGCCAATTGCCAAAAGAGCGAACACAAGAAGGAATGGTCCAGCAGCTTTATGTCTGCGGTAGCGAGAAAGTCGCTTCACGGTCTCTAGTGCCCCTTTACTTAATTAGATAGATCGCAGAGAAGAGTGCGATCCACACAACATCTACGAAGTGCCAGTAATAAGAAACCACAATCGCTGTAGTTGCTTGACCATGAGTGAAACGTCGCGCCTTTGCGACTCGAACAATGACAATAAGAAAGGCAATGAGTCCGCCGGTTACGTGCAAACCATGGAAGCCAGTTGCAATAAAGAAAACAGAACCATATGCAGTTGATGAAAGCGTTAGGCCTTCATGTACAAGTGATGCATATTCATAAATTTGGCCAGCTACGAAAAATGCGCCCATAAGAAATGTCAGCGAGAACCATTCGCGCATTCCCCATCTATTTAGCTGATACATCTTGCCGGTTTTGCGGCTTTGGAAGCGCTCTGCAGCAAAAACACCAAACTGGCATGTGACCGATGAGAGAACCAAGACCGTTGTATTTGCCGCAGCAAATGGAATATTGAGAAGGTGATTTGATTCCAGCCAAATCTTTGGTCCTTGAACACCGCGAGTTGTGAAGTAGATTGCGAACAATGCAGCGAAGAACATGAGTTCGCTGGAAAGCCAGACAATCGTTCCAACGGCTACGGCGTTAGGACGAGTGATCTTGTGGTGGGCCGAAACCGATGTGCTGGACATAGGCGTGATTATTCCCTAAAACCCTCGCGCTGTCCTGCAGCAACCTGCGTATCGAGTGCGCCGTGACCCTAATTTGGCATGAAACACGTCACTCTAAAAACACCTATTAACTGGCTTGGGAGTTTGCCCTTTAACGCTTTAGAATTGCTCACATGAGCGAGTCGATTTCAAAAAAGCACATCCTGGTCTACTCCCATGACTCCTCAACTAGATCGACAGTCATTGCCGCTCTCGGTCGCAAAACCGCCTCCGATATTGCAGAGCACGTTGTTCATGAATTTGCTACAGGTGCAGCTCTGCGAGCATATGTAGATTCACATAACGATATTGATTTATTTATTCTGGATGGTGAAGCCAGTCCTGAAGGTGGAATGGGAATAGCGCGCCAGCTAAAGGATGAAGTTTTTAACTGCCCACCCGTTCTCTTGATTACTGGTCGTGTTCAAGATTCCTGGTTAGCGGCATGGTCATTAGCTGAAGCCTCCGTCGTCCACCCTATTGATCCATTTACTTTGGCAAACAGCGCGGCTCAATTACTGCGCGGCGTCAATCTAGCTACTGCTTAACGTGTCTGTATGTCAGACCAAGAATGGGCTCGCCACTTAACTACTTTAGAAAGCGGCCTTGATCTCCTTCCACTTGACGTCCAATGGTGCATGCGTGAAATTCTTGAAGGGCATGCTGATGTAGAACGCATCAAGGAGTTTTTACTGGCGCTCAAAAATAAAGGGGAGACCGCTGACGAGGTGGGGGCCTTAATCGCCCAAATGCACGAACACGCTGCCCCAATAACTATTTCTGAAAGAGCGGTAGACACGGTGGGCACCGGAGGCGATGGAGCGCACACAATAAATATTTCTACTACTGCAGCGATTATTGCAGCGGCCGCTGGTGCAAAAGTTATCAAGCACGGCAATCGCGCAGCTTCATCTAAATCTGGCTCAGCCGATTTACTGGAAGCTTTAGGGGTATGTATAACTCTTGATGGCAAAGGCGTTGAAAAGAGTTTTGCGCAGTTAGGAATCGGCTTTTGTTTCGCGCCCGTTTTCCATCCGGCGATGCGCTTTGCAGCACCTGCACGTAAAGAGTTAGGAGTGCCTACGGTATTTAATATTTTGGGCCCACTTGCTAATCCAGCCAAGCCAAAAGCCGCTGCAATAGGCGTTGCTAACGAGCGAATGCATTTAGTGATGGCCCAAGTTCTGGGAGATCGTGGGGTAGATGGCTTTGTTTTCCGAGGCGATGATGGCCTCGATGAAATAACACTTGCCACAACCACTTCTGTATTAACTATTGGTCAAGGTGAAATTAGAAGTGACCTGATTGACCCTCTCGATTTCTCAATTGATCGGGCTCCAATTTCTGCATTGGCTGGGGGAGATGCAAACGAAAATGCCAGAATTACTGCTGCGATTTTTGCTGGCGAAAGAGGCGCGCCTCGGGATGCAGTGGTGCTTAATGCTGCAGCGGCAATCGCAGCATACGATGGAAAGTTTGAACTGAGCGTGCATGATCGAATGACTGAGGGAGTCGTAAAAGCTATAAACGCTATTGATTCCGGCGCCGCCTCTATTTTGTTAGCAAAATGGGTGCAACTTTCTCAGAGTTTGTCGTAACCTTTCACTATGGCAGTTGAAACAGCGCCCCCCGGGTGGATGCAGGATTGGTCAGCACCTGGAAGTGGTAAGAATGCACGAGTCGGAATTCTTTTAGTTCATGGATTTACCGGCGCACCGCCATCGATGCGTCCATGGGGCGAGTTCTTTTTATCTAATGGTTACACCGTGCGAATTCCACTATTGCCTGGCCATGGAACAAAACCTGAAGACCTCAATAAAGTGAAATGGCCAGAGTGGCCCGCTAAAGTCCAAGCTGAACTAGAAGAGTTATTTAAGAGCTGCGATCAAGTTTTTATATGTGGTTTATCAATGGGAGGCGGAACAACTCTGTACGTGACTGAAAATAATAATGAGCGTTTGAGTGGAATTATTTTGGTCAATCCCATGATCCATGTGCCTTTTATATCAGCCCCTGTGGGATATCTTTTATCGCGCTTTCAAAAACTGCGCACATCAGTTGGCAATGACATCAAACGTCCAGGCATTACCGAACATGGCTATGACGCCTTGCCTACTCGTGGAATCCATCAACTGCTAATTATGTTAAAAATTACACGCAAAAATCTTGGGAAAGTCACAGTTCCTGTGCAACTTTTCCATAGCGTTGAAGACCATACTTTGCCAGTATCAAACACAGAGATCATCATGGCGGGGTTGGGCTCAACCAATAAATCACGTATTGAACTCGTGAATTCTTATCATGTTGCAACTCTGGATTACGACCAAGAATTAATTTTTCAAAACTCCCTGACCTTTATTGAATCCCTGACAAAGAAATAACACATATGCGAAGCAACCCATATCGATGGTTGAAAAGTTTATTTCGTTCACCTCGGGAACCACGCCTTGATCCTCTGGATAATTCTTTTCGTAGAATGCGATTTGGACAGAAAGCAAGTGGCGGACTCAATGGCACCTTAGGTCGCCGGCTCGGTAACTATGAAAATCCAACTCCATTAGATCAAGAGGAGCTGTAAATGCTCAATCAGGAAAAACTAATGCTTCACATGGCTTGGGCAAATCAACACGTCTTAGAAAAGCTAGGCCAGTTAAATGACGAGGATTGGAAACTACGCTTAATCAAAGATGATTGGACTGTACAAGAACTGGCCAATCACATCGTTCTCGCTGCTGGGGGGTATGCACATCGAGTAAGTGGCATTGCAGTCTCAACCGGGTTAGATCAAAAGATGGTGATTCCACTGTCAGATTTACAAAAGTACTGCGCTGCAGCCGATGAGATTTTAAGAGTTGAGTCCCACAAATCAGATCAGATCAACACGTATGTACGTGACGGTAAAAATATAGAACGGTCACGTTCTACGATTATTTCTCAATCTATTCACCATGCAACTGAGCACAGGGCCCAGATTTCTGACACGTTAAAGGTTCACGGAATTCGTATTTTGGATTTAGATGAAATCGATTTATGGGCATTCTCGGATTTCTCGGGTGAAATAAATTCACCTGAATAAACGCGAACCGGTTATCTCGACACCACGGTTAGAACTTCATCACATTGCTGCCGATGAGTTAATTTCACTCTTTGAAAACCCTGAAGACCCATGGATCTATCACGATAAGAGCTACACGAATCCCTATAGAGAGTTGATGGATGCATCGGGACCTTTGGGTTGGCGCGTTCCACAAGTAAAGCTAGATTGTTCAGTTAATAAATGGTTCGTTAGATGGATTGTTAAGAAAGAGAGTGCTCAGATAATTGGCAGTACCAGTTTCCATGCCGCTCCTGACAGGGATGGAATGGTCGAAATTGGTTTAGGTATACATAAAGATTTCCAAAACCAGGGGTACGGATATGAGGCCCTCAACGGTATGTGGAGTTGGGCCTGCACACATCACGAGGTAAAATCACTCAGGTACACAGTCTCTGCAGATAATGCGGCGTCAGTTGCCCTAGTAAAAAAATTCGGTTTTAATTATGTTGGTCAACAGGTTGATGACATCGATGGTCCAGAAGAAGTGTATGAATTGAGTGCCCAGGAGTTTAAAAGCCTTCTTTAGAAGTGGACCGTACTGGGATCGAACCAGTGACCCCCACAATGTCAATGTGGTGCTCTACCGCTGAGCGAATCGTCGTGAACCATAAGACGCTAGCTATTGAGGCCCCCAGAGCGAAGTACCAACGATGATCAGCGAACTGATTCGAAATACTTCCCAGCAAAATTACTGTATCCAGATAGACGTGCGGATTGAGAAATGTGAATCCCAAGACTGTAGTTGCAACCTTTTTAGCGTTGGCTGATTCACCTGTAGAGGTGCCCATGACTTCGCTACGGAAAACCGAACGAATGCTCTTGATACCAAACCACGTTAGATAAGCGACGCCTAACCATCGGATAACTTCAAGAAGTGTGGGCTGAGATTGCAAGATGCTGCCAAGTCCCGCGGCACCCAATGCAATGAGTAGCGCATCTGCAACAGCGCAAATAGCGACAGTAAGAAGTACGTGTTTCTTAGTAAGCCCCTGTTTAATAACAAATGCATTCTGGACCCCAATAGCAATAATGAGGGAAAGTCCAGCAAAGAAGCCGGGAACGAATGCAATCATTGGAGTGACGATACCTGATGGCCCTGGATATTATTGTCTAGTGAGCACGAATTTTTTTGAATTGCTGGAATCAGAGCAGATATCAGAGCTAACTGTTTTTGCTTCTACTGTTTTAGAAGCATATGAATTCTCAATCAAAAGTATCGAATCCATCAACTATGAATACAACGCGACTTTCAAGGTGACTACCGCGGACTCGACGAATTACGCTCTGCGCATCAATATCAATTCTCAACGAAGTGCTGAAAATATCCGCGCGGAGGTTGCTTGGGTGCACTTTTTAGAAAATGTAGATGGAATCCTTACGCCACGGCCGATAGCAAATAGATTCGGAAAATTCGTCACCACCGTGGCGCATGCGCATAGCGGACAGGAACTCAATTGCATCCTCTATTCGTGGCTCGATGGCGAAGAAGTTGGCGACGAACCGACTTTGGAACAGTTACGTGCATTAGGTCAGGCAATGGCGCGGATGCATGCGTCATCGAAGGATTTTGTTCTTCCTAGTGATTCGGCCTTTCCATCGTTCCAAGATCCCTTTTGGGAAACAGAAGACTTTTTGCTCAGCGATAAAAGCAAATTGGAGCTGGCCGATAAGGAATTAGTCGTAAAGGCATTTGTGAGAATAGTTGCTGAGACGGATGCACTATTTGCCGAAAATTCTCCACAAATCATTCATGCCGATCTGCATGGCTGGAATATGAAATGGCATAACAATCAACTCTCTATTTTCGATTTTGATGACAGCGGGATTGGTTTACCTATTCAAGATATTGCAACAGCCTTGTACTATTTAGATACGCCGGAACAAGATGAGGCCATGCTCAATGGGTACACATCAGTTAGGCAGTTACCACCACACACAAAGGCGGATCTAGAAATGCTTCTCATTCACAGGCGCCTCATGCTGCTCAACTATCTCTATGAAACCAAAAATCAAGAGCATCAAGAGTTGATTCCGACATATTTGGAAGAGACTCTTCGAAGGCTTCGAGTATTTCTAGATAGTTAGTCGTTCTACGTGGACCGTACTGGGATCGAACCAGTGACCCCCACAATGTCAATGTGGTGCTCTACCGCTGAGCCAACGATCCTTGCTGTTGGGGAATCATACCCCACGATATTTGTAAGTTAGCGGCCGAAATCATCCTCGATACGCTCGATGTCATCTTCACCAAAGTAGGTACCAGTCTGCACCTCAACGAAAACAACGTCCTCGGTGCCAATGTTTTCTATGCGATGCAGCTCACCGATTGCAATATCAACTGTTGCGCCAGCTTGTAGATCACTGACTTCACCATTTATTGTTACACGCGCAGTGCCGGAGACAATAAACCAGTGCTCAGCACGCTTTTGATGGCGTTGATATGACAAACGTTTGCCAGGTAGAACCCAGATGCACTTAACTTTATGTGAGCCACTCTCTTGCAGAATTTCATAGCGCCCCCAAGGTCGAGTTGACTCGCTCATGGGCTGTGCCTCTCTAGTGCTTTGTTTAACTAATGGAGGTCGGAACGGGATTTGAACCCGTGTAGAGGGATTTGCAGTCCCTTGCCTCGCCTCTCGGCCACCCGACCAATTTCTTGGTGTCTTCCTGCATCGTGCCTTCTCAGAGCGGACGACCGGGTTCGAACCGGCGACCTGAACCTTGGCAAGGTTCCGCGCTACCAACTGCGCTACGTCCGCGAGGAGGGAAAATCTATCGTAGGTAGGGCATAAGCGCCAAAGTGGGTAGT
>Ga0214919_10006309_pt1 | contig 16342 bp, 9 predicted proteins | sample LL1503_MetaG_FD_177994 | JGI IMG/M metagenome (GOLD analysis project Ga0214919, IMG submission 177994) | Freshwater microbial communities from Lake Lanier, Atlanta, Georgia, United States - LL-1503 | ecosystem: Environmental > Aquatic > Freshwater > Lake | place: USA: Georgia | collected 2015-03-15 | reverse complement strand
TCTAATTCAAAGAGTTCTTCATTAGTCTTCTTTAAAATCTTTCCACAATCCTTTAACTTCTTTTCACATTCCTCCTGGAGAATTCTAACATTAGCACGTTTGACGCGTAAAGAAGTATAATATTCAATATCATCAAAAGAAGTTTCCTTTGCTTCAGTAGTATCTGCCAATAATTGTTTTTGTCTTTCTTGGATTTCTTCCATTTCACGTTTATCAGCTTCTCTTTGTTGTTTAATACTATCACGAGAAACGTTATCAAGTTTCATTCTGACATCAACTTCTTTAGTCTTAGTACAGTATTTGCTATCAGCACTAAGAGGAAAATCTCTACCAACAAAACCAACCATATTCTCATGATAACTATCATGGTTTCTAACAATATTTTCACTGAATTCTTCAGCATCATTAACTGATGGAAAAGTACCTCTAATTCTCAAAGCACCATAACAACCATCTTTATCAGCTTGAGCACCAACAGAAGGAGTAAAAGAGAAAACACAAAAGTTTTGTTGAGCAAGAGGAGGATCAATACGAGTTCTCATAACACGAGGAAATTCAAATTTTGCAAATGTAGGATTAAACAATTCCTTCATTGCATTATCAGTCTGTTCATCTGTTAAATGAGGAGCAGATGATTTAATAACAGTACGCAATTTTTCAATTACCATTACAAGAGGAACTTTTCCACCAGATTGAGGAACTTCATTTTCATATAAATTTTGCATTTTTATATGATAAAAGTTATTAAGATATTATATAATATATATCTTTATATTTATTTATAATATATTTTTAATATTTTCCGTATTGTATATTAAACTCTTCTGGTTCTTCATTACCATATTGTATATTAAACTCTTCTGGTTCATTATCTATATTTTGTATTTCAAACTCTTGAGGTTCATTATCCATATTTTGTATTTCAAACTCTTGTGGTTCATTATCTGCATATTGTATTTCAAACTCTTGAGGTTCATTATCTATATTTTGTATTTCAAACTCTTGAGGTTCATTATCTATATTTTGTATTTCAAACTCTTGAGGTTCATTATCTATATTTTGTATTTCAAACTCTTGAGGTTCATTATCTATATTTTGTATTTCAAACTCTTCTGGTTCATTATCTGCATATTGTATATTAAACTCTTGAGGTTCATTATCTATATTTTGTATGTATATTTCTTGTGGTTCTTCATTGTTATAATTTAGATCTAATGGCATAACAGGTATTGATTTTTGTGATATTTCGTATTGTTTGTCAGGATTGTAAATATTTACAGGTCTAGATGTTTCGGTACAGATGTTATTAACACAATTATTGGAAAAACAATCAGTATTTGTTTTACAATATTTATACAAAGTTTTCTTGGTATTATGCATACAAATATTATCATCAGTTTCTTCATCATAATTACATGTTAAATTGTGATCATTACAATCTTTATTAGATTTACAACTTTTGTATAAATTTGGAAAAATATTTATTATTTCTTCATATTCTTTATCCATCAATGTTAAGTTTATATTTTCATCTTCCAATTCTTCATCTTTTATTTTAAAATAATTTAATATATTGGTTATATTATATGTTTGTTCCTTTTTCCATGTTTCATTATCAACAGCAACCAAAGGATATAAACCCCATAAACTATCAACAACAATATTCTGAATATTGTCAAGTGTTTTAATATTATCTTTGGTAATGATATCACTTTTTAAATATTCTTCAAATAACTTGAATCCAAATGTTATGATAATATTGTATAATAATTCATCATCGTTTTTGTATAAATTAACAATATATTTTTCAAATTCCAAAGCAATATCAGTTATTGTCCACATATTAATATTATATTCTATTGTGTATTTTTTCAATCTAAAATAAATAGTTAATACAGCATATAACCAAAAGAAAGAAAATATGGTACAGTATCCAATATCGTATTTATTTAATTTAGTTTGAATACCCAGACATATACTAGCATTAAATTCTTTGATTGTTATAGTTTTATATATGGGTTTTCGTCTTGCATTTCTGGATATTTTGAGATATTTCTTTTGATAATATAAATTGAAATATTTATTCAATAAATCAAAAAAGTATTTTCTTTCATCTTTATAATATGTACTAGATGAACCATGAGGTTCATAATGATTAAAAACTATTTTATCTTTTAGATTTTCAATAAGTACCATGTTTCTATGACCAGTATCACTCTTTTTAGACCAATCAGATAACATAATATTCATAAAAGAACCACATTTATTAATACGATTATACAAATATTCACAGAATATCATAAAATTATCATATATTTCTTTTTCTTTTTTTGTTGCTTCGTCCATTTCATCATCTTCATCGAAAAGATCTTCATCATAATCAACTTTATAACTGATAGTATTAAATTTACCAGTTTCATCGGTAAAAGATAATGTATTATTATCATAATTTATTCGTATATCAATAGAACAGTGAGTTGTTTCATTGTAATTAATTCCACCTGATAACTCTTTATATCTATTCAATCTTTCATAGAATATATATTTGGATGCATCGAAATTGTAATTATCAATATATTTATTGATTTTGCCATCATCCAAAGAATATATATTCTCAATACTTTGTACAAGAAATTTAATATAATTATCAGCAGGTATCAATTTACTTTCATAATATACATTGTTATTATCTTCATTTATTTTTCTTCTAATTTTAAAAAGATTAGATTTATTCAAGAGAATATATTCAGTGGACTTTTTAATATTATTTAAGATATAATTGGTGTTATTATGTATATTTTTTTTTATTAGATCAGTGATATAAACAGTGTCCATTTATTAGTATATACATAAACAATTTTAATATTTTATAATTAAAAATATTAAAATAATTAAATAATTGTATATTTATTTTTTAGAGTTATATATCATATTTTTATATTTATTTAAAAGACTTTTCAATTTATTTTTATTGATTTTAGATATATCATGTTTACTTTTTGATTTAGTATCCTTCTTTAGTATCAAGTTATTTTTTGCACATACTATTTATATCACTGATATTATATGAAGATTTATTTGACCTTTTTAGATATTTTGGATCTCTGAAAACTTCTCCATTTACATGATTTTCCATATTTTCTGGAAGTATACAATTTACCATCATTGCCTTTTTTGGATAAACCGCAACATTTATTTGCAGGAAACGGAGGAGAATTTCTAGATTTATATTTTTTAGTGCTTTGTTTTGAACAAGTATCAACAGATTGTTTAGAACGTTTGGATTTCTTTGACTTTTTGGAACGTTTAGATTTCTTTGAATTTTCTTTTGATAACTTATATGCTTTTTTATAACTCTTTAATACTTTCTTCAAATGTGAAGAAGATTTATCTTCTAAATTCTCATCATCTCCACATCTTGTACTTTTTTTCTTCAAATATTTAATGATATGTTTGATCTCTTTTATTGTTTCATCTTTTGTCATATTTATATATAATATAATATAAATAAATATTTTCTATTTATTGTAATTTTCAAAATCGTATTTTTCATTTAATTTTTTGCATATATTATTAATGTTTATGAAACTATTTTTACCATTGCATTTTACACTAGTAGAAGGATCCAAATTATCACCATAATTGAATTGAATAATATTATCTTTAGCATTGGTGACATGACCAGCATAAGATACTTTGAAATCTTCCATTTTCTTAACAAGTTTTCTTTGTATATAACCACTTTTAGCAGTTTTAATTGCTGTGTCAATAACACCTTCTCTGCCACCAGCAGCATGAAAAAATAATTGTTTTGGATTTAAACCTTTGATATAAGAGGAAGTAACAAATCCGCGGCTTTCAAACAATTGTTCCAATAATTTAGTTTCAATGAATGAATTATTATTAGTTGATAAATATTTATCATCATCAGAATAATAATGTGGTAAAGTACGATTGCCAAAATTTTTAGGAATTCTCTTGCCATCAACATTTTGTTGACCTATAATTCCAGTGATTTGTGCAATATTAACATAACTACCTTTACTACCAGAAAGCACCATACAATTGAGACTATTATCAAAATCTAATGTTTCTTTTGATATTTTTTGTCCAACAGAAGTAGCATTATTAAGACAATTATTAATTCTCTGTTCTTTTACATATTCGTCTGTTTCTGTGTTAATGATACCCTGTGCCTCTGTGAAATATTTTATCATTTCACCTTTGATTTGTGATTCTGTGTTTGAATTTGTTATTAAACAATCTTGCAATCCAATAGAGAAACCTCTTTCAATCAGAAAATGGTTCATTATAAATTGAAAAAAACTTACAAAATCAACAGCAACCTTTGCACCATATTCCTTATCTAATTTATGTACAATAGAAACATGACTATCACTCAAATTTTGTTTGTTTAAAAAACCAGAAATTAATACACCATTAGTAATTTTAACATTATTAGGTGTAAACGAATATTCAAAATCATCAGGAAATAACATTGAAATAAGACAATGACCATTATAAATATCATCATCTATATTTTTCCATTTCAGAACTTTTTTGATATGTTCTATTTTACTTGTAATATGTGACATATCCCAATCATTAATTCTCATCAAACAATCATTGAATGTATCAATGTCAATAGATACTTTGTCATAAAATGTTTTCTTTCCATTTGAATATCTGTATTCACCACGAGTAGCCAAATAACCACCAAGAAGTGCATCTTGACAAATGCATAAAAGTAAACGAGAAGCTTGTCCACTTTTTAACAGGGCTTCTGTGGAAGAGAGTTGATCCAGTTCACAAACAGTTTGATAACTTTGAGGGACATAAATATTCATTTCATCTCCATCAAAATCTGCGTTGTATGTTTTTGTTGCTGCTAAATTCATACGAATAGTTTTGATAGGTTGTGAATTATTGACATTCGTGTTTTCATTTATTATTTTCACATGTCTAGCAATCATTGAACCTTTGTGGAGTGTGGGTTGTCGACCAAAAAGAACTAAATCTCCATCTTTTAAATGTCGTTCTACAATATCACCATCTTTTAATTGAAAATGTCTCTCTGGTGATATAAAAATAGGAAAGTAATCTTTCTTTCCATCAATTGTTCTTATCAATTTATCATCATTTAAAAATGTAAAATTGTCATCATTTGGGTTAAACACAATACCATTTCTCAATATTCTATCATCATTCATGATATTGAGAACTATATTTTCATCACTTGTTTTTATATTTTTAATCAATTTGTCATTTCTCACAATACAATCACTATCTTCTAATTTAATATCTACTCCTTTGATTTCTTTGTATTTTTCTGGAAATATTTTTTTATTGTTTCTCAAAATATAATCACCTTTTTGTAAAGTGAAACCCTTCTTCAAATAAAATATTTTTGGTTTCTTAAATATATTGATATCATATATTTTGGAACCATTGTCTCTGATAATATAATTTACTTTATTATCTAATAACAACTTATCAAGATAATCATAATTGAAAGAACAAACTCTCTCAGGAAATGTAAGTTTTGTGGAGAAACTCACAGGAATAGCTATTTCATTTGCTTTCAGTGTAATGTCAGGTCCAATAACTGTTCTTGCAGAGAAATCAACTCTTTTACCTGATAAATTATTTCGAAAAAGACCATTTTTACCATTTAATCTTTCTCTGAAACACTTTATAGGTCGACCATTGATCTGTCTAGCTTTTCCTTTAGAATTGTCCATGAGAGTTTTAATATGAAATTCAAGGTGTTTTAACGTCTCTAGAAATTCTTTATCAATTTCATAAGTATTTTTATCTTTTTTTAATTCGTTCATTATTTTATCTTGTTTAAGTTTTAATTTGTTGTTTATTTTGATAATCTCAACATATTTATTGGTTAAATCGTCATCACATATCCCATTAGGTGTTTCAACAAATGGACGAGCACACAAGGGTAAAACAGGAAGTACAGTTAAAATCAAATTTGAAGGGTGTAATTTTTGAGAACAGCCAATCATCTTCATTTCCTTTAGAGTAATGTTATCAAATATATGTTTGATTTGTTTATTTGTGATTTTGATTTCATTTTCATTAAAAATATTATTTTCATCATGTGAATAATAATAACCTTTATGATTACAATGCATGCATCTTTTCAATGAATTTTGAATATAATCATTCAATTTCTGTGTACGAGTGAAATTTTTATATTTATACAAAATGGTTTTATCATATTCTTCTTCATTGATACACAATTTATTGCAATTACTACAAAATAAATTTAAATACATAATAAGTTGGTTCATGAATAAAGGATGTATGATAGGATATGTCAATTCAATATGACCAAAGTGTCCAGGACAATCCTTGTTTGTACCTTTGCATGTAACACATTTGTTATAATTTTGAATAACACCCATACGTGCATCATAAATACTTCCTTCTCCTGACAATTTGCTTTCGTTGATCAAAGCAACACTATATTTGACAATTTCATCTGCTGATAACATTCCAAATTGTATATTGTTTATTTCATCAGTTTGTTGTGTGTCTTGATTTTTCAAGTTCAATTTGTTTACCACTTTATTAGATATTTTATCAAAGTGTTCAACAACATTGAACATGACACTTTCTTGTTTATTAAGACTGATCATTATTGTGAATATTTATATGAGTTAGAGGTATTAATATATGAATTGAGTTATATCACTGTAGATTATTATAAAAATCATTTTTTTATAATAATATTGTTTTATATCTTTTACATAATGCAATTAATATATATTTTATTTATATATAATTTAATCATCACTATCATCATCACTGTTATCATCACTATTTGAATAAGCTAAATCATCATCGCTGTCATCATCAAGTCTCTTTTTGGATCTTGGTTTTTTATTTTTCACACTTTTCTCCTTTTTTTCTTTATCATTTGATTTTACATTGTCAATAGACATATTACCAAATTGAGGATTAAAATTGTCTTCTTGAGAATCGCCCATAATTTCAGCAGTAGTTTTCAAACGATAAGAATTAATTCTTACACGAGACATTGTTGTATCTTTTTCTAATTTCAATTTCTTCTTGATTTCTTCAAATGCATCCAACTTGCTTGGTAATGATGAACCAGGATAAGTATCCATGAACCAATCTTGAAATGCTTTATATATTGTATCAAAATTGATATGTTGTTTAGTTCTATTTTCTTCAGGGATAAATACCATTCTTTCAATAACAAAGCATCCATAATGATCATTTCTGACACGATATTTAGTTGTTGCTTCTGTTACACGAGGTGGATCATCCATTTTACCATGAACAGTAATATGTTTGTATCTTTCATAAAACAACCACATGAAAGCTTGTTTAAGATTTTTAATTTTTTCATCCATGTTTGGATCACGAGGAAAGATACCTTTTTGTTTTTGTTCCATTGGTGTTTTTGGTACTTTAGAAGCATCTTTGGGGAAACTGGCTTCGTATGGTAGAACACGCAAACGATCCCAAGTGGCAGGATCATCAGCAGTGATTTTAGGCAATTTATTACAAATCAAACATAATTTAAGCTGAGGTTTAAAAGTGGTTTGTTCTTTGAATAATGCACGAACACTGATTTTATCATTACCAGTTAATTCCTTAAGGATACCGTTATTGATAGTGTCTTTTTCGTTAGATTCTTGTAAAGCTGCAAATCTGATACCGTTAATACAAGCTAATTCAGGAGTAGCACTGCTACTTTGAGTTCTTTTACCAAATATGAGTGATGTTGGTAAAGGTTTTGCATAATCACCAAGAATATTGTAAATTATATCAATATTAATAGATTTACCATTATCACCAGAACCAGTCATAACAATAAATGTTTTATTGAAATTGCCACCTTTGAGTAGAGATGCACAATACTCAATAAAATATTCTCTCAATTCTTTATTGGGAAATGTCTTTTCAAGATGATCAATTACCTCCATAACTTCAATATCGTCAATTGTAAAATTTTCTTTGAAATCATAACCAGTACTCAAAGATATATAATCACTTTGTTTGCCTGGTCTGAAACATAATTCTTTTAGATCTAAAACACCATTTGTAAAATGTAAAAGATTGATGTTTTGATCTAATTTATTGAAGAATTCCTCTTTGTAAAATAATTCTTGACATTCTTTCATGATACTATTTTTGAAAGAACTTTCATCCAATTTACCATACAATGAAATGATTGATTTTAATTCATCTTGCATTTCTTTTTCTTTTTTAGATTTCACATTTGATTTTCTTTCCATTTCATCATCATCATCATTATCATAATTTTGTTCATGTGATTTTGACATTTCCAAACACAGTTTTTGTCTGTAAATCAATACTTCATTTCTTAAATGATTGGAAATTTTCTTCTTCAGTTCTATTCCCTGTGTTGTTGGATACCATCTATGTTCTTTGAATTGATACCAGATATTCTTTTCAATTGATGCACAAACAAATTCATCTTTGTAATGTTCATATAACCAACTTGCAAGACTATAATGTCCTTTATTTGTGAATGCATTTTGAATTAACGCTTCGTGTTTTTTAGTTTGTAATTTTTTATATTCTTCAGGGTTATCTGCTTTAGCATAATGATACAAACTGGCAATAGTTTTAGGGTTATTATGATCTTTCATTTTATTCCATTGATACAAACATTCTGTTTCAGAATAATTTTGTGGTTTTGATGTTTTAGATGAAAATTCATTCCATAAATCAAAACCTTCACTTGAACCTTCACTAACATAATGCAATATCCAACCAATTTCCATCCATTCGTTATAATTATCTGATCTGACAGGTGATATTAATCTTAATAAATCTCTTGCTGTTTTTAACATTTGTTGAACAGGTACGTTATCAATGTTTTTTTTGATACTATTGATTGGTTTTAAATCTCTTTTTCCTAAACCTTGATATTCGTCTTTTAATATTAATACTTCTTTATTTTCTGAAGAAACACTCATAATTCTTGGTAAATGGTATTGATAATTTTCCTTGTGTAAAGGAATGATATCTCCATTTGTATCAAATAATTCAAATTCAGATAAAGCTTCTTCGAGTGTAATTTCTTTTAAATTTTCATCATATATTTTGGATATTTTGTAATATTTATTTGTACTTTTTTTCTTACTACCGTACATCAACCAATATTTAGAAGTGATATTATCAATACATTTGCCAGATTCAGAAACACCTATATCTGAGAAGAGTTCAATATCATCTATTTCTGATTTGACAGATTTAATGACTATTTCTTCAATATCACATTTTTTCAAAAATGAATATATAAAATGTAAATGAAATCCATGATTTATCAATGTTTTATGTTCATTGAGTGTTGGTTTATCTTTCTCAAGAACAAAACATATTCCGTGTTTAGGTTTGTAATTACGAAATTTTGTTTTTAAACATTTTTGATAATTCTTAACTACATTTTTAATATGAGATTCTTCATACAATTTCTCATCAAGATTATGATGTTCTGGAATATATTGAACCTTTATATCTGTATCATTCAATAATGGACATACATTATCTGGTTTTTCAGCCAGTGATAAATGTATTCCATTTTGTAACAGATCACAATACAACTTCCAGAAATCTTCTTGATCTTTTCTTGAAATATTAAAGTTACCAAATGGTTCATCTTGACTAACAATCACAGATTGACCATTAATAGCCTTCTTTCTAGATAAAAGGAATTCATACATTTGATTTTCCATCTTTGTTGTGTTATCTTATAGAAAACAAATTATTTTAAATTATTAATTTATTTAGAGAAAGTATTCAATTTTAATTATTTTATACCATATACAGATTAAAAATCAATTTTTTTGTATTTCTATAAATATAATATAATTATTATATTTATAATTCTTTTATATTAGTTAAAGTTCACATATATAGTTGTTTATTTATAGTTGTTTATTTATAGTTATTTATTTATAGTTGTTTATTTATAGTTATTTATTTATAGTTATTTATTTATAGTTATTTATTTATAGTTATTTATTTATAGTCATTTATTTATAGTTATTTATTTATAGTTATTTATTTATAGTTATTTATTTATAGTCATTTATTTATAGTCATTTATTTATAGTCATTTATTTATAGTTATTTAAAAATTTAATAAATCTTCATTGATATTATATTTCTTCACAATTTCAACTTCAATTTCTGCTAAAATATTATGATAAAACATTAATAAATTTGGTTTATTGCCTGTAATTTGTGCAACAATTCTATTACTATCTAATACTTTCCATAATATTTTATCATCTTTAGTAATACATTCAACATTCTTCCATCCATCAACAGACAATTTATATTTTAACTTGTTGATGATATATTCAATAATTGTATTTACTTGTTCTGTTGTTGTAGTATAACATTTAGTATGACCATTTAATTTTACAACATACACAGGCTCTTTATCATTCAATGGTTCTTCGTCTGTTTCAAACTCTTCTTCATCTTCATATGTATCAACTATATCATGTTCATCAACACTTTCTTCAGGATCATCTTCAATATCACTATTATCACTATTATCAACATTTACACTATTTGTAAAATCATCTTGTGCATAATCATGTAATGATTGTTCAATTAAATTGGTATCAGATATATCTTTCATAATTACATCACCTTCATTATCAAATAAAATGTCATCATTATTAGACTTTTGTGGATTAAATCTATTTGTAAGTGTTGACATTTTGTTAATCAGAATATAACTATTAGTGTATTACATAATTTATTTCTTAAAACTTCTTTTTAAAATATAATTATTTACATTTTCCAATACTTTTTGTTTTGGTTCATTTAAATGTTCCAGAGCAGTATTATATTCCATCCATTCCATTTCATAAAACTCTGATGATATAAATTTCTTTCGAATATTCAATGGATAATATTTATATGTTTTTTTAGGTATGAAAGGTATATAAGCCACATAATATACTGTTTTATATAATAGATTATTGCTGCCTATATATAACTCTTCAAATTTAACATTTTTGTCAACACTTATAGTACTACTGGGTATACATGTCTCTTCTTCAAATTCTCTCAATGCACATTCTATTTCATTTTCATTATAATTCATTCTACCTTTAGGAAAACACCATGAATTTTCTTTTTGGCCAAGATTATCATCTTTGAAATAATGTAAATATTTATTCATGTTTTTTATGAAAATATCTGTACATCTTTTATAATCATTTTTATATATCTTTGAATTGTGATTTATCCATAAATCTTTCCAAATAGAATGTGGATCATTTTTATAATAATATTCTAAACATCTATTCTTCTCTTCCTTTGACATCAAATTAATATATTTTTCAATATAAGTTTCATCAATTAAATCTTGCAAATATTGAATGTATGAAATACTGTCTCTTCTTTGACATACCAAATATTTTAAATATTTATTCTTCTCAAATGTATATAATATAACACCGTAACTAGTAATAGGTACGTTAAGTTTAACATTTAATGAATTCATTTCTGATATTAATTCATTATTGTCAATATTTTTTAGAATATCAGGATAATTAACACTTTCAACCACAGGGTTATATATATAATTATTATTATTCATATCATTATTATCAAGATATTTAATATCGTTCACTGATGTATCATCATGTGGATAATTTTTTGTATATTTTTTATTGAAATTTTTATAATGATTATATGTGTACGATTTTCTTTTTTTAAAATTCACATATTCATCATTATAAAATTTTAAAGTGTCGTTTGATTTATCTTTTAATTTAGTAAATCGGTTTTCATCTGTCTTTTCTTCAATCTTTTCTTCTGTTGTATTGATCATTGTATATTTATTATTCATATATTTATTGCAAATATACTGAGGTGTTAATATAGATATCATTTATATATTTTATATATAATACCAGATACTAACATTGTTATATATATATAATAGTTTAAATTTATTTATAAATTCTATAAATAATTTTAGTTTTTAAAGTTGAATATCTTTTAGTAATTTCGTCATTGGTTAAGATCATTAGATCAATTTGATTTCTTTGACATGCAATTTATTCTTGTCAACAACATCTTTGGAACAATCGATCAACTGTTTAAGAACATCTTGTGAATTTCTAATTCCGTTATTTTCCAATACCTCAATCATTGATTTATTTCTATCATCTTTATTTTTAGATTTTTGTTGTTTGTATTGTTTGTTTAATATTATTAAATTTTGATATTGGATACCAGGTTGATTAACTTCTTGTAAATATCTGGTAATTTCACTTTCTGTTTCTTCTTTTTGGTGTCTGAGATTTTTCAAAACAAGTGAAATTCTTTTGATTTCATTGTTCAATTGGGTTAATTTTGTCAAATTTGGAATAACTTGATCACTAGACATTTTAATATAATAATTAATATTATATATGTATTTATTTTATAAAATTTGTTATTTAAATTATTTATTATATTTTATAAAATATAATAAATTAGTTTCAAATGAATAAATATATAAAAACGTTGCCTGTAAGATTGAATACTTCTTTATCACAACCTGTATATTTTTTTTCTAATCAATCAATTGATAATAATATATATTTATGTCAACAGTGCAACAGTATACAAAATGCATTATTTATCATTGATGTATGGAATAAATTAAAATTTAATATTGGAACTACCAGTTCTTTTAAAGATGATAGTGTTGATAACCAAGTTGATATTAATATTCAAGAAGTTAACAACACATTGAAAGATAATTCATTTGATTTGTCAAAACAAGAATATAATAAATCTGATTATAATTATTATGTTTATGTCTCTGATGATGATATTAGATATAATAAAGTGGGAAAAGGTGATGATAACTACAAGGTGATTATTTATAAAAAAGATAGAATACTACATTATATTGCATTATTATTCTACAAAACTGTAAAATATGACAAGATTTCTTTTGCAATTATTGATACTGGTGAAACAGAATCTAATGATAATGAACGAGAATTACAAGAGAGAGAAAGAGAGAGAGAAAGAGAGAGAGAAAGAGAAAGAAAAGAAAAAGAGAAAGAAAAACAGGAACGAGAGAGACAAGAACGGGATAGATTAGAAAAAGAAGAAAGAGAAAAACAAGAACGAGAAAAACAAGAACGAGAAAAAGAAGAAAGAGAAAAAGAAGAAAGAGAAAAACAAGAACGAGAAAAACAAGAAAAAATCAGAAAAGAAAACGAAAGATTGGAAAGAATTGAAAAAGAGAAAAAAGAACATCTATGTAATTTACTTGGTTTACGTTATAAAGGTTATAGTTGTTATCAAGATAGTGTACTCTTGGCTTTATTGGCATTTCCAAATGAATTTATTGAAAAAGAAATATTAACAAAAAATGTAGATATTATAATACAAAATAAAAACAGAGACTATAGATGTTCTAATGTAAGTGATACAAATGATAGAGCAAGAAGAATAAATATACAAAAAGAATTAAATTTAATAAAAGAAAACATAAGAAAAGAGAAATCAAAATATGTTGTAACAACTTGTAGCAAATTGAGAGAATATTTTGAGAGATGTCCAGCAATAGGTGGACAACAATTTCATAGAGAAACAATGAATGATGTAGGTGAATTTCTAATGTATTTGTTCTATTTATTTAATGTAGAGAAAACGACAACAAGAACTGTAACTAATATGTACACTAACAATATAACAGATGATTTAAATAATCTTCCTGATGCAGACAAATACATAACAGGTGAAAGAGAAGAAAAAGTATCACCTATAATTAGTGTACATCAAGGTAGTCTCATTGATGACAGACACACAAATGAAAGAAATATAGATTATTATTTAAATTATACGTCTGATGACATATTAGGAGAGGGCAATTTATTTAGATCAGGCGATAAAACATATCAGAGAAAAATAGAAACACAGAAAATAGATGAAAGTGAATATTTAGTCTTTTATATTCAAAGAGTTACTGTTGATGAAAATAACAATGAGAGAACATTGGAGAATAAAATAATACCAAATGAAACCATAAATGTTGGTAATAGAAAGTTAAAATTGCATGCTATTGTAGTACATAGAGCTATGCATTACACTTGTTATATAAAATGCAATGATAAATGGTTCTTTTACAATGATATGAGAGAAGGTGATAATGTTATATATGTTGGTAATTATGATGATATGATTAATTATCCAGAAGAACGTCCAGATCCATGTAAACGTGGTGTTTTATATTTTTATACAGAGTAAATTATTTCACAATTTTAATTTGGTTGAATTAATATAATTTTTATTATTTATAAATATATTCCTTCTCATTGTTACATCTGATAATTTATTCTTATTAATATCTGAAACATTTATGAATGTATCTCTCAATAAATGTACATTGATAAATGGAACAAGTATTGTTTTTTCATATTCACTTTTTATTTCAACTTTTATACTATCTGTCTCAGGATAAAATGATTTGATTGAACTAGTTGATGATGTCATTAAATCTGCAAATGGTTCAGGAAGAATTTCTGCACTTTCAGGTGGTAAAACTGCCAATAATTGTTCAAATGGTGTAAGTGGTTCATTCTTATCAAATTTATATGACAATATATTATTGGTATTGTTACTGGTCATTCTTTTCAATTTAATTGATTTTAAATATTTACAAATATCAGAGAAGAATGGTGCATAATGATATGGATAAAACCAATACCAATCAGGTATATCATACAAATAATAAGTAAGTATGAATTGAACACCTTTCATATATTCATTGCAAAGTTTGTTTATTTGTTTTTCTAATTGTAATGGATCTTCTACATTGAATTCAAATTTATTCTTGTAATATTCTTTTTTATAATCATCAATGTTTAAAATATTATCTGGATATTTCTTTTTGTATAATATTTCTTCATTATTTGATAATTGTTCAAAGTAATATATACATTCATCCAAATTTAGTGTTACTTTATCCTTGTTAATTTTTGTTAAATTACCATAATTAACAAGAGTTTCACTATAAAATAAAAATAATATATCTATACCATTTTTATCAGTTAACATAAGAGGATTTTCTGGTAAAAAATCATTTCCAAAAAAGAAACAATATAAAATAAAATCAGATAAATAATGTTGTTTTTTAGAATGCGATGTTGAATACATCTTAAATTTATTTATAATTATTTCAGAAAATAAATTAACATCAACAATAAAATATTTACAATAGACATGTTGATATATATTGTCTCTCATAATATAACATTTCTTGAATTCATGTGTACTCAAAGATGCAAGTGATAACATAATAAGATCTGCATCTGGAGAATGAATACAATAACTACCAAACGACGAATATTGTTTTAACATATGCATAATTTTATGTTCACCTTCTCCAGGTACTTGTTCAGAACTAAAATAAATATCAATATCTTTCCATTCATTTTTTATTTTATGAGATATATATTCATGAATACATTGTGATAATTCATTCATAAAAACACTACCAGTTGTGATTTCATTGGAATCAAATTCCTTTTTAGTGTTTGTTTTATCAATGATTGGATTATCAATAACAGCTCTATATCTTCTTTGTCTTTGTTGATATTGTTTTGACATTCCAGCTGTGCCATCCAATGCCAATATAAGTTTTGAAGTGGGATTTACTATATTCACTAATTCATCTATTTTATCACATATTTTGTTGTAACATTCAATGCGTTTGCATGGATATTCAATATTTACTTTTTTAGAATGCATCAATCGTTTGATATTACCGTTTGTTTGACCATCTTTATATTGACCATATCCAAATACTTGTTGACAAATAGGATGTACAATAGCATTTAAATCTAATGCGTATGTATCTACATTGATTTTATATTTTAGAAATGTTTCTTTGTCTTGTAATTTACTCAAGACAAAAGGATATTCTTTGTATAACCAATAGAAAAAACGTGGAATTCCCATTTTGTATAATTGTTAAAATGTAAATACAATGGTAAGTTTGTATAATTTATATTTTTAACTAAAATATAAATTTATAAATATAATATCAATTTTTACTAACTATTACGAATTAATTTATACATAAATATCATAATGAAAATAATAATAATAAATACACATATATACAATCCCATTTTATATGGAGCAGTTTCATTTGAACAATCTGAACATTGACATAAAGGACATTTATCACAAGTAGGACATTTATCACAAGTAGGACATTTATCACAAGTAGGACATTTTGTTTCATTTGTATTTATTCTTCCATAATATATTTTATTAGATGTACTTATATGCTCAT
>Ga0214919_10006308_pt1 | contig 16343 bp, 16 predicted proteins | sample LL1503_MetaG_FD_177994 | JGI IMG/M metagenome (GOLD analysis project Ga0214919, IMG submission 177994) | Freshwater microbial communities from Lake Lanier, Atlanta, Georgia, United States - LL-1503 | ecosystem: Environmental > Aquatic > Freshwater > Lake | place: USA: Georgia | collected... | reverse complement strand
TCTTGCACACACCAGTCAGTTAGTGCCATATCAAAATCTTCACCACCAAGAAAGCCATCACCTGCAGTGGCTTTGACTTCAAATACTCCATCATCGATACAGATGAGAGATACATCATGCGTACCCAACGCTTGTTATCGTATAGCTCTTTATCTATACTTCTTACAGTTTCCTGTAAGTTCGGACTATATCTTATCAGATTTAATCTGATTCTGGCACTCGTGGATATTTCTCCATATAGAATTTCTATTTAGGATACTTTATCTAGTCTCTGAACCTCTATCCTATTTCTAGGATATTTGGCTGCGGATTGCCCATTGTAGTATTCTCTTCTTTTTTACTATCTCACAGATAATTACTCTGTGCCCTTATCTCTGTTACCAGGATAAGTTAGTAGAAGAGACTTTAGGGGTTTCCCGTCAATTCACCAGATTCTATTACACTATTATTATAGTGCAACATAAGGACTAATACCTTAGGAAGCAGTATGTTTACCTCCGCAATCAAAAACAACAATATTCTGTTCACCATTTGATTTCTTATCAAGTCCATATGCAAGAGCAGCAGCAGTCGGTTCATTAATGATACGTAGAACATTTAATCCTGCAATCAAGCCCGCATCTTTTGTAGCCTGACGCTGAGCATCATTAAAATAGGCAGGAACAGTGATAACAGCATCTTTAACATCTTCACCTAGATAGGCTTCAGCAGTCTGTTTCATTTTTGTTAGAACCATTGCAGAAATCTCTTCAGGTAAATATTTTTTATCCTCTTCTTTATATTGTACACCAATTAGAATCTTTCCATTAGGATCAGAAGAAACAGAATAAGGTGCATGAGATGCTACTGTTTTTACAACAGACTCCTCAAACTTGCGACCAATCAAACGTTTGGCATCAAATACTGTATTCTTTGGATTAGAAGCTAACTGATTCTTTGCAGAATCTCCAATGAGACGTTCAGAATCAGTAAATGCTACATAAGAAGGAGTAGTACGATTACCATGTTCATTTGCAATAATTTCTACTTGATTATTTTTCCATACACCCACACAACTAGTCGTGGTGCCCAAGTCAATTCCGATAGAATATGGCATTCTGTGTTAGAAAGATGTCAAAGTTTTAAGTTCTTTATAAATTCTACTGACTCACCACATCCTTTATCTCATCAAAATATGAATCCTGCATATGACGTAATAAAAATGCAATACTTTGCCACGGCATCTTAGAAAAATAGTAGGCAACGACATTATACGTAATTTTTCGTTTCTGTGGACGCAAATAGTGTACATAATACGTATGAAGATGATATAGATTGCGTCGATAAATCTGTTCAACATCATTCATTTTAACTGTCTTTTTAATGAATACCTGAACATAATGATTATAAACAAGTTGATGCAACATATTCATAAATATATTATTACAAATGAACGTAAATGATTCCAACGGATAATATTCTAAATAGGGTTTAATAAGATTTTTTAAGTAAAGCTGTGAAAATCGTTCAATATCAGATGAACTATTTCCACGCAATTCCTTTACCACCATATATGGTTCATGGCGAAATTTCCACCGATTACCATTTAAATCTTTAAGAACTACGCCTTGAAATTCCCATGATTTATCTGAAAAATACTGATTTCGCCATTCATTAACAGTCATAGTATCATCCATTGCAATGGTAGGGATATTCATCCGACCTTGAAATGTTTCAATACGATCTTCCAAAAAGAATGATGCATCATTAAAAAAGGTTGCTTTTTGCAGTAAAAGTGCACGGTTTTCATGGATAGGGGTAACAACATGATGCTCTTGATGTTGAACTACAAAACTATATGATACAGATAATTCATGCTGCAATGGTGCATCCAGTTCATCGCCTGTATATGCCTCTTTAAATAATTCACAAAAACTCTTTGATGAATAAAAATTTCCGGTTGCATGAAGCTTTGAACGTGAAGTAATAAACAATTCATTATCTGCACATTTAAAACAATTAATCATAAATCCATCATAAAATTCTTGACAGAATATACCTGCATCTACCGCTTGTTGAACAGTTTCATGCGGAAAATACTTGATGGATTTTGGTGGTGCAACAGAAACAGGACGATTTAGCTCCATATCCCAGACAGTAGAACGAAACCATTTAACATGTGGTAGATTTATATTAGTACCATTTTTAGAACGAATAATACATAATTTGTCATTTTTATCAGAAATATGAAGTAAACCACCATGAACAGACGTTAAATATGATTCTAATTCATTCCATGTAGGGAATTTGTCGATAAGATCTTTATATACTGTTACAAATATCATATTAAATCCTATAAAGATGATATGTAAGATGTCTTTATATTAAAAAATATAATAATATGAATACTGTATGTTTTAAATACATACAATATCTATATAAATATAGGGAACATGAGTTCAAGCGAACTAGAAGAAGTTCAACCAGAAGTTCAACCAGAAGAGGTGGATGAAGTGGATGAATTAGATGAAGTGGATGAATTAGATGAATTAGATGAATTAGATGAACAAAAAGAAACATTAGATGATGCAACCCCGACAGAATTAAATAATACATTTGATGAATTATTATTTATACAGTTAGGCGATACAGTAGAAATATTATTTACTAATCGTGGACCTCTTGTTGGTTATGTATATTATCGAAGTAATGAACAACTTCATGTTAAATCATTATTGGATTCAAATGCATTATATATATTTGAGTATGAAGATGATGATGAAGAAGAAATATTTAAAGAGCATCATAATATTCAATCTATTACGGTTATTAAAAAAAGAGTATTTGAATCATTTGTAGAACAACAGGACTTTCATGTTGGTGAAAAAATAGATACATTTTTACGAAAAGATATTTTAGATACAAATTACACGGATTTTTACAATAAATACAAAATTATAGATGTAAATTCCGATAAAGATTACATAAATATAGAAGATGAAGAAAAAAATATAGAAAAAATTGAATTTGAATTTGTTGGAATTCCTCTTGATATGCCATTTATTATCATTAGTCCAGGGATTGAAGATGCTCCTGAATCAGATGAAGAAAAGGGATCAATGAATGAAGAGAAAGAGTTATTAGAAGAAGAAGACGATGATGTAGTATTTATTGGATCTGAAGAGGTTATTATTCCTGAAATATTCAGAGAAGCAGAAGAATTTGAACAAAATATTCCTGATGCACTTCAAAAAATAGATGCTCTGAATGACTATGTTGCAGAACTATCCTCTAAAGATAAGAATGATCCTAAAGTATTACGAAAAATTCGTATTTTAATTGAAACATTATTTTATCTAAAAAATACAATTATTGCATATAATGCAGATGGAACAAAGAAAGGTATTAAACAAGTTTCTGCGAGAACACTGACAGATTTAATAGATACAGTACAAGTTCCATTGGGTCGCCCTGTTCTTAATGTTAGTAAGAAGTTATATATAACAGATATGAGTATTAATAAGCAATTAGAAAATGCAGGGATAAATGAAGAAGAATTTGATGAAGAAGGTGTTGCTTGTTTTGATTTTTTAACTGAATTAAGAGAGATGCAAACATCATCAAAAACATTTGCAAATCCCACTAAACAGAAACAATTTCTAAAAAGATATTTAGTTCCATGGATTAAAAATGATGATGAATCAGTATGGAGTGCCATTGCAGATAGTGATTTTTTTAGAATGGTTGTACCTGAAGTAGATGAAGGAATATTTGAAAAGGAGCTTCCTGGATATTTATCTATTCATACAGAAGATGAGAAATATAAAAATAAAAAACGACCAATAATAAATGCAGATAATCGTATTATTCTAGATAAAGTAGCATTTGGTATAGAACGTGCGCTAACTACAACATATAATAAAGGAATAAAACGATTAAAAGAACCTCTAATTCATGAAGAAAGTGCACCTGTTGTTTCATATCTTTTATTTCCATTAAAATCTGCTCCTTATCTAGGTACTACACGATCTAATCTTCTTGCAATTGATTCTGGAGTAAGTTGTCTTCCTCATAAAACAATGAAGACATTGTTAGGAGAACTTGGTACACCAGTTGAAGGTGGAACATCAAATAATATTCAATTATTTAATCCATCTGGTACAACGATTGGTAATATTGAATTTGCTGATTATATAAATGGTTTATCTATTGATTCTCTTAATATAAGCGATATGTTTTATATTCTTCAACACTATGGTATCAATGATATGGAATTAAACATTGATTTGTATAATACACTTTCTAATAAAATGATAACTAGTCAAAATGTGTTGAAATTATTCATTAAAAATATGCGCGATAGTATACAAGTTGTATCTCCTCCTAGTGATAATTATTTCATAAAGGATTTATCATTTTTAGAGAAATTATCTAAGCAAGTTATTTTAAATAATGAAATTGAAAATTATAAGAAATTTAATCCATCTCTTGTAAATTCTGATATTGGTCTTCTAAGTTATATTATGAAAAAATATGCAGATTATTTACAAGTTACTGCAGGAGATAAATTAATATATATAATGAAAGCAAAACACAGTGCAGAACGTTTGCAATATTTAGAGAATCAACGAAATCTAAAATTAGCTCAATTAAATGAACCATATGTTAAACCTCGACCAAATTTCTGTAAACATGTTGGAATGTTAAATACAATTCGTAGAAAATATGATGATACTGAGCGTTTTACAGATTTAACATTATTATTTAAAAAATATCAAGGTCCACGTAATGAAAATTGGATTGATTGTAATATTTGCAATAAACATTTAATATGCATTCATGAGCGCCTTCAAATTCAAGGATTTTTAAGTCCTGCAGAAAAAGCATCTATTGATAAAGAGATTATTCTTAAGTTTGCTGGTGGACAATTTCAAGGCCGATATATTTGCAGAAACTGTGGGCAACCTATTAAGGATTTTATATTTGATACCAATATTGAATTTGATGAGAATGGTATGCCAAAATCAGGAAATGCATTATTAGTAGATAAAGAGACAGAAATTGATGAAAAACTCAATTCAGTTCTAAATTCATTATTAGATACAGAAGGAACACCTATAGAAGGAGCACCTATAGAATTATCTCAAGATAAAATTCTATTATTAACTCCTGAAAGTACAATTTATTATAGTATTATCTGTCAACTCTCACAATTTATGATGATCGAACTGAAACGTAATCAAATACAAAATATTATAGATAATGTTATACAATTTATGAATTTAAAACTCTCTAAAAATGAAGAGAAAAAAATAGATGAAAAATATAAAGCAACTCTAATGATTTTATCATGTGCTGTTTATATGTTAATAGAAATTCAATCCGCTATACCATCATATACTAAAGTACAACATATTAAAGATGCTGAGAAACATACAGTAAGTTATAACTTTAATGGATATCCTTTAGATACAAATAAAGATAATATGATAACAGTTCAATATTTTGCAATTGGATTATTATCATGCATTAAAAGTGCACATCCTTGGAGTACAGCTGGATTTGATAAATTTAAACGTCCAAAACTATATGAAGCATTTATACAAAAAATTCCAGTAGTATTTAATGATATTTCTAAACTGAATGATTTAGTTGAAATATCTCTATATAAAAAACGTATATATCTTGAGAAAACACCTGAATTATTAAATCTGGAAAAAATACCATCATCATTCTTACCAGAGCCTATAAAAAGTGTAGAAAATGTTATTATCCCTGAAATAGCCAATAATTCAAGAAGTAGAATTGCACTTATTAATTATTGGATTCGTAAAGCACATCAAACTGCAAGAGATACTGCTATATTCTCACAAAGTTCTACCTTCTCAGAAATAACATGCTGTCGTAAAAATGTTGCAAAGCCTGATTCATTCTGGAACTCAGATGAATTTAACTCCATTGAAATAGGATTGAGAGGAATTGCCCCTAAAGATGTTAAGATGTTATTAACTACATTTATACCAAGAGAATACAATGCTGATTTAGTAAAAGCAGATGAAAGTTTATATTATCATCTGTTTCTCAAGTATTGTTTCACTGGATCACATAAAGGATATCCACATGAATCTGGTCTAACAAATAAATGTACATGGTGTGAATTTCAATTTCCAGAAAATCCTCGTGTAATGGATTTTAGTATTGAAGGTAAAGCACAATTAGATACTGCAGAAATATTAGTTAATTATACTACATTTAATGATTTATTAAATACAGTTCATATTAAAAATTCTGTTCCATCTGTTAGTACACCTTCTGTTTCAGATGTAACAGAAGTAGTAGCTGACTTTGCAGATTTGAATATGTCATTAAACCCTTCATACTATATTATAGATACATGGAATGATATTATTAAAGATATAAATGAAACAATATTAAAAGATAATTCAGATGATATACATAAATTAACTTCTATTGCAGAAATAGTTAGTCAGTATAAATCTTATTTTGAATCACCACAATTTAAATTGCAAAAAAATATTAAAGAACCTTCTATCGAAGAAATATTGAAATATATATCAAATGAAGTATCATGGATGAACTTTTTTGATATTATTCAAACATATTTGATTGTTCCATTACAACGTGTATATTCTGAGTTTGATGTTAAAACATTAGATATAACAATTGAGATGCAAGAATCACTTTCTAAACAGCACATTGGTGATGTAATTGATTTACTTCAAAATGAATATATGCCATTTGATTTGAATGAAAGAATAAAAGTAGCACATCAATCAAAGAGCAAACATGTACAAGTCCTTCCTGGGTTATTAAATGAATATAAGCAAAATATTAAAAATAAACTACATTCATTCATAACATTTTTATCATCTATTCTTGAGTATAAAAATAGATTATGTTTCAGAAATATAGCAATTAAAACTGAACTAGTACGATATATTAAAGAATTAATCCTGTATGGTTCATTGCATTTTCTTTTACATCCAGATGGTAATATTGTATTACTTGACTTAATTACAAAATTATTACGCAAATTTTATCGAGAAAAGATTACATTTGATTCAGAGACAATCAAAAATATGATTGAAATTGGTAATGAAAAAGAACGCGTTAAAGTTATTAAAGATTTTGACAAATTATCACCTGAAGAGAAAGCAGTTGAATTAATGAATAAACGTCTAGGATTGGGTAAATGGTCAGTAGGTGGTACTAAAGTGATCTATGCATATGATAAAGATTATTATGATTTGGAACGACAACGCCGTTTAGATGCTGGTATTATGGATTTTCCCGGTCTTGGAAATGAGTATATACCTGATGTAATGGAAATTGATGATTTAGGTTTTGAGGTTTCAAATGAAGAAGAAGATGGTTATGATCATAACGAACAATATGATGATTAGATATGACTACTATATGAATATACAATATTATTATATTATCTAGAATGATGATATAATAATGTAATAAATAATAAATATTCTATTAAGAACAGTAAGAATGTCCCTTCTTATATATTCAGGTTTGTTATACTTGATAGGTATTTCTGTTATTTTGGCATTTAAACCTTTACTTATGTTTTCAAAAGATGGAAAATGGAAAGAATTTGGCATTGGACGTTCACGTGAGCGTTATACATGGATGCCATTTTGGCTTTTTGCAATTATGTGGGCAATAATATCATATACTATTGTATTAATCATTGTAGGGAATAATGCATTAAATGTACCATCCCAGTCTATTAATGTTGTGGATGTAGAGGATAATATGGAAGAATTAGTTTACAACCAAAAATCATTAAAGTCAAGTAATAAACCATCTTTGAAGAAAGGGTATTATATTTTAAATGTTAATGAAACTATTAAGAATGGATCACCGCAATATGTCTATCTTGGACCAGAAGCACCTAATCTTCATTACCAAGATGTATAATTTAACAACTTAATACACTATTTGCATATGTAATTGCATATATCATGCCAAAAAATATATAAAAACCATACGCAATACCTTTTATAGCTGGATTTTGTGATTCAATATCAGATAAAGCAATTTGTTTTTCACAACAGTTACCACCTTTTAATTTGTTTCTTCTACCACCTGTAATTGTTTCAGGAGGATTTGTATCTGTATATATTGATTGTAATATACTTGCAATTGGTATACGGCATTTATCAATAGATGCTATTAAAATAGCAACTATTGGAAAAATAACAGATATACTTGTTTCTTTATAAAATGTTCCAGTTTCTTTAGAACATACAAGACGTCCCATTATAAAATTGTATACAAATACAATGGCAACAGTTATTCCACTAAGGAGTAATAATATATAGGACCAAGATGAATTTTCATCTAATCCCCAGCTTTTATAAAATAATAAAAATACTATTAAAAATGTAGTTGATGCAATGGATATTGGAATAATTCCACCCGGATTCGCCATTATACTATTTAGTGATAAATAATAACCGCCAAAATGACATCTTTATATAGAAATGAATGAGTACAAAGATTCGCCATTATCTGATCCAATTGTTCCATCAAATTCAGCAAATTCAGTTAGTGAAGTTAGTGCAGTTAGTGCAGTTAGTGCAGTTAGTGAAGTTAGTGAAGTAAATTCAAATTCATTGCAATCAAACTCCTCAAATTTAAATTCAAATACAACAGAATTATTTGAAGACTTACAGAAGTTTTATAAAGGAAGAGCAAATAAGAATGAAAATAAATCAAAATTATTTGAATATGATGATAATGGTAATTTAATTATTAAAAATAAAAAGGATGAAATTATTAAAAATATTGGTCTTCCTACATATCGTCTTGCTACTGAATTGGAATTACAAGATGACTATCAACAATATTTAGATAAACTTAAAGATGCAACTGAAGAATTCGAGGAAGCACGTAGAGTGCTATACACAGCATATCAAACAGATAAAGATAAAGAAGAAATACTTAAATTAAATAAAAATGTTCAAGATGCGGATCAGCATCTTCTAGAAGTGCGATTTGGAAATTATGATATTGAGCTTATTAATGCACTTGATAATAATATACCATCTGAAAAACGTGTTACTATGCGACAATTATATTTTGAAAATGCGATTTTAGATAAAAATGTATATGATGATGTAGTGTTTGTTAATACACGTATTTCTAATATTAGTAATCAAGTACGTATTGCAGAAGAAGGTAATTCAGTTGTAAGTATTTCTGAGGCACGTAAAAAGGGAAAGAAAGCTGGTAAATTTAATAAGATAATGGCACAACTTAAAAGCTCAATTAATTTTGACTCAAAAAGAGTTATACCGACTGCAACTGAATTTCATCATGCTCAGCCTCCTCAACAAGAACAAGAACAAAAAGAGCAAGTTGAAAAAATAATTGAAACACATCCTGGCACAATACCAAGACCAAAAAGACTTTTAGGTTCACTTGCTGCAAAACCAAAACCATTACCTTCTAAACAAAGTATTAGTGATGTAGAACAAAAATCATTTTCATCAGGACCTGTATCTGATATTAAAATTGCAGTTAATACAGCATTACCTGAACTAACTTCAAATAAGCCTCTTCCAAAACCATCTGAAAAGACCATGTCTGCACTTAATCAATTTACATCTTTATTTGCTGCTGCTGCTCCTGCTGCAACTGCTCCTGCTGCTCCTGCTGCTCCTGCTGCTGCTGCTCCTGCTGCTCCTGCTGCTCCTGCTTCTGTTGCAAATCCTAAAAGTCCATTTAATCAAATTAAATCAGCATTTGGAATTGCAACAAATGCAACAAATGCAACAAATGCAACAGAAATAAAAAAAAAGTTTAAGCTCTAATCAAATTGGGCATGTATATCTTGGAAGTAAGAAACGTGGTGAAAAATCATCTCCTAAACCATATGAATCTATAAAATCAGTAGATGTTACATCTACTCAAGCTACTGCAAGTATAGCACGCAGAGATTTTAGTCCAATGACACCAATTCAAGGAGGATATAAAGGGTTTTGGAACTTTGAAAGTTATTGGCAATCTGGTAAAGTATTTGAAGGAATCCCTGAAAAAACTACAAAACAGTGGTGGAAAGCACAGAAAGAACCAAAACGGCGATATCCAGATTCAAAAGGTAAAAAAGTATTGTATGCTAAATGGGAGGGAAATCCTGAAGAGATGGATTATGTTACATCTCGTAAGAAAATATATGTTCCTGAATATTTTAATTTAATGAAAAATACAGAATCTGCAATAAAATTAAAAGAATGGGTGGAGAAAGGTAATAATATTATAGTATATGATTTTGATGGGGTACATAATCCAAATGGATCATTAGCTACAATTGAGATTACTCCTCAAGTATTACGAGAAAAAATCAATGACCCTACTTTTGCATTTGGCCATGGATACATTGTTGCTGCATGGCTAAAAGGTATTGATCCTGAAGAATATATTTAATTTACTTGCTCAATGGAAAGTTCTTCAATTTCCCCTCATTTTTATCGCAATTGGATGCTTTTGCAGTGTATGTATAACAAACACCATTTTTATCTTTATAGATTGTGGGGTTTTTATCCTCAGGATTCGGATATTTATATACTATTTTCTCTTCAGGTTTGATATAAATAACACCAATTACACCTATTATGATACCGATGAGAAGTGGAATAATCATGACATGTTTAAACATTTATTAGAGGATAAGATTTTAAAATCCCACAAAGAGCAGAAATGGGTATTCAGCATATTCTAAAAGATCCTAATTTTAATGTAGTATTCAGTGTACTTATTGGTATAGGGCTTATATGTATGATTCGTCCTCAATGCAAAGGCACTGAATGTAATGTGAATAAGCCTCCAGTAGAAGAGGATTTTGATAAATATGTATATCGTATGCAAGGAGGAAAATGCTACGAATTTAAAACACAGATTATACAATGTCCTTCATCGGGAACTATAGAAGCATTTACGCAGTGCCCAGTGGCTAGTAAACTTGGGCGTTTTATGGCGCGCAATAGTGTAATCAAACAATAAAATTTTCAAAGAAAAAATAACAGAAAGCGTATAGTTTTCACAAAGGTTTTCTGTTATTTTCAAAGAAAATGGCAACAGCTGGTACGCTTTTAAGTGATCTTGATAGTAAAGTTCCGGTATCAAATAATAAAGATGATGATCTTGTGAATAAGATTCTTGCAGATATGAATATTCCTATGTCCGGTGGAAACAAAATTATTCAATCACCTAATCCGAATAGCACATATCCAGTAGCAATGGATCCAGCTACTGCTACAGCTCATATGATTGGTAAAGACTATCCCACTGCTGCCGATTTTTCAAATGCAATGCATGCACCTAACTATTCTAATCATGCACCTAATTTCCCTAATGCAATGCATGCACCTTATCAACCACAATATGTTCAGCCAACTATTAGCGATACCAAAGGCAATTATTATGCCGATATTATTTCACAAATGAAACAGCCATTTTTAGTTGCTATTATTATATTTCTAGTTAGTTTACCTGCACTTAATCTTCTTCTTGGTCACTATTTTCCATTACTATTACGGTTGGGTGGTGATTTAACTACCACTGGTCTTGCTGTAAAATCATTAATAGGTGGATTTTTATTTTGGTTTATTCAGAAAGTATTAGTACCATTGATGGTATTATAAATTAATGTTATTATAAATACTAAAGTTTCCATACAGATTATAGAGAATGAAGTTTAATGAAACAACACATATAATTTCAATCGGTGTACTTATACTTACTGTTGTTTATACGCTTGTTTATTCTGGAATTAGTGGAGTACTTTTATGTGCAGCAGTTGTATTTATTGCAGCAGCATTCATTGAACAACTTGAATTAGTTGTAGCGGTTACCATTTTATTTGTTTTGCTGTATACAATGGTTTTAAAAAAGTTTTTAAGAAGGTTTGAGGGATTCGAGGATTCTAAGAATATGGATAAGAAAAAGGAGTCATTTCAAGAAGAGCCTAATACACAAGCTATACTTAATAATTTGATGAAAGGGTTAGATAAAAATGTAATTAATAAAAAAGAAAGTGTACCTGCGCCAACTGTTAAAAAAGATCAAGTTGATAAAAAACAGGTAGAGGAAGTAACCTCTGCTGTTAAAAAAGCAAATGAAGATTCAGCTCCTTTAAAAGATAAGGAATCATTTGAGAACAATATTGCATCACAAGAATTTCAATCAGCCACAAATCAACTATTCAAATTAGGTAAAATGCCTTCAGAACACAAAGAAGGCCCTATGTTAGATGCAGGTGGAACCTTAATTAAAGCAATGAGTTCATTTGACCCTGAAACAACATCAAAAATGACAGATGATACTAAAAAACTGTTGGAAACACAGAAAAGCTTGATGGGTATGTTGACCCAAATGCGCCCAATTTTGGCAGATGGTAAAGAGCTTCTACAGACATTTTCTGGAATGTTTGGTGGTCAGGGAGGCGCAAATTCTCAATTCAAATTACAATAAAATATGATATTGTAATAATTAAAATAATAAAATATATGAAGTTCACTACATTTATTTTATTACGACTGTGTTATAGATGACTCGTTATTCATATATGTCATGCCCTCCTGGCGTATTCTGTATTTCTACAGGTGTTATATTATGTATTATTCTGTTTATGTGTATTGGAGCGGCTCTTCTATATAAATTTCAACCGACTATTATTATGCAACCACCTACTAATCATATTGTAACAAATACTGCTGTACAGGATTCCCGTTTTTCTCAGGCTCCGCAACCCTTACGAGACTGGATGGCTCCTCCTGAATTTCCTCCGCGCGGAGGACTTACATCTATGCCTATTAATATTCCTACTCAAGGTTTACCCGAATCATTTCAATCCATTGGAATTATTAAAGCAGGTGAACAAATTTTACCACTGTACGGACGTAGAACAGTAGGCTCTAACAACAGATGGAATTATTATACACGTACGGATTCATTTAACCCTGTTCCAGTTCCATTACGACTTCAGGGGCGAAACTGTATGGATGATGTGGGTTGTCAAGAGATGATGTCAGGTGAGAATATTAGAGTAGATGCATTAAATAAGGAGGGACAAGTGGACATTTATAGATTTGATGGACCTAAATATATACCTGGACTTTTGTAATATATCATTTAATTATTTAGTTTTATTTTATAGATGTCCTCTAATTCTATTAGTGAATCGTATGGTATTATTAATCTTAATGGAACAATATCACAAATTAAATTAAATGAGATAACAGTTAATGGTTATCATCCAATTAATACTGCATTTGGTCAGCTAAAAACAGTGCCAACTATTGTTGGCAGTACAATAAATGATCCATCTTCAAATTCATGTACATATAATGGTAATACATATACATTGGTTGAAATACAAATATGTTCCTCATTACATGATGGATATAAATTACCTAATATGAATGAAACACCATCTATAGAAATGGTTTTAACATTTTCTGGCAACAATAATGATTTTGCAGGTATTCTACTATGCTTTCCAATCTATAATAATGGTATTTCTGATCACGATGCATATTTAAATCAAATTATAAATCATTCAGAATCTGTAAATCTTGCAACATTATCAAGTATAATAGAGAAACAAACCTCTTTAGGATATAGTACACATTTTGAAACAGTTGAATCCAATAAAATAAATACAAATAATCTGTATATTTGTGTATTCCCAAATGGAATTCATTTAAGTCATGTAAATTATCAAAAACTTGTAAGTCAGACAGGTGCATTAAAACAATTTACACTTCATCCGGCTATACGAAATGGATTACCATCTATTGCTAAATCTAAAATAGTAGATGAAGTTAGAAAACCGATAAAAATATCTGACAATGGAAATATTGAATTAAAAAATATGGCTACTTGTAATAAAGAATTTATTGACAAAATTAAATATTATCCGACACCACCTACTGCGACAGTGTCTAGAACAGTTACTACATCAGAATCACAAAATTATACATCATCGCAATATAAATGTGTGCCATTTAATAATTATATTATAGACCCAAATACTAATATTGTAAGAGTAAAAACGACTGCTGAAACTCTTGCTGAAAAAGAGAGAAAAAATCCATTGCTAATTAAAGATGATGTAAAAATAGATACTGAAGGTATTATTATAATAGGTGCGGCATCTTTTACGGGAGTAATTGCTGGATGTTTATTATATTTAGCATATAAAAATATTAATACTGATTAAAATGCTAGAACTATACGTACTCATTGTTTGCATTTTATTACTATTATTATTAGTATCCTATAAATCTACGGAATCATTTGATAATATAATACCTAAAAAAACAGATTATGTTTTATCAGCATGTCCAGTTGGATATACTTCGTTTAATAATAAAGATGGAGATACAATATGTTGTAATGGTGAAATTATAGCTGGATCATGCATTAATGATAAAAAATGTGCATTATCTGCATCGAGTTCTGTAGCAAGTTGTGTTTCAGTTGTATTAAAAGACTATGAGCAAAAGGCATCTGAGTTCTGTCCATCATCTATGTCAAATTATTATGAAAACCAAAAACAAACAGTAAAAGGATGTACTTCAGGTGATTTAAATTCATCAATGGATGGATTGGATAAACCATCACAGCCAGCATGTAAAATATATAATACTTTAGATGCGAACTTATATGCATTAGATAGTTGTTATAATCATAAGGAAATGGATGTATTTTCATGCTTTGGAGAGAATTGTGTTAAAGCGTTGACACAGACTGTTGCAAATTCTCCTGCATTGATTACAATTTCGTTTACAGATGGTTCTGGTATACAGCGAACAGGAAGTACACGTGCTTCTCTAAAGCGATTTTTAGATGCTACTAAACCAAACTGGAAAGATGCGGGGATGGATCTTTCTAAAAATGTAGCAGTTGCAGAGGTTTTAAAAGCGGTTTATATTGATAAGACGATGTCAAAGGATGATGTGCAGAATTAATAGCCTTTGGCATAATTAATGGCCTTTGGCAGAATTAATAGCCTTTGGCAGAATTAATAGCCTTTGGCATAATTAATCTAAAATTATTATTGATTTAAATGTGTTAAATACTAATATACATCCTTGCCATCCTGCACGTCTTGCATTAGATGATAATGGTTTTCTTGGAATAATACAATTTTTATTTATGTCTACATGATTTATGAAATAGATCTCATTAATAGTATATTTATCTTCTATAACTGAATATAATACAACTAAATAATGCACATTATTTTCTTTAATAGAAGTACATGTTGTTTTATATTCTGCACCTAAGAGTCTTAAAGATGTTTTCTTTTTTTTAGTAAATTTTGCTCCTTTAATCTGAATTTGACAATTACAATTAATACATTTTATATCTTTTGATTTTTCATTTGGCTTATATTTGCTTAATGTCTTCTCATTGCATATTGGACATAATAATGTAATCGCACAATCTTCTATAGCTTCTCCAACTATTCTAGATTTATTTTTCCACTTTTTGTCTTCTTTAATCCGTTTACAATTATCAGATAATAATTGTGAAAGAGTATCCATATGTATAATTCATAGTAATATACTGTTAATAATTCATTTAATTTCAATTTTTATAACAGATTTAAAAACAAAAGTTCTTACATAACAGTCTCTATATCAACATGACCAAATCCCATCTTTTCATATAATTCATCGGTTCGTTCAGCCAACGGATAAATTGTACTTAATACTGCTTTCTGATTAATAGAAACATCAACTGGTTCAAATGAATCTAATACATGGGTATCATGAGGAAAAAATTCAGTTTCTTCAGGACTTGCAACATCAAATGCAGGAATATCAACTGGTGCTGTTTTTTTATAAGCTTCTTCAACAGTTGCATATTTAGGTACTTCCATTGCATCCAGTTTCTTTAAAGCATTTGCAACCTTTCTGCGATTTCTCTCTAAATATAGAATGGCAATCGTCATAAATACAATAATACCAGCCGTAGGTCCAACCTGCATTGTGTGTATCAATAGAGCAATGAATGCAATACGTACAATAATAATATCAAGTAACAATAATAATTTTGTTGGTAGAAAAGATGATAATATAATTATAATGGTACAAACTGCAAAATAGACTAGTTCGATTGGATACATTTCCTCTGTATATTAACGATAATATAGCAAATAATAAAATTGATATCATATTTAAGATTATATATCAGATATAACATAATGGCAGCTGCAGAACTAAACCGTGTTCTAACTTCAAAGGGATATGCGATTACGAAGTCATCGCTCACTCCCAAACAAACTGCAAAGTTGCGTAAAGATTTAACAATGAAAT
>Ga0214919_10006307_pt1 | contig 16343 bp, 18 predicted proteins | sample LL1503_MetaG_FD_177994 | JGI IMG/M metagenome (GOLD analysis project Ga0214919, IMG submission 177994) | Freshwater microbial communities from Lake Lanier, Atlanta, Georgia, United States - LL-1503 | ecosystem: Environmental > Aquatic > Freshwater > Lake | place: USA: Georgia | collected... | reverse complement strand
CATTAATAGAATTTCAATTAATGCGCCAACTAACGCTCCAGCAATTACGCCGCCGATGAACGCTAAAATAAAATTATCAGTTCTAGTTACTATTTCATAAGCAACATAGGTAGATAGAATCGCTTGGCCGGCTTGTGCAAAATTAATCACTCTAGTTGATCGCCAAACTAGTACAAGCGCAAGCGCCATCAAACTATAAATAAATCCATTACTAATTCCAATTAAAAGTGCGTTAATTATCTGTTGCATCAGTACCCCAAATATGCTGCATGGAGCGCCGGATTTTCAATTAATTCAGTAGCTGTGCCAGTCGCTACTATTTTTCCAAGATTTATGATTACGCCAATATCTGCAATTTGCAGCGCACTCATAGCATTCTGTTCTACTAATACAATCGTAAGTCCTAATTTGTGGCGAAGTTGATCGATAGTTTGAAAAATTTGTTCAATGACAAGGGGTGCTAGCCCGAGTGATGGTTCGTCTAATAAAATTAATTTTGGACGTGAAATTAACGCACGACCAATCGCAAGCATCTGGCGTTCGCCACCGGAAAGTGTGTCAGCTCTTTGGGTCAATCGCTCACTAAGTCTTGGGAATAAATCTAAAACTTCATTTGTAGCTGCAGTTACATCTTTCTTATCTTTTCGCCAGATTCCACCTAACGTAAGATTTTCTTTTACTGTGAGTTCTGGAATCACCGATTTGCCTTCAGATACATGTGATATCCCATGACGAACTAAATTCTCCGGTTTCTTTCCTAGAATGTTTTCGTCGTTCCATTGCGCGCTGCCACTCGTTACACTTTTTAACCCAGATAGGGCCCGTAATAATGTAGTTTTCCCAGCACCGTTTGAGCCTATAACCGCGGCTAATTGCCCCGTTTCAACGGTAAATGAAATTCCGTTAATCGCAGTAATTGCGCCGTGATCCACCACTAAATTTTTCACAATTAAACCGCTCATGCGCCACCTGCATTTGTTCCAAGATAGGCAGCAATTACCGCAGGATCGTTTCGGACATGCGCCACCGAACCAGATGAAATTACTTCGCCGAAATTAAGCACATAAATTCGATCGCAAACCGACATGACGACATCCATGTGATGCTCTACTAAAATTATGGAGCAAATTGATTTCAAGTTAGAAATAACCCCGTTTAACCATGAGATATCCGCTGCACCGAGTCCGCCTGCTGGTTCATCTAATAATAAAATTCGCGGTTCGCTTACAAGTGCTCTAGCAATTGCAACGCGTTTTGTATCTGGATATGAAAGCGTATCTGCCCGACGATTAGAAAGTTCGCCAGCATAAACTCGTTCAAGGGCTAACTGTGCGCGTTCTTCCAATTTAGCTTCATCTTTATTTGAAAGTCCAAATGCAGAACGAATTAAGCCGCTCCTTGCAAATTTATTTGCACCAACCATTACATTTTCTAATACTGTTAAATCTGGAAATAACCCAACTCCTTGTAAAGTTCGGGCAATTCCTAAATCAACCAATTGGAATGGTTTTGGCCAATCCTGCACTTCACCGTCAAGTGAAATTTTTCCGGAGGTTGGTTCCACTAAGCCTGAGATTGCATTAAACGCAGTAGTTTTCCCAGCGCCATTTGGCCCAATTAACCCAACCACTTCGCCTGGATTTAAATCCAAATAAACATTTGAAAGCGCTTTTAATCCGCCGAAATTAACCGAGAGTGCTTCAATAGAAAGAAGGGTCGCTTCCTTACTCACAACGCTCCATTCTTAATTTACCTGTTATAGATTCTAGGCACTCGAGCCGCGATTCGGGTAACAATCTCATAATTAATAGTCTCACTTGCGCTAGCCCAATCATCGGCTGTGTATTCCCCCGCATTTCCAGGGCCAAAAACAATAACTTCATCCCCCGTGATCACCTTCGAATTTGCGCCCAAATCAACGACAAATTGATCCATGGAAACTCGACCAATAATGGGTGCGCGTTCGCCATTTATAAAAACTCCAGTGGCGCTTGTTGCATTTCTTGGGATGCCATCTGCATAACCCATAGCAACAATGCCAACTTTTGTTTCTGAAGTTGTAACTGCGCTTCCACCATATCCGACCGCGACGCCAGCGGGAACTTGTTTAACTAAATGCAATTTTGCACGAAGTGTCATAGCTGGAATAAGTCCTAATGATTTTGAAGTACCCATTGTTTTCAGATCAGGAGAAAGTCCATACATTGCTATGCCTAACCTAACAAAATCAAAACTTGCACTTGGGTTAGAAAGGGCTGCAGCAGAATTTGCTATATGTAAATACTTTGGCGTTACCCCAGTTGCTTTTAGTTCTGTTAAAAGTTCAATAAATTTCTTAACTTGATGTTGATTTGCAATTTCATTAGGTTCATCCGCTCTTGCAAAATGTGAGAAGTATCCAACAAGTTCCACTTTCTCACTTAGCGTGGCTGCGGACAATTTCTTTAGAAATGTTGGCCATTCATTTAAAAGACCGCCACGCGTCATGCCCGTATCCACTTCAACATGAATGCGCGGAGTTATGCCAGTTCGCTCTCCTGCTGCCAGTACTTTTTCAAGTAACGCAATTGATGAAATCCCTAAATCTATATCGTGGCGTAGTGCGCTATCAAAATCCTCAGTGATGGGTGTTAGCCACGCAATGATTGGTATCGAAAGTCCATGAGTTCTCAAATTGATTGCTTCTTCAAGAAGTGCAACGCCTAACCATTTTGCGCCAGCATCATTTGCTGCTTGTGCAATGGGAACTAAACCATGTCCATAAGCATCCGCTTTTACAACAGCACAAACATCGACTTTAGATTCTTGAATAACCTTACGGACATTTGCTGCTATTGCAGAAAGGTCCACCTCAATTTGGGCTCTAGACATAGCTAATTCCGCTCAATCATCACTATGGCTGAGGCAATTCCGGCGTCATGTGAGAGCGATAAGTGAACGTTCGCGCCATCAATCAAATCTGCAATAACCCCACGAAATAAAAATGCTGGTTTTCCAGATTCTAAATTAATTACTTCCGCATCATGCCAAGGTAAACCCTTATTTGTACTTAACGCTTTTGCTAGCGCTTCTTTCGCTGCGAACCGAGCTGCAAGTGAAGATATCGGCAGAGCTGCTTCAGAGGTTGTAAATAGCCGTTCTTTTAAATTGGGTGTGCGCTCTAGCGAATCAGCAAAGCGTTTGATATCGACGACATCTATTCCTACGCCTTCAAGCACATTTCACCCACAATTCTATTTCAGTAACTGGTTTAGTTTAGGACGGTTGGCGCTCGGATGGAACAAAACGATCTACTGCAATTACTGCGACCAAGAGCGCACCTCCGATAAAAAGTCCGCCGATTAAATCTGATAACCAATGGGTATTGCGGAAAAGCGAAACTAAACAAACGCCAGCGGTAATGAGCACAACTAGCCAGGTAAGTCGCATTCCCTCAAATGGTTCGCGATGGGTATATCGAAAGATCAAGTATGAAAGTAGTCCCCAAGTAAGTAACGCATTGGCAGCATGACCGCTTGGATAAGAAAGTCCACCGGAATAAAGTAAATCCACATTCAATCTTGGCTTGGTACGGCCAAATCCTAACTTTGCTAATCCAACGACTAGATTTAGCGCAAGAAGTGAGAGCAGCGACAGATTAAATGGCCGCCAAGATTTAAAGCGGCGACAGATTAAAAGCGCCGACACCAACAAAATAGTGGCGGTGACACCGCGTAATCCAAGATTGTCTATCTGCATTAAGAAAAAATTAGTTGTTGCCGAAAATTTTGGACGATGCGCATTTGCGATAATTGCGTCCAAGTGCACTAATGGTCCGTTTATAACTACTTGCTGGGTAACTATTAAGAAACCAATAATGAGTACGCCAGACCATTCCAGCGCTTTAATCATCTGGCGGCGGCGATTATCAATAGCTACTTGTGGGCTCACTTATTCAACCGTTACAGATTTAGCTAGGTTTCGTGGTTGGTCAACATCGCTACCGCGCGCAACCGCCATTTCATAAGCAAAAATTTGAAGTGGCACAATTGAAAGTATTGGTTGCAACAATTGATTAGAAGTAGGTATACGAATTACATGTAGAACATCTGGAATTGTCGTTTCCGAATCTGCAATCACAATTACATTTGCACCACGGGCACGAACTTCTTGAATATTGCTCGCCATTTTCTCGCGTAATTCACTTTTCTCTGGCGGCATTATTGCTATGACTGGCGTTCCAGATTCAATCAAGGCGATTGGACCATGTTTCAATTCGCCACCAGCAAAACCTTCAGCATGCATATATGCCAACTCTTTTAATTTTAGAGCGCCTTCTAGTGCAGCTGGATAACCAACATGTCTTCCGAGGAAGAGCACTGATGTTGCATCTTTAAAACCACGAGACATTTCTCTAAGCGGTTCCGCAGTTTCTAATATTTGTTCCACTTTAGCTGGAAGCGCTAATAGCTCTTCAATTAAATTAGTAACTTCGCTCGGTTTTAGTGCACCATTCTTATCAGCTATATAAAGTGCAATTAGCGCAGCTGCGATTATCTGGGTGATTAGCGCTTTTGTTGAAGCTACTGCAATTTCCGGACCTGCGTGGGTATAAATAACTGCATCTGATTCCCGTGGAATAGTCGAACCGTTTGTATTGCAAATTGATATCACTTTTGCGCCGAGTGATTTAGCGTGACGCGCTGCCATCAAAGTATCCATCGTTTCACCTGATTGAGAAATTGTTATCACAACAGTTTTCTTAGTTAGTACTGGATCGCGATATCTAAACTCGGAAGCTAGCTCAACATCAACTGGTATTTTCGCCCAAGTTTCAATTGCATATTTACCGATTAATCCAGCGTGATATGCCGTTCCACAAGCCAAAATTAGAATTCGTTCTGCCGTTAATAGTTCTGGAAAGTTATCGAGCTCGCTGATTGCGATCTGGGAATTTCCAGTAAAGCGACCTAATAAAGTATCGGCAATCGATTTGGGCTGTTCAAAGATTTCTTTTAACATGAAATGTGGGTAGCCACCACGCTCGGCTGCGCTGGCATCCCAAGTAATTTCATATGCTCTGGGAGTTATAACTTTGCCAGCTAGATTAGTAACTATCACCGCGCTTGGCGTTACATCGACAACTTCATCTTGACCAAGTTCTAGCGCGCTCTTTGTGTAAGAAATAAATGCAGAGACATCCGAAGCTAAGAAATTTTCACCGTTTCCCACACCTACAACCAGCGGCGAGTTTCGACGAGCTCCCACAATTCGCTCTGGCGTCTCCGAATGTATCGCCAATAACGTGAATGACCCGCGAAGTTCTTTGCAGACTGCACGCATGGCAGCAGCGAGGTCGCCACCATTATTTGTTACGGCATCGCTAAGCAAATGTGCAACAGATTCTGTATCGGTTTCAGAAGTGAATTTATGGCCGCGTTTTTCTAACTCTGTTCGCAATTCCAAATAATTTTCGATAATTCCATTATGAATTACCGCTAACTTTCCATCATTGGAAAGATGGGGATGCGCATTTGTATCGGTGGGTCCGCCATGAGTTGCCCAACGGGTATGGCCAATGCCACTATGTGAATTATCGTGAGAATGTTTCAATTCAGCTTCTAAATTAGCGAGCTTGCCCGCTTTCTTTTCAACAAATAATTTTTCGCCTTTACCTGTAGTTAGCGCAACACCAGCGGAGTCATATCCGCGATATTCCAATCGGCGTAGCCCTTCTAATACTGGAGTGAGCGCGGCTTTTTCGCCGGTATATCCGACGATGCCGCACATATGAGGTACCCCTTAAATAAGTTTTAAAGCGAGAGTTCAGATTTTACTAGTGCAGCTAGTGAAGTCGCTAACTCTTGCGCAACTGTTGCCGATTCAGCTTCTACCATTACGCGAATTAACGGCTCAGTACCGGATGCGCGAAGCAGAACTCGACCTGAATTACCTAGTTTTGTTTCAGCAGCTTTAACTGCCGCGCTAATTGCAGTATTTGAATTCACTTTCGCTTTAGCTACGCCAGCAACATTTATCAATACTTGCGGATAGCGATCCATAATTTCAGATAACTCATTCAATGGTTTCTTACTTGATGCCATTTCTTGCATCAAATGGAGTGCAGTTAGCGCACCATCGCCAGTATTTGCAAAGTCGCGCATAATTATGTGTCCAGATTGTTCGCCACCGAGCGCGTGGTTCTCTGCAATCATTTTTTCTAATACATATCGATCGCCAACTGGGGTGGTCGCAACTTTGATGCCTTTGCGCTCCATTGCTCGAATGAATCCTAAATTTGTCATCACGGTACCAACCACAGTTTTGCTAATTAAGCCGCCGTTTCGCATTTGGGCATCAGCCAAAATTGCCAGAATAAAGTCGCCATCAATTTCATTACCTTCACTATCAATTGCGAGCACTCGATCAGCATCGCCATCATGCGCAATTCCAATATCGGCCTGCACCGCTTTTACTTTTGCTTTTATATTATCTAAATGAGTTGACCCGCAATTTTCGTTTATGTTTAAGCCGTTTGGCGTATTTGAAATAGCAATTACTTCAGCGCCGGCACGACGGTATGCTTCAGGAGCTACGATTGAAGAAGCGCCGTTTGCACAATCAACTACAACTTTAATTCCAGTTAACTTCGTTTTTATGGATGCAAGTAAATGCGTTAGATACCGTTCACTTGCACTTTCATCGATAATTATCCGACCCACATTTGCACCAGTTGGGCGATCCCATGGTTCGCCTAGATGCGCTTCTATTGCAGCTTCAAGTGAATCATCAAGTTTGCCACCACCTCGCGCAAAGAATTTAATACCGTTATCTGGCATGGGATTATGCGATGCGCTAATCATGACGCCAAGATCTGCGCCATCTGCTGCAACTAAATGTGCAATTGCTGGAGTTGGTAAAACTCCTACCCGATAAACATCAACGCCAGCGCTAGCTAAACCAGCACATACGGCAGCTTCTAGAAATTCACCTGATGCACGGGAATCTTGGCCAACAATGGCTTTTGGTTTATGACCAGCAAATGCGCCAACTTGCGCCAAAACATGGGCAGCAGCAATAGCTAAATCAACGGCAAGTTCAGCAGTTAGATCTTTATTAGCAACGCCTCTGACGCCATCTGTTCCGAAGAGCGTCATGATGCGAGAGCGATATAAATTAACGCTTGCTGTATTGGGAACGCTTACGGGCTTTCTTCAGACCGTACTTCTTGCGTTCAATAACTCGTGCGTCACGAGATAGGAATCCAGCTTTTTTAAGTGCTGGGCGGTGTGCATCAGTATCAATAAAGTTAAGGGCTCGAGCAACGCCAAGACGAAGTGCGCCAGCTTGGCCAGAAATTCCGCCGCCATCAATACGGGCGATGATGTCGTACTTACCTTCTACGCCAACGGTGCGAAGCGGTTCTGAAACTAATTGTTGGTGAACTTTGTTTGGGAAATAGACATCAAGAGTGCGGTCATTAACAACCCAACGGCCTGTGCCAGGAATTAAACGAACACGTGCAACAGCCTCTTTACGACGACCGGTGCCACCGCCAGGTGCAGTGATTGCAGGGCGATTAGTTGCAGCAGCAGGAGTGCTGGTGCTGTACGACGTTGGGATTTCGTCGTTATCTACTGCGTGTTCGCGATCTGACATTTTCTCTCTTTTTCTATTTGTTATCGGTTAAATATATTTGGGTTATTTAATAATTTGAGAAACTTGTTTGAATACGTATGGTGTTGGATTCTGGTTTACGTGTGGGTGTGCTGAACCGGCATAAACTTTAAGTTTGTTGCCAGCAACTTTGCCAAGTGAGTTCTTTGGCAACATTCCTTTGATGGCTTTTTCTACTGCACGAGTTGGGTGCTTCACCATTAAATCAACATATGCAGTCGAGGTCATGCCGCCTGGGAAACCAGAGTGATGATGTGCAAACTTTTGTGCCGCTTTTTGTCCAGTAAGTACAATTTTGTCTGCATTGATAACGATTACGAAATCGCCCATATCCATATGTGGTGCAAAAGTTGGTTTATGTTTTCCACGAAGGAGCACAGCCGCGTGGCTTGCTAGTCGACCGAGAACAACATCAGTTGCATCAATGACATGCCACTTGCGCGCCTCATCGCCAGGCTTAGGACTATAAGTACGCACAGCAGTAACTCGCTCTCTAATCTATTTATTACTATCTAATGAACTAGATAATCGACCTTACGAGGGTAAAGCCAGGAGCCGTAGATTACCTGCCCAGCGTGCGATGGGTCAAAATGGCTTAAATCAGTGCTCCCAGACAGGCGTAGGGCTCTCTAAGACTTGGCCATTTGCCCCGAATATCAGATATCTGGTGAAACCGCGAGAGAACCATCGATCATGAGTAACTGCAAAGACGGTTCCTTCATAACTTTCGAGGGCACCTTCTAACGCTTCGGCGCTAGCTAAATCTAAATTATCGGTTGGCTCATCGAGCAATAAAAGTGTTGAGCCTTGCAGCTCTAATAAGAGCACTTGAAACCGAGCTTGTTGGCCACCGGAGAGTGTTGTGAATTTCTGTTCTGCTTGCGAACTTAATTCATATCGTCCTAAGACGCTTTTTGCGGCGCCGAGTTGGAGTGAATGTTCATTCCATAAAATTTCTAAGAGAGTTTTCCCAACAAATTCTGGATGTGAATGCGTCTGTGCGAAAAATCCTGGCTTTACTCGCGCTCCTAATTTGAATGACCCAGAATGCTTAACGGTATTTTCGCCAGAAAGTAACCGTAAGAAATGAGATTTTCCAGTTCCATTTTTACCCAACACGGCAACGCGGTCACCAAAAAATACTTCAAATGTAAATGGCTCCGTCAGATTATCTAAAGCTAGATTTTCACAAGTAACTACCCGCTCGCCAGTTCGGCCACCTCTAAGTCCAACTCTGACATCTTGTTCAAGCGGTGGCGCAGGTGGTGGTCCAACCTCCTCGAATTTTCTAAAACGAGTTTGCATAGCGCGATATTTAGAGGCCATATCAGGTGAACTTGCAGCTTGAACTTGTAAAGTTCTAACTAAATCTTTCAATCGATCCCGCTCTTGTTCCCAACGTAGTAATAGCTCGGCAAACCGCGCATTTCTCGCTTTTCGAGCGCCATGCCAAGTTTCAAAATTCCCACCATGCATCCAAGTGGTATTTCCTAGCGCACCTTGTTCTAAGGTAACTATTTTATTTGATACTGCATTTAGAAGTTCTCGATCGTGACTTACAAATAAGACCGTCTTCTTTGAAGAAATTAATTCATTTTCCAACCAACGTTTTGAAGGCACATCTAAATAGTTATCAGGTTCATCAAGAAGTAGCACCTCTTCCGGGCCACGAAGTAATACTTGTAAAACCACTTTTTTCTGCTCGCCACCTGAAAGTGTGGCAGCTTCCCGGTCCGCGACTTCATCGAATGGCTTTCCTAGTGCTGCAGTGCAACATTGATCCCACATAACTTCAGCGTCATATCCACCAATATCACCCCAATCGGAGAGCGCTTGCGCGAATGCCATCTGTTCTTTTTCGCCATCTGATCCAGACTCCATAGCCAGGTTCATTGCGCGCTCTGCATCAGTTAATTTTTTCGCTGCAATTCGAATTTTTTCTTGAGAGACTGAAATTAATAAATCTCTAACGGTTGAACCATCACGAACCGTACCGATAAATTGGCGCATCACACCTAAGCCACCAGAGATTGCAACTTTTCCACTCTCTGGTTCAAGATCTCCAGAGATCATTCTTACTAAAGTGGTTTTACCAGATCCATTAGGACCAATTAGCGCGACTTTAGCGCCTTCGCCAACTCGAAATGAAACATCATTTAATAGCACTCGCCCATCTGAAAGTGAATACTCGATGCCAATTACATCTATATGTCCCATTTTTATTAATACGCAATGCTCTGCAACGTTAAGCCGCGCGCTGGAAAAACTAAACTATCGCTGATTCGAGTTTTATCTTCAAGTATAGATTTAATCCATTCTGGTTCAAATCGACCTTCTGCAACGCAGGCGACTGCACCAACCATGTTGCGAACCATTGAATAACAGAATGCATCACCGATGACATCCGCTCTTAGAAACCCGTCGCTGCCCCGCTCCCAATTAAAGGTTTCTAAAGTTCTTATGGTGGTTGCGCCAGCATCGGGTTTGCAGAACGTTGCAAAGTCATGCTTACCTATTAAAAATGCACTAGCTACTTTTAATCGGTTTAAATCTAATTCGCGATACCAAGAGGTGGTGTCAAAGCGCGCTAACGGTGGGATTGTCTGTAGCCCATCGGCAATTTTATATATGTAATGGCGGCGTATTGCGGAAAATCGGGCATGGAAATCAATCGGTGCTATAACGGCTGAAATTATGCGAATATCTTCAGTAAGAATTCGGTTTAATTTATAGGCAAAATTTTCGATCTCCCACAAATTCCCATCGCGATCTAAATTTGGTAAATCAAAGTGGGCAACTTGTTGCGCGGCATGTACGCCAGCATCAGTTCGGCCAGCAGCCGTTAAAGAAATGGTTTCGCGAGTAAAAGTTTCGAGCGCGCTCTCTAACGTGCTTTGAATAGTTATTTGATCTGGTTGCTTAGCCCAGCCAGCAAAATTTGTACCATCATATGAAAAATCTATTCGGATACGAAAAAACCCACTCTCAGGGTTGAGAGTGGGTTCCATCGTTAAGCTATTTTGTGAAGAATTGCTTTACTTAGCGACAGCTTTCTTAGCTGCAGCTTTCTTCTTCGGTGCCGCAGCTTTCTTTGTAACTTTAACTGCTTCATCAACTGTTGCATTCTTTGCAGATATGCCATCAGCAAGTACTTCGATAACTGCCATTGGCGCGTTATCGCCCTTGCGTGGGCCAATCTTTGTGATCCGGGTATAGCCACCTTTGCGCGCTTCAAATCGTGGACCGATTTCAGTAAAGAGTGTGTGAACTACGCTCTTATTTGTAATCTGTGCCAGAACTAACCGACGTGCTGCAAGGTCACCCTTTTTTGCATGAGTGATTAACTTTTCAGCTAGTGGACGTAACCGTTTTGCTTTCGCTTCAGTTGTGGTGATTTTCCCGTGTTGGAAAAGTTGTTCCGCAAGTGTGCGTAGCAATAAACGTTCGTGTGATGGGCTGGAGCCGAGGCGTGGGCCTTTACTTGGTTTTGGCATTATCTATTCCTACCTTACGCCTGCTCTGATTCGACTAGATCATCATCAACATCGGCGCCATAGTTCTGGTGCTTAGTTGGATCAAAGCCAACTGGTGAATCTTTGAGTTGCATACCCATTGATACCAATTTAGCTTTTACTTCGTCGATTGATTTTGATCCGAAATTACGGATATCTAATAGATCAGCTTCGCTGCGGCTAATGAGCTCTCCAACAGTGTGGATTCCTTCACGCTTTAAGCAGTTATATGAACGCACGGTCAGATCAAGATCTTCGATTGGAAGCGCTAGATCTGCAGCGAGCGCTGCATCTTGAATGGAAGGACCGAGGTCAATTCCTTCAGCTGAATAATTAAGTTCGTGAGCGAGACCAAAGAGTTCAACAAGTGTCTTACCAGCCGATGCCATTGCATCACGAGGTGAGATAGAACGTTTAGTTTCTACATCAAGAATTAGACGATCGAAGTCGGTGCGTTGTTCTACACGAGTTGCTTCTACCTTGTAGGTAACACGAAGTACTGGAGAATAGATTGAGTCAACCGGAATTCTTCCGATCTCAGCACCAACTTGCTTATTTTGAACTGCAGTCACATAACCGCGACCACGTTCAATCGTGATTTCAATTTCAAGATTTGCTTTTGCATTCAAGGTTGCGATGTGAAGATCAGGGTTATGAACTTCAACGCCAGCAGGAACTGCAACATCAGCGCCAGTTACTTTGCCATCTCCGTTTTTGCGGATGTAAGCAACGGTTGGCTCATCGTTATCGGATGAGAAAACCAGGTTCTTGATGTTGAGAACGATCTCAGTGAGATCCTCTTTAACGCCTTCAATAGTGCTGAACTCGTGGAGCGCACCGGCCACGCGGATGCTAGTTATAGCAGCGCCTGGGATTGAAGAGAGCAGGGTACGACGTAGTGAATTTCCAAGTGTGTAACCAAAGCCTGGTTCCAACGGCTCAATAATGAACCGAGAACGGCCTTCGTTTACTACTTCCTCGGAAAGGACGGGACGTTGTGCAATTAGCACTGGGTTCCTCCATAGGTCTGGGACATCCGCTATTTGATGTCGCCTGGGTTGGTACGGTTTTTAGTTTTTTTAAATCTTTAAATCAGCTTTTACTTGGAGTAAAGCTCAACGATTAATTGTTCTTGGACTTGAGTATCAATCACAGCGCGGTTTGGTTGACCGTGGATGATGATGCGCATCTGTGAATGCACAACTTCCATCCATGCTGGTACTGATTTTTCGCCGAATTCGGCGCTCGCCACAATAAATGGCGTCAAGTCTTGGGATTTTTCAACAACATCAACGATGTCGTAGATGGATACACGATAAGAAGGAATATCAACCTTCTTGCCGTTAACCAAAATATGTCCGTGACGAACAAATTGGCGGGCCATATCGCGGCTCTTGGCAAAGCCTGCGCGATAAACCACGTTATCCAAACGAGTCTCAAGCAGAATTAACAAGTTCTCACCAGTTTTGCCAGCGAGACGGCTTGCCTCTTCATAATAATTTCGGAATTGGCGTTCTAGAACACCGTAAATACGTGCGCACTTTTGCTTTTCGCGCATCTGTAATAAGTATTCAGAATCCTTGGAACGACCACGACCATGTTGCCCAGGTGGGTATGGACGAGATTCGATCGGACACTTTGGTCCATCGCACTTAGAGCCCTTGAGGAAGAGCTTTACTTTTTCGCGACGGCAGCGCTTGCAATCTGCACCGGTATAACGAGCCATTTAGTTTCTTCCTTCCTTAAACTCTACGAGGTTTTGGTGGACGACAACCGTTATGTGCCATTGGAGTTACATCAGAGATGGCTCCAACTTCTAAACCGGCTGCTTGTAATGAACGAATTGCAGTTTCGCGACCAGAGCCTGGGCCCTTTACGAAAACATCTACTTTTTTCAAACCGTGTTCTTGTGCTTTACGTGCAGCAGCTTCTGCAGCAAGTTGGGCAGCGAACGGTGTTGATTTACGTGATCCCTTAAATCCAACTTGGCCTGAAGAAGCCCAAGAAATTACAGCGCCGGATGGATCAGTAATAGAAATAATGGTGTTGTTAAAGGTGCTCTTGATATACGCATGTCCGAAGGCAACATTCTTCTTTTCCTTCTTGCGAATCTTGACCTTACCTTTTACGCCAGTTTTAGCAGTTGCGGTTTTAGCTTTTGGGGCGGCCATTACTTGGTCTCCTTCTTCTTACCAGCAATTGCTACACGTGGACCCTTACGAGTTCGTGCATTGGTGTGGGTACGTTGGCCACGAACTGGAAGTCCCTTGCGGTGACGAATTCCTTGGTAGCACTGAATTTCAACTTTACGACGGATATCGCCAGAAATTTCACGGCGCAAATCACCTTCGATTTTATAATTTGCTTCGATGTATTCACGAAGCTTGATTAGATCTGGTTCTTGCAGATCCTTAACGCGGATATCTGGCGAAACACCAGTCGCTGCAAGTGTTGCATGCGCGCGAGTCTCACCGATTCCGAAAATATATTGAAGCGCAACCTCAAGCCGTTTTTCACGCGGCAGGTCGACGCCAACTAGACGGGCCATTTACATACCTATTCCATTATTCCGAAGGTCCTGAGCAGTGCTTCTCTTTCGAGCTTCCGCCTTCGGGCAGAAGGTTTAGTAGTTTCCTACTAATTGCACCACACGTACTTTTATTTAGTTATAACTGCTATAAAAAATTAGCCTTGACGTTGCTTGTGGCGTAGGTTGTCGCAGATAACCATGACGCGACCATTACGACGTACAACTTTGCACTTGTCGCAAATCTTCTTCACGCTTGGTTTAACCTTCACAACTTCCTCGTTTCGTAACGTAACTAATTATTTATAACGGTAAATAATTCGACCTCTAGTGAGGTCATATGGACTCAACTCCACGATCACACGATCAGATGGCAAAATGCGAATGTAGTTCTGTCGCATCTTCCCGCTGATGTGCGCGAGCACATTGTGTCCATTTGTAAGCTCAACGCGAAACATTGCGTTTGGTAAAGCTTCAGCCACGGTGCCTTCGATTTCGATTGCACCTTCTTTTTTGGCCAAGCACTACCTACTAACTCTCGTTTTTCGAATTTACTTACATGCTTCCGCTCAGTTGGCTACTTTCAAATTTCTTTCAAAGCAACGCGCCGATAGGCAGAGGGTTAGTTTAGGCGGAGCGGCGGTATAAGGGAAATCCGCTGGAAGCTATGCGGGAATTACCTGAACTGGGGCGCCCAAATCGAGGGTTCCGATATGGCCTTGGCCAATAAGAGCTGCAGGTCGAGAACTCATGCTAGCAATCGCCGAATCCAGATTTACCCCGAGGTCTAACAGCAAATTAAGCGAACCATAAAGTGATTCAACTCCCCCAGCTAGCACGCCATCGCTTCGAACTGCGCGACCTGCTTTAACTTCTACTTCAAAGGTTCCAAATGGAAATTTACCGTCGCCAAGTCCGGCTGGCGCAACTGCATCATTGGTTACTACAAATCGATCTGGCGCCGCGGCCACCGTTGCTTCTACAACTTCTGGGGCAACGTGCACGCCATCGACAATAATTTGAATGGTCACATCTTCTCGTTCAAGTGCTACCCCAACTAACCCAGGTGCGCGCGAACTCAATGGCGGCATGGCATTCCATAAATGAGTAACAGTTTTAGCGCCAGCATCAAAACCTGCGTTGGCTTCATCTGCTGAAGCATTTGAATGTCCAAGTGAAACCACAATTCCCATTGCAGTTAAATGCTTAATTACTTCAATCGCGCCGGGAAGCTCTGGTGCAATTGTCACAATCGCCACCGTCCCTGCTCGCAAATATCGGCCCATCAAATCTAAATCTGGAGTTTGAAAATAAGCTAACGGATGCACACCAGGCTTTGCAGTCGAAATAAACGGACCTTCGAGATGGATACCAAGAATTTTTGCTTCATCGCTCTCGGTTTCGCGTTTAGCATTTTCAATTAAATCCATAACTCTTAACGTCTCTGAAATTGGTCCAGTTATTAAAGTTGGTAAGTAACCAACTACACCTTGTCGGTAAAGAGATTTTGAAACTTTCTTTATATCTGAAACTGTTTTCGCAGAAAGTAAATCCATCCCACCATGGCCATTTACTTGCAGATCAACAAAACCTGGAATCGCTAGCCCAGATCTTCCTGCAGTTTCACCATAAGAAGTTAGCGCTCGATCCTTAACAACAATTCCACCATTAACCCAATGTTGATTTATCAACGCTTTTACCGTTGGAATAGCACCAGATTCGATAAAGGTTGAAATCATTTAGTCTTAGTGACTTTCAATAATCCAGTTGGGGCATCGGGGTTTAGCCCATTTTTTACAGAAAGCAACATGGCAAACTGTTGCAAAACAACGCTGTCCGCTATAACTGAAAGCGTTTCTGAAAGTTTCGCGCCTCCTAATGAAATCTCACCATTTTTTAACGCAAAACCATTACCGATCCAGTAAATATAAGGTGTGATTTCGCGAATTCGAGCAACCGTTGCTGCCATACCCTCAGTTGAAACGCCAGATGGCGCTAAAAAAATCACGCGAGAGTTCTCGTGAAGTGATGAGATCGGTCCATGGAGATAGTCTGCTGATGAAAAAGATGAGACCGGAATCTTTAAAGTTTCCTGGATTTTTAAGGCTGTTTCATGGGCATTGGCATATGCAAAACCTCGGCCAAGTGTGGTGATTCCAAAAGTATGGTCAAAACTATCTACGATTTTTGAAACGATATCAATATTTAAAACTGCTCGGTTTGCTTCACTAATTAGCGCTGCAAAATCAATCGATTCTTTCGCCCAAGAAGAAACAACTACGAGCGAGAGCAATAACTCGGCTGAGTAACTTTTCGTTGCGGCAACCGCTTTTTCTTCGCCAGCTTCTAAATAAAAATGTAGATCTGCGCTCTTAGCTAGCGGACTATTTTCATCATTAGTTATCGCCAACACTTTAGCGCCACCAACTTTTGCGGCTGCCGCATAAGTTAAAAGGTCGGGTGATTGTCCGCTCTGACTAAGCGCGATAACCAAGCAATTTTTAAACTTCAATTTGGTCTGATAAATCGTCACAACTGAAGGTGAAGCCAAGCCACACGGAATTCCTATTTTAGTTTCGATTAAGTACTTCAAATATAGAGCTGCGTTATCTGAAGTGCCGCGGGCCAACAATATTACGGAGTCAAAT
>Ga0214919_10006306_pt1 | contig 16344 bp, 15 predicted proteins | sample LL1503_MetaG_FD_177994 | JGI IMG/M metagenome (GOLD analysis project Ga0214919, IMG submission 177994) | Freshwater microbial communities from Lake Lanier, Atlanta, Georgia, United States - LL-1503 | ecosystem: Environmental > Aquatic > Freshwater > Lake | place: USA: Georgia | collected... | reverse complement strand
CCGCATTCGGTGCAGCGGAAGGGATCCTTTTCGACTTTAGCCATGGGTAGAGCCTAGAACGAAGGGCTGACTATTTCTTCTGAGCCGCAAGTGTTGCTGGGTGTTGGATAACAAAGAGGGGAAGTGAGCGGCTCTGCGCATCCTTGATGCCTGCAATACGAATATCACACATTCGTGCGAGCTCGGCATATGCCTCTTCACCCATCAGTTTCTGAAGTTCATACTTGTTGGACAGATACACCGGCTGAGTTCCCACGTGTGCATCGGGATTGCTTGTGCAGTACCAATCAAAATCTTCTCCGCCATCGCCCCATGCAAGGCGTTCGTACTCTCCGATGACAGTTACTGAGTATTCGCGCTCGCCAACTTCGCGAGTTTCAAAGCTACGACGCAACGGCAACTGCCAGCAAACATCAGGCTTAGTATCTACAAAGTGTTTGTTTTCCTTAATCGCTAAATGATGTAGAACGCAGCCAAAAGATCCGGAGTATCCCGGGGCTTCATGTCCTTTACGATTTAAAAATATACATCCATCTTCAACGCGACGTGTTTTACGTTCGCCATCTTCATCTTTTTCAGAGATACGTAGTTTGGCACCTGGTTTTTTAGGACGGGCCTCTGCATAAAACTGCCACATCTCTGGAGTTAAATACGCTGCCGCCTTGTCGGTGCGGGCCTCGTCATCTTCATCGGTATACATCGCACCTTCGGTGCAGCAGCCGCCATACGGTTGGTTTTTAAATACACCTTGGCAGCCATCGCCATAGATACATGTCCAGTATGAGGTCAACCATGTGAGGTCACACTTAAAGATTTCTTCAGGCTCGCTTGGATCAGAGAACTCAACCCAATCACGCGCAAAACCTGGCTTCACTTCAGACATAGTCGCAGAGCCTACACGCCTAACAGGTAGGCTTGCACAATGAGTAAGTCGATATCAGTTGGTGTAATTGGTGCAGGCGTGATGGGCGAAGCACTTATCGCTGCGCTCATTGCATATGGTGTTAAGCCAGAGCTGATAACTATCTCTGAAAAACGTAAAGATCGCGCCGACGAACTCATTAAGCGCTATGGCATCAGCGTTGCTGAAATCAGTGGCAACGTTTCCAAGGCCCAAGCCTTACTTCTCGTCGTAAAACCACAGGATATGCCAGGAGTTCTTAACCAAATCAAGAGCTCACTCAACCCTGATGCCGTTGTGGTCACTTTCGCAGCGGGAAAGACAATCTCATTTATCACTGATGCACTAGGTACCGGCAATCCAGTCATACGCGTTATGCCCAATACCGCCACATTGGTCGGAGCGGGGATGGCTGCTATCTCACTTGGCAGCGGCGTTACGACTGAGCAATCCCATTTTGTTACTGGCTTCTTAGCTGCAACTGGAAAGGTTGTTGAACTACCTGAGGATTTACAGGATGCAGTAACTGCAACGAGTGGATCTGGGCCGGCATATTTTTTTAGATTCGTCGAAGCGATGGTCGATGGCGCAAAAGCGCTGGGCCTTTCGCATGAGGTTGCAACAGAGTTAACGGTGCAGACCATAATTGGCGCCGCTAAATTATTAGAGAGTTCAGGAAAATCTGCTACAACTCTTCGCGAGAACGTTACAAGCCCTAATGGGACAACGGCTGCTGCATTGGCATCTCTAGATGCTAATGAGATCTCAACCCTAGTTGCTACCGCTATGAAAGCCGCGCGCGATCGCTCGCAGGAATTAGCGTGAAGCGGTTTTTAACATTAGTTTTAATCTCAACACTTGTTGCAACCCCATCTACACAGGCTGCACCTAAAAAGATTGCAGTCAAGGCCCTCAACTTAGTAACAACAATTAGCAATAAAGAAGAGGTAGCGGGCTTTGTTGTAAGCGCTAAGACGATAATTATTTTCGGTACATCAGTGGATAAATCCTTTGCCCACGCAATAGATACCAATGGCCAAGAGCTATGGAATATCCCACTTGATCCAAACTCTCCATCGATTGCCAGTGCTGGAGCCGTTGATAGCGCTGGAAATATATGGATAGCGGGTTCTACATCACTGCTTCGGCCCAAACCCACTCTCTCTGCAACGAGTACTCCACTTAACCCCGATGCTCTTATCAACACCCCTGACTCCTTCAATCCTGATTTAAGCGCCGTGGCACTCTGGAAAATCCCATCAGGAACATCTAACCCAATTCTTTATACCGCCCAACAAAGCGCGCCTGTATTAATCACAGCGATTACAGCGGACAAGAACGGTATCTCTTTAGTTGGTCTAACTCAGTCTGCAAAGGGCAGTTCAGGATTTGTAATCAGCGCCAATGCGTTGGGGGATTTTGGAAAACCTCAATTAATCGGCGCAATATCAACGGTTCTAGATGCTGTAGTGCGACATAGCGATGGAACGCTAACAGTAACGGGTGCAAGTAGTGAAACTTTAGGTGGCAAGAAATTAGTTGGCTCAATTGACGGTGTGGTTATTAAGATTTCAAAAACTAACACGATACTTTCAGTTGTACGCAGCTCTGCTCCTAAGGCAGAGCGCAACTGGGGTAGTGCGACATCGGCACTCTTACTTGGTGGCAGCGTTGTTACTGGCGTAAAAACTGAGAGCGCAGTAACTAAGTTTTCTAACAGCTATGCTCCAACATGGACATATCGCTTCGCATCAACCGGTCCAACATTTACTCTAGGGTCAACGTATGCCTTCTTTGTCTCTAAAGGGGCTATCCCACAGTTAAATAACTGGGCACCGAAAAGCCCCCAAGCTCTTCTCTTAACATTTGATACTAAAGGATTAATTAGTGGTGCATTTAGTGCAGGCATTAATCATCGTGAAATAGTTGGCTTATCTAGTAGTAAAGAGTTGGGAGTTGTGTGCCTTACTGCGAGTGCAGAGGCGATATCAATCTTTACGCTAGGTTAATTAAGGCTTTAGTAGCGCTAACTTATTATTGACTGTTGCGAGTAGGTACTTAACTTTATTAACAGTAACCCAAGCGCTCTGTGTTGGTTCGACGCCTTGGCTGCTGCGGACTAAGCGAATCGCCGACTGACCCGCAACGGCCTTACTTGTATCTAGTGCACATAGGCGCTCCTGGCAGTTAAAGACAATAGTTTTTCCATCGATAGATAAATAGGCACCAGGTGTACCAAAGTTCTCAGTCGTAGACTTTGAAATAGCCAGTGGAGCGCTGAGCATCGCCCAGCGGATCTGATTAGGCTTTGGAAAAGAGGTAATGGAAGTTGCAAGCCAGGTCACCATTACATCGCCACTTACCCTTGCTATCGCGACGTCATAACCAAAGATTGACGCATCATCGGTAGAGATATCAAATGATTGATATGACCAGGCAGTGGAATCGCTCCCCGCACGGATTGCAATACGGACTGCACCAGATGAGATCTCTTTCTTCTGATTAAGGGTTACAACCGAGTCGTATACAACATATGTCTTACTACCATCAAAGATGGCTTGTAAGTGAAAGCCAACATCGCCAGTTGAGCGACCATCTGTCTTGCGATCGCCATCGACTAACTCATAAACCCAAGGATTTGTACCTGTCTTTACCGCCCCGAGAAGAATTCCTTGACTCTCATCACGGTAGAAGACCTGTACTCCGTTGGCCGTTGCCACACACGCGTTTGTGACGCTGACATCGCTAGATGTGCGGACTCGGTTTAGGTCTTCGTAGTTATTAACTACAGGCCCATCACCATCGACAACTTCAAATGTAAAGCTCTTCCCGTTATAGGTCGCATACCGTAGATCCTTATCGCTGGCATCGCTATAGAAAATATGTAAGAGCTGTTTTGTTCCACTTCCGTTAACGCATAGAGATACGGGACTATTTATCGCGTTCGAGGTGCGGCCGCTAGCACCACCTGCGCCATCAACGGTTACCTTCTTCCATACCTTGCCATCAAAGGTTGCAAGCTTTAAATCACCGCTCTTGGTATCGGTATATGCAATTGCGGGTTTGCCGTTAAATGTTGCACTAGCAACCGATTTTCCATCGGCGGCGCGATCTAGAACCGTGCTCTTCCAGCCCGCTTGTGGGATGGTCGTTTTAGTTGTTACAGCCTCAGATAGACCCAGGGTGTTTTTTGCAACGACGGAAAAGGTGTATGAAACGCCGTTTTTTAACCCGCTAACAACGACAGGGCTTGATAAGGCGCTCTTCTCAACCCCTGTCTTGAGATTTTTTATGATGTACTCACTAACTTGTGCTGTGCGTAAGTTCACGGGCGGGTCAAATGTGATCAGTGCCGATGAATCGGCGGTGAAGGCCTGAACGTTGCGGGGTACTAGAGGTAGACCAGTTGCAATACCGGCAGGTGGTTTGCTGCGCATATCTTCGATCATGGCCAGCAGTAATGGCCCGGGCTCTGTAAATATCTCACCCGGATCTAAATTAGGAGTCATAACAGAGTCCAAACCTGATTTTGAAAACGTCGCCTCATCTAAGTGACTAGTTGAAGAGCCAGGTACGTAACTCAAAGGCGTGTATAGCTTTGGTTTAACTCCACCGTTAGCTTTAATAGCATTTGCACCAGACCAAAAAAGCGACGCTGTTAGCGCTTGAGCTAGCTCTTTTGATGGCGTCGGTAAATCAGCCAAACGTTTTCCATCTATTGTCTGGGCATAAGCATCGTATGGTGTCGGTTGATCAAGACTTGCAACTCCAAAGTTGGCATCGTATGCATCGTTGGATAAAAAGCCAATACCATGCGCAATTTCATGCAGAAATACCGATCGAAGATCGTACTCACGTTGTGATGGCATGCCATCTCCACGTGTATTCCAACCACCGTTTGAGTTAACTTGAATAATTATATCTGGATTGGCCTTATCTAAATCTTTACCAGCAAGAGCATTTGCAAGAGCAGAGGTGTACCAGAGTGATTGATCTGGTGCACCGGCAAAAGATGAGAAGAAGTTTACTGGGCGTGCGCTACCCAGGACTCCCCACGAACTCGAACGGCCCCATGATGCATCAATGCTAACTTTCACGCTCGATGCAAAGTTTGCAGACCAAATATCGACCGCTGCTTGGACCTCTTTTTTAGCCCAGTCTGGAAAGTTGTTGTATGTAACATTAAATGTAGATTTAGCAACTCCGACGGCAGACTTTGGTCGAGGAGTAGTTGTTGTTACTGGATTTGTTCCGGCATATATATGGCCCCACTGTGTTCCAGGAATCTTTAGAAAGAGAGCTTGCGCAGAGGGAGCGTTGAGCAGGGATCCAACGAGGGCAGCGAGAATTACCGCTACTCGTAGATGCTTAAAGTGGATGGCCCGCATAAGCGCAAACACTACCAAGATGAGATGATTTCATCATGGTCGATAGTGCAGATAGCCAATTTTCAAAGGAAACTGACAGGGTTAGTGCCTGCATTGTTACGGTATTTACTAGGCATGGTTGCCATCTTTGTGATGTTGCTATAGAGGTACTCGAATCAATGAAGGTGGAATTAGATTTTACTATTGAGAAGAGATATATAGATGGAGATGAAGAGCTAGAAAAACTTTATGGTGAGCAGGTTCCAGTTATTCAGATTGATGGAGAGCACCATGATTTCTGGAGAGTAGATCCAGAGCGCTTTAGATTTTCCCTTGAAAGACATCGTCAGCGTCGATAATTTTGTACGAGTAGCCCTGTTCGGCTAAAAAGCGTTGACGGTTTTGTGCAAAGTCTTGGTCGATAGTGTCGCGAGAGATAACAGAGTAAAACTTTGCGCTGCGCCCATCGGCCTTTGGTCGAAGGATTCGGCCCAGGCGTTGAGCCTCTTCCTGCCGGCTACCAAAGGCGCCCGATACTTGAATCGCAATAGTTGCATCGGGTAAGTCAATTGAAAAGTTAGCAACTTTAGAGACAACTAAGCAGGTGATCTCTCCGGTTCTGAACTTATTAAAGAGAATCTCGCGCTCTTTAATTGGAGTATCGCCCTTAATTAATGGCACACCGAGTGTTTCAGAGAGATCGTCTAACTGGTCGATGTACTGCCCGATGACCAAAGTCTGTTCTCCTACATGTTTTTCAACTAAGGCCTCGACGACATTGCGCTTAGTGCGAGTTGTTGCACATGCGCGATAGCGGTTTTCAGGTTCGGCCGTTGCATACAACAAACGTTCGCCCTCGGTTAAATTAACGCGGACCTCAATACATTCAGCTGGTGCGATATAGCCCTGAGATTCAATCTCTTTCCACGGCACGTCATAACGCTTTGGACCGATGAGAGAGAAAACCTCGCCCTCCATGCCATCTTCGCGCACTAATGTTGCCGTTAGACCTAAGCGTCGGCGGGATTGGATATCGGCGGTAAAACGAAAGATTGGCGCTGGTAATAAGTGGACTTCGTCGTAGATTATCAAACCCCAGTCATGCGTATCAAAGAGATCTAAATGTGCGTACACACCATTCTTCTTTTTCGTCATAACTTGATATGTGGCAATGGTTATAGGGCGAATCTCTTTCTTGGACCCTGAGTACTCACCGATCTCATCTTCATTGAGTGTTGTGCGCTTTAATAACTCTTCACGCCATTGGCGGGCGGCGATGGTATTTGTAACCAAGATTAAAGTTGTTGCCTTTGCATGTGCCATCGCGGCCGCACCCACGATAGTTTTTCCAGCACCGCATGGCAGAACGACAACGCCTGAACCACCATGCCAGAAGCCTTCGGCAGCTAACTCTTGGTATGGGCGGATCTTCCAATCCTTTTGCACTAACTCGATTGGATGTGCTTGGCCATCGACGTAGCCTGCAAAATCCTCAGCCGGCCATCCCAAGCGCAGCAAAGATTGCTTAATCGCACCACGTTGGCTCGGTAGTACCGCAATTGTTTCGGCATCGATACGCGCACCGAGTAAAGGTGCAATCTTGCGAGCACGGATTACCTCTTCTAAAACTGCAGTATCGGTGGTGACAAGGATTAAACCATGTACTGGATCGGCCTCTAATCGAAGACGACCATATCGAGACATTGTTTCGGCGACATCAATCAAGATTGAGTGCGGTACTGCATATCGCGAGTATTTAATAAGCGTATCAATTACTTGTTCGGCATCGTGGCGTGCAGCGCGTGCATTCCATAATCCAAGTGGGGTTAAACGATAGGTATGAATATGCTCAGGTGATCGCTCGAGCTCTGCAAAGGGTGCGATTGCGCGACGACATTCTGTCGAAAGTGGGTGATCGATATCGAGTAGTAAAGTCTTATCGCTTTGAACGATTAACGGGCCATCAGTCATTGAGAATATCTTTGATGAGTGCGTGCAAAAGCGCGCTACGGTTTTCAAGAGTTGTGATATCTACCCACTCGTGTGCAGCGTGTGCGCCATCTCCAACTGCACCTAAGCCATCTAAAACCTGTGCACCAGCGGCAGCGGCGAAGTTGCCATCACTTGCACCACCGACTGATGCATGGCCAAGTGGTGGCATACCTAAGGCTTTAGCAACTCTTTCTGCTCGCTCGTACAAGGCCATTGTGGATGTTGTCTCAAGAGGTGGACGATTAAATCCTCCTGTAATTTCATATCGTGCTGCAGGATTTACTGGGGTTAATTTTCGAACTGCAGTATCTACGCGCTGTAATTCGACCATTGAAAATGACCGGACATCGATATCGAGCACAGCTAAATCCGGAACCGTATTTGTCGTATTACCTGAACGCAGCATCGTTGGCACAACGGTTGTACCCAACTCCTTATTTCCAAGGCCTGATATGGCAAGGATCGCATGTCCCATTTCTACAGTGGCGTTAACACCTTTTTCTGGCTCTAGCCCTGCATGTGATGCCTTGCCATGAATCTTTACTTGAAACATCGCAGTACCTTTGCGACCAGTCTTTACTTTGCCATTGATTGTGGCCTCTACAACTAAAACTGCCTTAGCCTTTGCCGAGATCTCTTTAATAAACTCTTTGCTAGTTGCGCTACCAGTCTCCTCATCACTCGTTGCAACAAGTGCTACTGAGCCATCGATACCCTTCATTGCAAAGAGTCCTTGAATAAAACCGGCCTTCATATCGAAGATGCCTGGGCCGCTAGCGACGCTCTCTTTGATGCTCCATAAAGATTGGAAAGAGCCCTTGGGCCAGACAGTATCTAGGTGTGCAAGAACAATGACTTCAGGGTTCTGTGCGCCCCACCAAAAAACTGGGCGGCCATTAACTTCAAGAATCTGTGCGGGAGTTCCAAGAACATCGCGTGCGATCTGGCTTGCTAGTTCAATTACAGCGCGGCAGGCATCTAGATCTTCAGTGGGTGATTCCAACCTGACGAGTTTTTCTAGCGCTGACAACATGGGCTAATCCTATAACGGTGCTACGCCGGTGATGCGGGGAATTCGGAAGGATTGAACTTCACCCGTTGCATGATCGCGGGCTATTAAAGCCCCTGCGCTGACCCGAATTGGATCGATAATTCGATGCGTGACCGAGCCATTGTTATCGGCGTACCCAATCGAGAGTGATTTCTCCTCTTGAATAAATCTATTTACTAAATCCATAGTTTCATTGGCGGTGGTGCGTGGCAATGCACCAAGCGCCTCACTTGCAACTTGGCGCAAACGTGTCTGCTTATGACTAGATTTTTCACCAGTACGAATTGCACGAATAGCTGTGTTCAATAAATCTTCACTCGGAGCTTCTATCTCACCAATGACACGTGGAGGCCGCGGTTTAGTTAGTGCACGATTTTTACGTGAGCCGCTGAGCATTAAGCCGTTAGAGGATTCGGCGGCAGGCAAGTATCCAGACTCTCGTAAAATACGCATTGTATCGGCGGCATCGTGATCGCAGATAACAACTTCGGGTGCGATACGGCGAAGTGCGAGCATCTCTAATTTTTTATCGTTCATGATCTGTGCAATCAGTGCGGTGTCTTCACAGCGAATAAATGAGGAGGTATTTCCAACACGCAACTTGCCATGCTTCTTTGCGACATCGACGATTAAATACTCAAGAGGCTGTGGCATCGGCGTTTTAGATGTCTTGATAAGGAAGGCCTTAATCTCATCGCCAGTCTTGCCATGATCTAGCGCGCGACGGATTGTTGCTTCACTAAAGCGATAAACCGTTGCACCACCACGGCTTTCAATCTCTGCCATGATCGCTAACTGCTGCGAAATCTCATGCTCGAGTGGCCCTGGTGCAATCGCAGTGTTATCGCTCTGAATAAGAATATGGTCGACGGTTTTAGGCAAGTCATCATTTATTAGGTTGAGATCATCGCCATTTAAGAAGCCAACTCCATATTTAGAGATTGCGCCCTGTCCGCTTATGCCCAGCCACTCAGCCTCACGTAGAGTCCATGCAACGAGCTCTTCTTGTAGTGATGAGTTACGTCGAACCGGGGCTCGCCAGTTCATGAGTGCGATAAATGATGGCGCATCTGGTGCAATAGATTGATTCTCACTCAGAATCGAAAGTGTCAATGCCCGAACACGTGAGGCGTTGACTCGGTCGAGTTCAGGGCCTAATGCTGCAACGTTCTTTGCCTGCGCCTTACCAACTAAGCCACTTACGCGAGATGTAATCAACCAAGCCGATGCCAATACCTGCCAACGATCGGCAGGTGTCTGTATGAGCCAGATATCAAACTTATTGCTAGGCATTATGCGATCATCGGCATCGACACTGATGAGTGATGTCAGATATGCCAATTCAGTAATAAAGGCGGTACATGATTCGTCTACACCAAGGTGGTTGGCGATTATTTTAAGATCTCGCACACCTAATCCACCGGCGCGGAGGGCATCTGCCGGCTCCTCTGCCCAGAAATTTAATAACTCTTCAACCCAGCGCAGCACCGTTGAGATATTTGCAATCGCTGCAAGATTTATTTGGCGCTCGTCCCGCTTAGTACCAGCTAAAACTGGGGGATTGATTAAGTTTTCTCTATGTGTTTTACCACCGCGCAGATAAATAGCTACTTCGCGCGGCAAGATAACCGTTCTTTGATCAAGTGGAACCAAAAACTTTCGCTCCAGTAGCCACGTGACACCTGACCCTGGATTCTTAATATCTCCAACACTGCCACGTGGTGGCCCCCAAATGAGACGCTCTAATACTTTCATTGCATCAGTTGGAGCATTATCTAGTTCGGCAAGTTTGAGTTTGGCTATCGAAACTGGGCCAAGGCCTGCAGGTTCGTTACCAATTACATCGCGTAATTGTGTTGGAAGACGCATGCCATCATCAGATGGATAAATAAGTCCGATAGAGATTAAATGCTCAAGTGCTCCAGCTGCCGCGTTATCGGTTAGTGCAATGAGTGATTTAAGGATGAATGGCTCAGTGAGTGTGCCAGCAGCCTCTAATACTTGAAACTGCCACTGATTAAGTGAGTCGATTGCTCGCGCCAAACTTGGCGCAGAACATGCGCGTACTGCAAGAGATGCGATATCAGGGGGTACCGGTATTACTAAATCGGGGCGGGCACTGAATAAGGATAAGAAGGCAGCGTCATCAATACTACGTAAGTAGTCGGAGAATGATCGCATTTCCATAACTTGCTAACATTACTGGGCTTTACTGCTTATTGCGTAATCAGCGACGCTTTCCACGTGGGGTCAGCCATGTCGCAAGGGCTGCAAGGCGCACCACCACGGGTGAAATAGCTCGTCCAATAAAACGTGCTCGACGAAAATCATGAATCGGCCAACCCTCAGCCATTGCTCGAAGTCCTAAAATCGCATCGGGATTAATTGCCGATGGATTCCCAACGCACTGTAAAAGCGGTAGATCATTATTGCTATCAGAGTATGCATAACAATCGGCCAGGTTTAATCCACTGCGTTGTGCTAAATCTCGCACGGCAACTGCTTTCTCTTTTCCGTGCAAGAGCGCACCTGACATCGCACCAGTGTAGGAACCATCTTTAATCTCGGCTTTACTTCCAAGTGCTCCAGTAAAACCTAATCGGTTGGAAATAAGTACTGCCATATCTTCAGGGGCGGCCGTTACTAACCAGACCTCCTCTTGATTCAAGAGATGTTTTTGCGCAATATCTATTGTGCCCTGCCAGATTGCAGGGGATACAAACTCATCGTAAATCTCTTGTGCAATTGCTTCAATATCTTTAACACTATGACCACCGATAAAATCAGTTGCAGATTTTTGAAAACGTGCAATCTCTTCTTTGTTTTCTTTTCCCGTTAAGCGAAATCTCAGATTCGCTAGAACAAAGCGGGAGATGTCCTTTTTCGTGAAGTAGCCCCGTTGGTACATGCCTCGACCCAGAAAGTAGATCGTTGAGCCACGAATCAGCGTGTTATCGACATCGAAAAAGGCGGCTCGCGCTGGTGTGAGTGCCATGTCACTACCCTAACGAACTCGGCCCAATTGGGACGCTTTATGCTTATCCAATGAGTTCAACGGTCCATGTGATTCGTCACGGCGAAGTAGAAAACCCAGAGAAAATTCTCTATGGCCGCCAACCTGGATGGGGATTATCAAAGCGTGGTTTAGATATGGCTACCACCCTTGGTGATTGGTCTAAATCACTTAATATAGGTGCGCTACATGTTTCTCCACTGCAGCGGGCCCAAGAAACAGCCGCCCCTATTGCAGCAGCACATAACGTGTCAATCACAACTGATGAGCGTTTAATCGAAGCTGCAAATGTATTTGAGGGAAAACCATTCGGTGTCGGCGACGGAGTCTTGCGCCATCCAGCATCGTGGCGGCACTTATGGAATCCGTGGAGACCATCATGGGGTGAGCCATACGATGAACAGGTAACACGGATGCTTGCAGCTATCTTTGCCGCACGCGATGCCGCACAAGGTAAAGATGCAATCTGTGTATCTCACCAACTCCCAATCTGGATTTTAAGAAGTGCTATTGAAAGCCGTCGACTGCTTCATGATCCCCGTAAACGTGAATGCTCCTTAGCATCAGTGACTAGTGTTCATTTCGACGAGGATGGTCTTATCTCTGGAGTTACATACTCCGAACCCGCACGCCATCTTTTGCCAGATAAGTAAATATGAAGTATCTACATAAAGTTTTTGTAACAGTAATTCTTAGCGCTGCGCTAACTAGTTGCAGTGGTGGGGGCTCTTCGAATTCAGAAGAGAGTTATGTATCAGGGGATGGCTCAGTAACATTTGTAAATCCAACCGATCGGATTGATGCCCCAGTTTTAGCAGGCATGACACTCTCTGGGAGTAATTACACTCAAGCCTCAGGCAAAGTTACTGTTGTAAATGTTTGGGCCTCATGGTGTTCACCTTGCCGTGCTGAAATTCCGACACTCATTGCACTCTCAAAAAAGTACAACGAAGTCGCTTTCATCGGCGTCCTCACTCGCGATATGCCACCTGCGGCAGAGGCCTTTGCGCGTAGATTTGCGATCCCATATCCAACACTTATAGATGACTCGGTTTTGCTTGGCTTTAGAGATTCATTACCCGCAAATGCAATTCCATCGACGGCTGTCATCGATAGAAATGGCAAGGTCGCTGGTCGTATCCTAGGTGAAGTTACAGTTGCTTCACTATCTAAATTAATCGAGCGAGTGAGTTCAGAGTGAAAGATTTTTTCGTAGAGCAGATTATGAGCGGCTTTTTAGTTACAGCCTTTCCAGTGGCGTTTATTGCAGGTCTAATCTCATTTCTCTCCCCCTGTGTTTTGCCACTCGTGCCCGGCTATCTCTCATTTGCCGCAGGGTTTTCGGCTAATAGAGGCAAACTCTTTTTAGGCTCACTGCTCTTTGTGAGTGGATTCTCAGTTGTATTTATCTCATACGGAGCAATCTTTGGCGGTTTAGGAAACCAACTTGCCGCCAATGAACAGGTTATTTCACGCCTTCTTGGTCTACTAACAATCTTCTTAGGTTTTATTTTTCTTGGTAAGTTTCCACTGGCACCAACGCTGCACCCTCGCATGAAGACAACGGGTGGCTTAATCGGTGCACCGTTACTTGGATTTCTATTTGGAGTTGGGTGGACACCGTGCATTGGGCCAGCCCTTGCCGCGGTGCAAACTTTAGCTTTCCAAGAGTCGAGTGCGATGCGAGGAGCAATTCTCTCAGTCGGATATTGCTTAGGTCTAGGACTTCCCTTTATAGCATCTGGAGTTTTTCTTGATCGCTCACAAAAGCTCCGTAAATATATCGTTCATCGAGGAGATTTAATCTCAAAAATCGGTGGCGTGTTTTTGATAGCTATTGGTCTCCTACAGCTCACCGGTGCATGGGGGCAGATTATGAACTCACTTCGTTCATTGATTTCAGATTTCATTCCGGTGTTATAAATGAGCCAAGAGATTCAACTTCCAGAGCTCGGCAGCGTGGGTTTGCTGCGATATGTATGGCGGCAGTTAACAAGCATGCGTACAGCTCTCATACTCTTGATGTTGCTGGGTATTGCAGCGGTGCCAGGCTCTCTTGTTCCGCAACGTACCCAAAACCCAATGGCGGTCAGCGCTTCATTTAGGAGTTCACCAGAGTTATCACAGTGGATGGATCGTTTCTCACTCTTTGATGTCTACGGCTCTCCCTGGTTTAGCGCGATTTATATTCTTCTCTTTATCTCACTGATTGGTTGTGTTCTACCACGCACTATCGAGCATTTTCACGCCGCGCGTGCCCTACCGCCAGCAACGCCTAAAAACCTCAATCGTATGGAGTTTTATACAACGTGGCCTGCGCAGGGCAATGAGATAGAGATCGCTCGGATGTGGTTAAAGTCAAAGAGATTTAGGGTCTTGGAAAAAGATGGAACACTCTCGGCCGAGAAGGGCTTCTTGCGTGAGACTGGAAATCTATTTTTTCACTTAGCATTAATTTTAGTTTTACTCGGAATCTCTTTTTCATCACTCTTTGGCATGCGAGGCGAGGCGATTCTCAATGTTGGCGAACGCTTTGTTAATACTTCAACGAGTTATGACTCTTTGGCCTATGGAAAACTTTTTAAAGACGGCAAGTTAGAAAAATTTATATTAACCATCGATAAATTTAATGCTACATATAACGTTGTAACTAGCGCTCCTGAAGACTACACACTCAATGTGAGTTTAAGGACTGGGGATTTAACAACTACCGAAAAGCGAGTTATCAAAGTTAATTCGCCGCTTGCGATTGGAAATACAAAAATCTATCTTCAAGCAAATGGTTATTCGCCAGTTGTGACGGTGCGAGATTCAAAGGGCAACGTCGCCCTGCAAGGCGCTGTCCCATTCCTTCCCCAAGATTCAAATCTGCGTTCAATTGGTGCGATTAAAGCCCCCGATGCAGATCCACAGGTTGGCTTCGTAGGATCTTTTGTGCCAACCTATCAACGCGGCAGCAGCGGTGGGGCGATCAGCGTATTTCCGCAAGCTCTAGACCCACGTTTGTTGCTCTCGGCATGGAGCGGTGATCTCGGATTAGATTCTGGAGTTCCGCAATCGGTCTATCGAATCGATACGTCATCTATGTCACAGCTTGGCTTGAAATCATTAAAACCTGGCGAAGTATTTACATATGCTGGTGGATCCATAACTTTTGAAGGTTATGTGCAGTGGGTCAACCTTCAAATTGTCGATGATCCCGGTAAGAACTTTGCACTACTCGGCGCTATTGTTGCCATCCTTGGACTACTCGCATCACTATTTACGCGCCGTCGTAGAATTTGGATTCGAGTAGGAGATGTGGTTGAAGTCGCAGGTCTTGCAAAGAATGCAGCACCGGGCCTAGAGCAAGAGTTAGCAATATTCACAAAAGTTTTAAAAGGAGAGAAATAAATGTCACGCACATGGGCTTATCTCTCTAACTATTTAATCTACTCATCAATGGCCGTATATACGCTCTCATTTTTTGCACACGCAGTTGAAACCGCATGGGCGGTAAAGATTCCCGATGCAACTACTGCCAAGACACTTGATTACAAACGCACTGAAAAGGTTGCACGTGTCGCAACTGCGATGATGATTCTGGGCTTCCTACTTCTCTTTGCTGGAGTAATCGCTCGAGGTTTATCTGCTGGACGAGTTCCGTGGGGCAACATGTATGAGTTTTCAATTACTGGCGCCTTAGCTTTTTCTGGTGCCTATCTTGCCGCCCTTCGAAAATACGATCTGCGCTGGCTGGGCTTATTAGTTTCAATCGCAGTTCTGTTGACTCTTGGTACTGCAGTAGCAGTTCTCTATCGCCCGAGTGCACCGCTTGTTCCGGCACTTAAATCAACATGGTTAGTCATTCACGTTTTGGCGGCGATTATTTCAGGTGGAGTATTTTTGCTCGCAAATACAATCGCAGCTGCGTATCTATATCTGGATGCGATGGAGTCAAAGGGCGAACGCACGGCATGGGCTAAGCGACTGCCATCCCTTGAGTCGCTAGATCAACTCTCATATCGTTTGGTTGCATTTGTCTTTCCTTTATGGACATTTGCAGTTATCGCTGGTGCGATCTGGGCAGAGAGTGCTTGGGGACGTTATTGGGGCTGGGATCCAAAAGAGACATGGGCTTTTATTACATGGGTTGCTTACGCGGCATATTTGCATGCACGGGTAACGATTGGTTGGCGCGGTAGGCGTGCAGCATGGCTATGTTTATTTGCAGGCTCTACATTTTTATTTAACTACATCTATGTCAATATTTGGGGTAGCGGAAAACATACCTATTCGGGGCTTTAAAGCTTTCTTAAGAAATCCGGATCATCATCTGGAGGCAATATACGACGCTTTGGCTGCTTGTAACCCTTAGGCTTATTTCTACCAGCGATTAAATATGCGATTGGCCCAATTGCAATGGCTTGAGGCCCCAGAAGGATAATTAATAACAGCCAGCCCCACTTTGGAAGGTTCTTAATCTGTGACTCATCGGCACGTGCACAATCGATGAGCGCGTAGATGGTGAGACCAAAGATCAGAACTAAAGGGATTACTCGTGACATAGGAAAATTATATCGCTAGGGCTACTGCAAAGAGGGCTGAAAAGATAAGTTGAAGTTTCCCAGTCTTTCCTAAGAGTGGAATCAAGGCCGCCCCACTTGTTCCACCCATGACGTTTCGGGCTAATAAAAATGTAAGTGGTGCCACAAGGAGTGTTAAGAGCGCAGCTGGTTTGAAGGTAGCGATCGCAGCGGTATGTGCCAACACAAGTAGGGCAACGAAGAAGCGACGGGCCACTAAATCGCCCCCCCGCACAGCCAGGGTTTTTTTACCGACTAATACATCTTGCGCTAAGTCTCGAAGATTATTAATTGCAAGAATTGCACACGAGAGCGCACCCATAGGTATCGCAACAATAAAACTCATAACTGTGATGCTCTCTGTCTGCACATAGAAAGTTCCGACTGTTGCAACTAAACCAAAGAATACAAAGACTGAAATCTCACCGAAGCCACTGTAGCCATATGGTTTGCGA
>Ga0214919_10006305_pt1 | contig 16345 bp, 19 predicted proteins | sample LL1503_MetaG_FD_177994 | JGI IMG/M metagenome (GOLD analysis project Ga0214919, IMG submission 177994) | Freshwater microbial communities from Lake Lanier, Atlanta, Georgia, United States - LL-1503 | ecosystem: Environmental > Aquatic > Freshwater > Lake | place: USA: Georgia | collected... | reverse complement strand
GCAAATGTCTGAGCGCCAAATTGCTCAGTCTTGAGATTGAATAAAATTGTTTTGATACCTTGGAGATACCATGAAAAATAGTCGCACTTTTGGTTTGAAAAAAAGTTTGCTGAGCGTATTTTTGGGCCTGGGCGTTGCACTGACTGCCTCGCAAGCCCTTGCGCAAGCTTATCCCAATAAGCCTATCAAGGCCATCGTGCCTTTTGCTGCTGGCAGTGCCACCGATCAAATTGGCCGAGCGTTTGCGCAAAAAATGTCAGAGGTTTTGGGTCAAACCATTGTGGTTGAAAACAAGGCCGGCGTGAACGGTATGTTGGGCGCCGATGCGGTGGCCAAATCGGCCGCCGATGGCTACACCATTCTGATCGGCACCAACAGCACCAATGCGGCGCTCAAAAGCCTCATGAAGAAATTGCCTTACGACCAAGACACCGCGTTTGCGCCCATTGGTTACATGGGCTCCGTGCCGCTCATTGTGGCTGTGAACAACGAAGTGCCGGCTAAGAATTTGAAAGAGTTTGTGGACATGGCGAAGGCCAAACCCACCATGGTGACATTTGCCAGTGCCAGCACGTCGCAGTTGGTTTCTTCTGAAATGCTGGCCAGCATGGCCGGCGTTCAAATGACGCACGTGCCCTACAAGAGTGGCCCTGCTGCCATGACAGATTTGATAGGCGGCCAGGTCAACATGTTCACCGCCGACTTTGCGGTCATGTTGCCGCAGGTGAAGGGCGGCAAAATTCGTGGCTTGGCCGTGACCTCAACGCAGCGCTCGAAAGCCATTCCTGAGTTGCCAACCGTCAACGAAGCACTTGGCCTCAAAGACTACGAGCTGATTGCTTACTTTGCCATGTTTGCACCGGCTGGCACACCAGCAGACATCATTCAAAAACTCAATGCTGCATTGAATGCTGCGGCCAACGACAAAGCCATTCTTGAGCGATTCTCAGCGCTGGGTTTTGAAACGGCGCCCGCTTCGCCTGAAGCTTTGGCGCAGCGTTCTAAAACCGAAACTGCCAAGTGGGCCAAAGCCATTCGCGAAGCGAAAATTGAAGCGCAGTGAACTGCTAGCTAGCTTGTCAATTTAAACGCACCCTGAAAGTTCACGCGCCTGTGTAAACAGGACCCGGTTGAGCAAAGTAGTTGCTTAGGATGTGATAGACCGTGAGATAGTTTTTTGAGCGCGTGCTGGTGTGCGCAATGCCTTGCATCACCACGAATTGCTTATCGGGGTGCGCCAGTTTTTCAAAAAATGCAGCCAGATCTTGGAAGCTAGCGATGCCGTCGTACTGGCCTCTTAAAATCAAAGTAGGCACATTGATTTTTTCAGGATCGCAAACGGGTAGGTTGGCTGACATGTCAATGTAGGTGCCAGTTGGCACAGAGCTGTCCAACGCCAAGACCGCATCGGCAAAAGTTTCCACCACACTCATGTCGCTGGTGCCTGGGTGGTCGCGCGTGAAAATACTGCGAATCATGTCGCGGTCAATGGGCCTGCGATTGCTGGCCAAATAGGCGGGCAGACGTTTTTTTCGTTCTGCCAGTGTCGGGCTGCCTTGGCCTGTCCAAACCATCGCATCTAACACCATCCGTGCTACGCGTTCAGGATGTCTTTGAGCAAACAGCGCGGCCCTCAAGGCGCCTGAAGAAGAGCCATAGGTCAATAATTTCTGACCCCCATTGGCTTTCATGATGTACTCGCTTACTGCTGCCAGGTCATCTGCGCCACATGCAATGTTGGCGTTGACATTGCGAGTTTTATCTGATCTGCCGTAGCCCTCGCAATCAAAGCACCAAGTGTCGTAACCCTGTCTCGCGAACCAATCCATGAGGGACGAATCGTTTCTGCCTTTTATTTGCAAATCAAATACAGGGGTGGAAGCCATCGATGAGCCATGCACAAACAAAATGGTGCCGCGAAACGCCTTAGGCGGATTGGTCAGTTTCTTATTCCACATGAAGAGCTTGACCGACTCAGCATCTACTTTTTTGACTGTCCAATGCGCTTGCCCAGCCACTTCTTGCAGTGCAGGACTGGCACCTTGAGCCGCTGCATCCGTGGCGCTCAGTGCACCCGCAGTGGCCAAAGCAGAGCTGGCTAAGAAAAATCTTCTAGACTCAGAGGGTTCGTTTGTAGTGGTCATATATTTTCTTTTTGAATTTCAATCTAGGGCGATGACTGATTTGATTTGTATCAAAACATAATGAAAAATTTCTGGATTCGGGATTTACCCTCAGTTGCCATGCACATCTGTTAAGACTCGAATACATTCGGATAGAAATGCACTCTCAAATCATGATTTACTTTTACAAAAACTCACACCTCTATCGACTTTTACGCGCCTTGCGCTTGGCACTTTGCCTTGGGGTGGCCATCGCAGGTTTGCAGGCTTGTAGCGTGTTGCAAACTGAAACCTATACCCCCAAGAGAGGGCAGATGGGCAAGGATGTCATGTGGTTGCCTACCAGTGATGACTTGGTTTACAAGTTGCTCGAAGCCGCAGAGGTGGGTCCACAGGACGAATTGGTGGATTTGGGCGCGGGTGACGGCAAAATTCCCATAGCAGCTGCCCGTCAGTTTGGCGCTCGAGCTTGGGGCATTGAATACAACAAAGACTTGGCCGCCTTGGCCCAGCGCAATGCCCAAAGGGCCGGCGTTGGCGATCGAGTGCGCATTGTGCATGGCGACATCTTCCAAGAAGATTTTTCTAAAGCGACTGTGGTCACCATGTATTTGTTGGAAGAGTTGAATGCACAGCTTAGGCCTACCATCTTGGCCATGAAGCCTGGCACTCGGGTGCTTTCAAATACGTTCTCCATGGGCGATTGGGAGCCCGATCAAGTCATTCGTGTTTTAAATGGCACGGGCTATTTTTGGACTGTGCCTGCCAACGTGGCCGGTCTTTGGACACTTTCAGGCTTGGATGAAAAAGGCACTGCCACTTTGAAATTAGACCAAACTTTTCAGAGGCTAGGTGGATCCCTCACCCTTCAAGGGAAAACGCAAAATCTGCTGGGCGCGCGGATGGAAGGTGCCGCACTGCATTTCAGCTTTATCAATGCTGATGGCCTCTTGAAGGCAGTCAAAGTTCTTGTGAACGGCCAAGTGCTTTCTGGAGAGGTTACAGGACCCTATGGCATGGTTGAAATGCCAGCTGCACCCGTCAAGCTTGAAGGACGCCGACCATAAAGCCCTTCATGGCTTATTGTGTGCAGGTGCGAGTTCTGCTGATGGTGCCGTCTGAGCTTTGCACTTCGGTCCAGGGGGTGCAAGTGGGATTGGCTTGTGGCGTGTAAACCGGTTGCTGCTGAATGACCACTGGGTTGGGCTGAACATAGACGGGTTGTCTGCTAGCCTCATAGACCAATATGCCGCCAATGGCTGCTGGCACTGCCCAACCCCAGCCGCCACTGTAGCCCCTTGCCCAATGACCCTGTCCATGACCATGTCTGAAGCCGTGCCCCTGGTGCTGGGCCATGGCTGATGCACTCAGGGTTAAAAGCATCAAAACAAGCAATTTTTTCATCACAATCTCCTGTGGACAGTTACTCAACGTCTGAGGTCGGAGTTTGGTTTACTTTGAATAAACTCACGAAGTGCGGCGTCTATGCGGGTTTGCCAGCCAACCCCAGAGGATTTGAAATGCTGAATGACTTCGTAAGAAAGCCTGATATTGATGCGCTCCTTCGGAGTTTCTAGGCGTGGCCTGCCTCTTGGCTTTAACAATTCTTGGCTTATTTGATCACTGAATATTTTGGGTAAAACTTCTTTAGCTGGACGAGATTTTTTAAAAGTTTGTAGGGTCCAATTTGGATTGTCGGTATCTGCGAATTCAGGATTTTGTTTCTTGCTCATAAAGACTCGCTTCTCTAGAATTTGCCCTACGAAGACTGATGATATGAACTGCTTTTTCTCTGGGTGTGAAAACAAGCACGTGCAATTTTTCAGCAAGAAAACCCATGGCAAGATACCTTGCCTCGCCATGGTCGTGCCGTATATCAGCAGAAATAATGGCAGTGGACCATTCAAACTGAAATGCCAGATTGAACGACAGCCCCCTCAACAACTCATTGCGTTCACTTTTCAGTTGATCAAAACTAATTTCCAAATTAAGTGTACTCACAAAAAATAATCTGTCAATGACCTGATGGCCACAGAAAAAGTGAGTTTGATCTTTCTCTGCCAAAATTTGCTTGCGCTCACTGAATTCCACCTTTTTTAATCTTTGACTCTTATGAAATTCCACGAAAACTTCTCTGATTTCAATTCACAAGCCATGGACGACGGCTTTGACGAAGTGGTCCAAAAGGACTGGGCTCCGGGTCTAGCGGTCGAAAAACACACGCACCCGTTTGACGTTCGGGTTCAGGTCAGTGCTGGCCAAGTGCAATTAAGTCTGGCATCGGGCACTCAAACATACGGGGCAGGGCAGAGCTTTTACCTTGCGCGAGATGTTGAGCACGCAGAGCAATATGGCCCAGAAGGCGCCCATTTTTGGGTGGCCCGTAAGTTGTAATTTAAAAATGCACATTCGCATTGCCGGCCTCATAGGACTTGGCCTCTCGTTTTGCTTTTCGTCACAAGCGCAGACGCCGTCTCCAACCCCGTCAATCGGAACGCAGCTCAAAGTACATGGCTTGCTGTGGGATGTGCACGAGGTGACTGTTGCACAAGTGAAGCGATTTGCGCAAAGCACTGGCTTTATCAGCCGCGCTGAAAAAGAGGGCGGTGGCTACATCTACGAGGCTGGCTTTGTGCTTAAAAAAGGCTGGAATTGGCGTGCGCCCTTTGGAATGCCAGCGCAAGACAAAGAGCCGGCAGTTCACCTCACATTTGATGAGGCTCAAAAAATTTGTCAACACGAAGGCAAACGTTTGCCTTTTGACACCGAGTGGGTCAATGCCGCTTATGTTGAACAAAGATCTCAAGCACCAGCAGGATTCAATCAAGGAAAGCGCTACAAGTACCCCAACGGTGACAGTGCGCGCGAAAGCCATTGCCTAGAAGGCTGCACTTCTGCAAAAGGCACAGCTCCCTCGGGTTCGCTGTGGCGCGGCACAGGACACTTACCCGTCATGACAACGCGCCCCGGGGTGAACGGTTTGTATGACATGGGCGGCAACGTCTGGGAGTGGGTTGACACGGGCAGTGGTGACGAGAGAGTCACCCGTGGGGCTTCTTGGTGGTACGACGCCAGCAGACAGGTGGCAGAAGATGTGGCCACCAAGCCGAGAGATACCCGAGTGGGCTACGTTGGTTTCAGGTGCGTTGCGCCGCTTTAAACGGCAGAAAAATTTGCCATTTTTGACAGAGGTCCTATGAATTTCGTTCCCATGATTGAGCTCACCCGCAACGGTATTTCAGAATGCATGCACATGGGCGCTTTGGCTGTCACTGACATCCATGGCAAATTGATAGCTTCTGCGGGCAACCCTCATTGGCTTTGCTTCACACGCTCTACCTTGAAAGCTTTACAAGCCTTGCCATTGATGCAAAGTGGTGGCGCCAAACATTTTGGCTTCAGCTCGCAAGAGCTGGCGCTCATGTGTGCCAGCCACAATGGCGAAGACATGCACGTGGCACAGGTCACGTCTATTTTGAAAAAAAGCGGTAGCATTTACAGGCAAATGCACTGTGGTTGTCATGTGCCCTATCGTTTCTCATTCAATGACCTGCCGCTGCCTGAAGGTTTCGAGTACGACGAGCGTCATCACAATTGCAGTGGCAAGCACAGTGGATTTTTGGCCTATTGCGCGCTGCACGCATTGCCAACTGAAACCTACACAGACCTCTCCCACCCATTGCAATTGCAAGTGCGCAAAGCCGTGGCCGACGTGGCCGGTTTAGCCTCTGACGCCATGGCCTGGGGTATTGATGGTTGCTCTGCCCCCAACTTTGCCATGCCCCTTTCGAATTTGGCGCAGGCCTATGCACGTGTGGCTCAACCAGAAACAAACAACGAATATGGAGCCAGTTTGAAACTCTTAGGCGAAGCCATGTCGGCTCACCCCGAGTTGGTCTCTGGCACAGGCAGAAGCGATGCCGATTTCATGCGTGTGGGCCGTGGTGATTGGGTGACGAAGGTGGGTGCCGATGGCGTTCAGGTCATTGCCAGTCGCGCACGCGGGCAAGCCCTGGCTATCAAAATTGCGGATGGCAATAAGCCTGCCTTGTTTGCAGCTTCTGTAGAAGCATTGGATCAATTGGGATGGCTAGATTTAGAACAACGAGAAGCATTGAAACCTTGGCGCTCTGCTGCATTGAAAAATATCAAAGGCGCTGAAGTGGGGGAGCGCCGAAGTATTTTCAAAATTCAAACCGCTTAACGCGCCCAGCTTACTTTGTAAACGGCTAATGCAGTTAGCAAACCAAAGCTCACCATGCCTGCAGCAATAAGGCTAAACATTTCAACGGCGCTTCCGTTATTCTGAGTGATCCAAATGCCGCCTGCTGCAACCACAAAAAATCTGAAAGTACCGGCCAGTACGGGCCCCAATAGTTTGCCCGCGCCTTGAGACGCAAAGTACAAACACAAACCCAAAGCGAAGAAACCGTAGCAGGGGCCAACCCATTGGAAGTAAAGTGCTGTGTAGGACAAAACGACAGGATTGGATGTGAATATTTCAGTCCAAATGCCAGGCCAAAAGCAGACGAGCAATCCAATGCAGCCGACCAAGACGCTGGAAAGCAATGCACCGGACCACGCGACTTGTTTGGCACGTTGAGCCAAGTTGGCACCTAGGGCCATGCCCACCATAGGCAGGCAAGCCACACCAAAAGCAAAGGTGATGGGGACTAGCAAAAATTCCAATCGAGTGCCAATGCCATATGCGGCTAAAGCTTCGGGGCCAAAACTGGACATTAAGCGTGTGACCACCACAATGGTGGCCACAGTTTGTATCGAACTCAAGCTGGACATGCCGCCCACTTTAAGAATGTCAATGAACAAGGTGCTCGACAAGGGGCTTTTAAAGCTGAGCTTTAAAAGGCTGCGAGAAGAGCGCAAGTAAAAGAACAAATAAACAGCGCTTGCTGAGAAAGCAGTGACAGTGCCTGCGGCAACGCCAGCCATGCCAAAACCAGGCAGGGGCCCCAAGCCCAATCCCAAAATGCCACTCAGGGCGATTTGCACCAAGCAGACTGTGAGAAGCACCGTAGAGGGGGTGCGCATATTGCCAGTGCCACGCAGGACAGAGGTGAAAGAGTTTGTGAGCCAGATACTCACAGCGCCTAAAAAGGCAATGTTCGCATAGGCAAGGCAATGTTCAAGTGCTTCGCCCTGGCCGCCCATGGCCATAAAGATGGGGCGACTGAAAATAACAAAAATGAACGTAAAAAATAGGCCAATGCCAAGCGCAATGAGCGTAGCGTGCAAAACCAAGGCGTTGGCCTTGGCAACGTCGTTTGCCCCCAGCGCACGGCTGACTGCAGAAGAAATACCACCCCCCATGGAGCCTGCAGACAGCATCTGCTGCAACATGACCATAGGGAACACCAAGGCCATACCAGCAAGAGGCAGGAGGCCCAGTTGGCCCACATACCAAGTTTCAGCAATGGTCACCAGCGCGCTGGCGGTCATGGCAAAAATATTGGGTAATGCCAATCGCCAAATGGTTGGAAAAATTGGCGCGGAGGTCAGGGAGTTTTGCAATCGCGCTAACTTATTTGTTTTGAAAGACGGGGGCGCGTTTGTTCAAAAACGCATCCATGCCTTCCTTTTGATCTTCTGTGGCAAACATCGAGTGGAACAAGCGGCGCTCAAACATGACGCCATCGCTCAAGCCACTTTCAAATGCGCGATTGACGCATTCCTTGGCTGCCATCACGGCCAATTGGCCCATGCCGCAAATCACCAAAGCAGCGCCCAAGGCTTCTTCCATGAGTTTATCGGTGGGCACCACGCGGCTGACCAAACCTGCGCGTTCTGCTTCTTGCGCGTCCATCATGCGGGCTGTTAAAGCCAAGTCCATGGCCTTTGATTTGCCCACTGCGCGCGGAAGTCGCTGCGTTCCGCCTGCGCCAGGAATGATGCCCAGCTTGATTTCAGGTTGGCCAAACTTGGCGTTTTCTGCGGCAATGATAAAGTCGCACATCATGGCCAACTCACAACCGCCACCCAATGCAAAGCCGCTGACCGCTGCAATGACGGGCTTGCGAATGCTGCGAATGGTTTCCCAGTTGCGGGTGATGAAATCTTGTTTGTAGACGTCGTTGAAATTGTGCTTGGCCATGGCCGAGATGTCGGCGCCTGCGGCAAAGGCTTTTTCGCTGCCCGTCACAATGATGCAGCCAATGGCTTCGTTGGCGTCAAAGGCCTTTAACGCAGTCCCCAGCTCGTCCATCAGAGGGCCATTCAAAGCGTTCAGGGCTTTAGGTCGATTCAGTGTGACGATGCCAACTTTGCCGCCTTCAACGCGGGCTTCAATGTTTTCGTAAGACAAAAGGATTCTCCAGTCAGGTTCTAAATACAGGGACCTAGCACTATAACGGGATGAGAATAGTCCGCCCAGCAAGGGAAAACATTGGCCAACCGATCGGTCGGTTAATGTTACATTTTCATTTTTAGTCCATCAACATCAGGCCTTGACCATGACCCAAGACAACACTTTGACAGTGACCTTTGAAAAACGCGGCGCCGTCGCGCTGGTCACACTGAATCGCCCCCAAGCCTTGAACAGCTTTACGCGCCAAATGCACCATGACTTGTGGGCGGCGTTTGACCAAGCCGAGGCTGATGCCGACATCAGGGCCATGGTTTTGACGGGGGCAGGCAGAGGATTTTGCGCGGGCGCTGATCTGTCAGAGTTTGACTTCACACCTGGCCCCGACATGGTCAAGCGAGCCGACCCCGGCCCCGTCATTGACCAAGCTTTCAATCCCACAACACGGCGCATTCAAGCACTGCGCATGCCTGTGGTGGCTGCGGTCAATGGCGTCGCAGCTGGCGCGGGGGCCTCCATTGCCATGGCCTGTGACATGGCCATTGCCTCGCCACAGGCCAGTTTTATTCAGGCCTTTAGCAAAATTGGTCTCATTCCAGATGCGGGGAGCAGCTGGTTACTGGTAGAGCGTTTGGGTTTGCCACGCGCTTTGGCGTTGGCCATGACAGGCGACAAATTGATGGCTGAGCAAGCCAAGTCATGGGGCATGATTTGGGACGTGGCCGACGATGCAGTGGCCGCATCATTGAGCTTGGCTGACAAATTGGCCACCATGCCCACCAAGGCCTTGGTCGCCACGCGCAAACTCATGGCGGGCGCACACACACGCAGCTTGTCTGAACAACTTGATCAAGAACGCGATACCCAATCGGCCATGGGCCAGACTCACGACTACATTGAAGGGGTCAAAGCCTTTTTGGAAAAACGCCCAGCCAATTTCAGAGGTGAATGAGCATGATCGCCTCCCTAAGCAAACACGCAACACCATCTCAAGCCGCCCTTGATTTGGCCAAACAAGTGGGCGAGTCCATGTTTGCGGTTGACACTGCGAGCAAAGACACCATGGGCATGCAGCTCATCTCATGTGAACCTGGGCGTGCCGTGATTCAGATGACCGTTAAGGAAATGCATTTGAATGGTCACAAAATTTGCCATGGCGGCTTTATTTTTACGCTGGCAGACTCCACCTTCGCGTTTGCCTGCAACAGTTACAACAAGGTGGCCGTGGCAGCAGGCTGCAGCATTGAATTTTTAAAGCCTGGCCAACTCGGCGATGTGCTGACCTGTGTGGGGCAAGAACAAGCCTTGAGCGGGCGGCATGGCATTTACGACATGAAAGTGACCAATCAAAAGTGTGAAGTGATTGCCATGTTCAGAGGCAAGAGTGCGCAAATCCAAGGCACAGTCATTCCGGAATAATTGGACCCAGAAGAAACACGACGGAGATTTTTTGATGAGCACCCCCTCACGCTTGCCTTTAGAAGCCATAGAAAAAGCCAGCACCGACGAGTTGCGTTCCTTGCAACTCAAACGTTTGAAAGCCACGCTGCAACACGCCTACGACAACTCGCCCGTTTACAAACTCAAGTTCGATAAAGCTGGCGTGCACCCCAGTGATTGCCACACATTGGCTGACTTGGCCAAGTTTCCTTTCACCACCAAAGTTGATTTGCGCGACAGCTATCCCTACGGCATGTTTGCAGTGCCACGCGCTGCTTGCTCGCGCATTCATGCTTCCAGTGGCACCACAGGCAAACCCACCGTGGTGGGCTATACCCAGCGCGACATAGACACATGGGCCACAGTGGTGGCACGCAGCATTCGAGCTGGCGGCGCGCAAGCAGGCGACATGGTGCATGTGAGTTATGGCTATGGCTTGTTCACTGGCGGCTTGGGTGCTCACTATGGCGCAGAAAAATTGGGCCTCACGGTTGTGCCATTTGGCGGCGGACAAACCGAACGCCAAGTACAGCTCATTCAAGATTTCAAACCCGACATCATCATGGTCACGCCCAGCTACATGTTGGCCATTGCCGATGAATTTGAGCGCCAAGGCATTGACCCTCGCAGCAGCTCATTGCGCCTTGGTATTTTTGGCGCCGAGCCTTGGACCAACGACATGCGTGCGGCCATTGAACACCGCATGGGCATTGATGCGGTCGATATTTATGGTCTGTCCGAAGTGATGGGGCCCGGCGTGGCCAGCGAGTGCATTGAGACCAAAGATGGCCCCACCATTTGGGAAGATCATTTCTACCCTGAAATCATCAACCCAGATACCGGCGAGCCTGTGGCCGATGGCGAAATGGGTGAACTGGTTTTTACCAGCCTCACCAAAGAAGCTTTGCCCATCATTCGATACCGCACACGCGATTTAACCCGCTTGTTGCCAGGCACGGCCAGAACCATGCGCCGCATGGAAAAAATCACGGGCCGCAGCGACGACATGATGATCATTCGGGGTGTGAACGTTTTTCCAACCCAAATTGAAGAGCTGATTTTGAAGCGCCCCGAATTGGCGCCGCATTATCAATGCGTGCTCACGCGCGAAGGCCCCATGGATAATTTGAAGGTGGCCGTTGAAACACGCCCTGGTACAAGCCCCGACAGCATCGAGGCCCGAGCAGCAGCCAAAATGTTGCAACACGAAATCAAGGTTTACATTGGTTCCAGTGTTGAAATTGATTTGCGCCCTGAGGGGGGTGTCGAGCGCAGCCAAGGCAAAGCCAAGCGAGTGCTTGACCTGCGCGGCAAATAACTCAGCCCATTCAAGCGGTGCTTGAAGTGCCGTCCAGCCATGCGCTGGTTCGAGCTTTGTGGGCCAGGTCGGAGTTGGTATAACTCAAGCGCCAAGTGTGTACGTCAGATGGGATGTTCAAATCTAAGACAAACACTTTTTGATCGCGCGTGATGGTGGCTTTGGCTTTCTTCTCGATGCCTAGTAGCAAAGTCAATTCATCTAGTTTCTTCAAGCGCCAAGTTGTCGATCTAACTTTGCTGCTTGCAACGGCCCACCATTCGTCGCCAGCCGCCATGCCTGCTTTCTCGGCGGCACCGCCGCGCAAGACGGCTTTGATCTGAACCACGCCTTGAGCCTCTGCCACGCGCAGGCCCAAACGTTGAGCCATTTGCGGTGGATCTTCGTGCACAAGCACACCATGCGAAGAAAGCAAAGTTTTAAGCGGGAGTTCTTGTGTGCTGTGAACCCACGATTTGATTTCTTTTTGCCAGCTTCGACCGGTTTGTTCTTGCAGTTCTGCCAATAAGTCGACTTCTGTGAGTAGCCCACCTTTGCAGCGTTGCCACAGGCCTCGCATCACTTGATCTAGGTTGGTATTGCCTTCTGAGCGCATGGAAAGATCAAGGCACATGGCCACCAATGCGCCCTTGGTGTAGTAGCTGATGGTGGCATTGGGCGTGTTTTCATCTTGACGGTAGTACTTCACCCAAGCATCAAAGCTGGCCTGTGCCACAGACTGCACTTGCCTGCCCGGAGCTTGCAAAATCATGTTGATGGTTTTGTTGATCAATTTGAAATACGTGGTGTCGTCAATCAGCTTGGCGCGGCGCAACAGCAAATCATCGTAGTAGCTGGTGAAGCCTTCAAAGAACCAAAGCAGCTCGGTGTAATTTTCTTGGGTGTAGTCATAGCGCGCAAACTCTGCAGGCCGCAATTGCTTCACATTCCAAGTGTGAAAGTATTCGTGGCTGATCAAGCCCAGCAAGGTGACATAATTGTCTGGCATTTTCTTCATGCTAAGCGCAGGCAAATCACGTCGGTTACAAATCAGGGCGGTTGAGTTGCGGTGCTCTAGGCCACCGTATCCTTCTTCTACTGCGTTCAGCATGAAGACGTAGCGTTTGTAGGGAACGCTGGTGGCGGGCTTTTTCTCGTGCCAAAACTTGATTTGTGTTTCGCAAATTTTTTGAGTGTCTGCAATGAGCTTGGCACCATCAAAAGAGGCCATCGCACCGGCCACCACAAATTCATGGGGAATGCCACAGGCTGTAAATTCTCCGCGCCAGAAGTTGCCCAATTCAAAGGGACAATCGACCAATTCATCGTAGTTGGCTGCCACATAATCGCCAAAGCCTTGCTTGTTGACCTTGGTCGCTTGCAAGCCTGTAGCAGCCAGCCAAGTGCTGCCTTTGATGGCGCTCAATGTGAGGGCATGTGGCCGGTCTTCTTGGCCATGCACTCGCAAGCACAAACTGGTGCCATTGAAAAACCCCCGCTGTGTATCAAGCCATGCAGAGCGAACTGAATTGTCAAAGGCATAGACCTCGTAACTCAGTTGCAAGGCTTGCGCTTCTTTGCATTGGATCTGCCACTGACTTTTATGGTCCTGATGTGTTGCAACATGTTTGCCGCCTTGTGTGGCTTTCAAGCGCTGCAAGTTTTTAGCAAAATCGCGTATCAAATAACTGCCCGGAATCCAGACAGGCAAGGAGATCACTTGCGCAGCTTGCGGTTCGGCAATGAGCAGAGAAACTTTGAACAGGTGCGAGTGTGTGTGGCTGGCATCGATGCTGTAGTGAACAGCAGGGGTCATTTTTTTCGAAGTCATGTGGCGGCAGCTCCAATCAAGCAACTTAACGCGGCCACAAGGGTGAGATGCAGACGCATCGGCAACCATTCTTGCAGGCCTGCTTCTAGATAGGTTTTGCGATCGACCGCATAACAAATGCCCAAGATCAAAGCCAACAAAGGCAGTCCGGCAAAGGCGGGCATGGTCACAGCAACCCATGCCAGCAAGGAAGGCACAACGCCCCAGCCAAAGTTAAACAGCGGCGCATTGTGCATGCGCGATACATTTTTAAAGCCAATGCCCCAATGGATGCCGCCTAAAAAAGAAACAATGGCAGCGCCGTAACCCGCCATGGCCAAGGCTAGGAAAGGGTGCAAGTCGGCATCGACCAACCAGAGCAAGACCGCCATGCCGACAAAAGGGACGAGGCCCGCATAAGCTATCAGCTTGACCTGCCTTCGAGTTTGATCGGCGTGAGGGCTCATGGTTTGACTGCGTTCAACAAAGATTCAATTTGCGCGGCCTCAATGGCACCAGGCACACGCGTGCCATCTGCCATAAACAAGGTAGGTGTGCCATTGATGCGGTTCTTTTTGCCGAACTCCACAATGGCATCGATATTGTGTGTGTCGCAAGCGACCACTGGCGGTGCGATGCCTTGCAGCATCCAGTCGTTCCAAGTTTTGGCTCGGTCTTTGGCGCAAGCAATGTTGCGTGATTTGGCTTTGGAGTCTTCACCCAACACAGGATACATCAAGTGGTAAATGGTGACGTTGTCGATCTTTTGTAAATCGCGTTCAAAGCGCTTGCAGTAGCCGCAATTGGGGTCGGCAAAGACGACCAATTTGCGTTTGCCATTGCCCTTGACCTGGGTGAAAGCAAACTTAACAGGCAAGCTGTCAAAGGGAATGGCGGAAAGTTTGTCGTTTCGCTCTTCCGTTAAATTGCGCTTTTGCTTGGTGTCAATCAGGGCGCCTTGAATCAGAAAGTCGCCTTTGGCATCGGTGTAAAAAATTTCATTGCCTTGAACCCTAATTTCAAACACGCCGGCCATGGGGGTTTTGGAAATCTCTTCAATTTTTGGCAATGAAGGCAAGCGCTCGGTCAGTGTTTTTTTCAAGTTGGCATCTTGGGCCATGCCGCATGTGCTGACCAAAAGCAAGCAACTGGTGGTGAAAGCTCTGATCATGCGCATGCTTTAAATTTCCTGAGGTTCCGAGAGGCGATAAAAATGGAATCAATGCTGCGATGAAGATTTCATGGCTTGTGCAGCCATCCACTTCTTCAAAGGACTCAATTGATTGAAAGTCGACATGCCCCAATTGCGAAGTTTTTGCAGCGGTAGGTCGGGTTGTGCAAACAGCATTTGCAAGCCATCGGTCACAAAGCCCATGGCCAACACTTCGGCTTGGCGTGATCGTTCGTAGCGGCGCAGCAATTTGGCATCGCTCAAAGGCCGCCAAAATTCTTTGGCTTGAATGACGCGAGACAAAGCCATGACATCGGCCAATCCCACATTCAAGCCTTGCCCCGCCAGTGGATGCATGGCGTGTGCAGCGTCTCCGGCCAATGCAAAAGATGTGGCGCGTTGGCCAGATTCTGAATGGGGCATGCTGCCAGTCCAGCGTGCTGCCTTGGCCAACTGCAATGGCCAAACAGCCCGCTCACTGATTAATTCAACACTGCCTGCCACACCTTTGCTGGCCTCTTGCAATTGAGCGCAAAAACTGGTGTCGTCGTCTGTTCGCAATTGCTCGGCGCGGGTGGGCGTGAGTGACCACACCACAGCCCACTCGCGGCTGTCTACACCGCCGATGGGCAGGAAAGCCAAAATTTCTGGGCCGTGGGCCCTGTGAAACCACTGGCGAGCAATTTGCTGGTGTGGCGCTTGGGTTTGAATGCGGCAAGCCAATGCGTGTTGTTCGTAGTGCTTCACATCAAACGCAACACCCAGCTCAGCGCGCGTTTGGCTGGCGCGGCCTTCGCAAATGACAGTCAAGGGCGCCCTCACATTTTCTGCAACTTCTTGAATCAGAGGCTGAAAACCAATCGCCTTGACTAAATTATTTTCCAAGCTGGGTACATCAATCATCCAGTTCAAAGCCTCAACGTCTTGTTGGGCGGCGATGAATTCCAGATTGCCACCTTGATCGCCTTCAATGTGCATTTTCAAAATGGGGGTGCAGGCAGTGCCTTCTGGCCAGCAACGTAAGTCAGTCAACAATTGTTGAGAGGCCGAATTCAAGGAATAGGCTCGCACATCGCTGTGACCATGGGCTGATTTTTGCGCGTCCGATAGGTTCACCAATGCCACACGCAGACCTTGCGATGCCAACATCAAGGACAAGCTGCGCCCGACAATGCCTGCGCCCCGAATGCAAACGTCAAATTGAGTGGATGATTGCGACATGGGTCTGATTGTAGAAGCCCTTCAGAAGGCTTGGTTCAAATGGGGGTGTCCCAAGTCAAGGCCACGCCGTAGTTCGTTTGCAAAGTTGCAATGTCTTGAGGGGTGTCCATGTCGACTTTGTAGTGGGGGTTAGGCGTCGACCATTGGTGAACTTGTTGCGGATTGAGCTGACGCCATTCTTTGCCGCCAGGCAAGTCTTTAGAAGAAGGACTGCCTGAAAAAGAAGCCCCTTGTGAGTGTGCCAACAGGTCGAACATGACTTGCTGCGACAACATGACTGGATTACCAGGCTGATTGTCAACCCATGGTTGCAGCATTTGAGTGTCAGCTGGCCTGGCTTTGACGGCAGCGATCAGGGCTTGTAAATCGGCCGCATCTAGCAGGGGTTGATCGGCCAAGGCCACCATCAGCCACTGTGCTTGTAGGCTTTGTGCTTTGGCCAAGCCCAGGTGCAAAGAGCTGTTTTGGCCATTTGTGGGCTGTGGGTTCAGAACCTGATGGATGGCCATGGTGGGCCTATGGGGCCCTCGCAAAGTGGCACTTGCCCTTGCGCCCAGTGTGGCCTGAATGTTGTCGGCCTTGTGTCCCAAGACCAGAACTGTTTCATCGATTCCTGCCGCATCAAGGGCAGTGAGAAGACGGTTGAGCAGCGTTTGGCCATCCCTTTGCAGCAAGCATTTAGGCCGACCGCCCATTCGGGAAGCGGTGCCAGCGGCCAACACCACCGCCACAATGCGCAGGCGTGGGCAAGGGGGGGGCAGTTGGCAATTCAAGTTACTTTGCACAGTGGCTGAAGACATGGTTTAAATTAGACCACGCAGACCCTTTAAAATCACAGATTCATCGCTGAATCCAAGAAAGTCTTCCATGAGCCTCAAATGCGGCATTGTGGGCCTGCCCAACGTTGGCAAGTCCACCCTTTTCAACGCCCTGACCAAAGCAGGCATTGCAGCCGAAAACTACC
>Ga0214919_10006304_pt1 | contig 16349 bp, 18 predicted proteins | sample LL1503_MetaG_FD_177994 | JGI IMG/M metagenome (GOLD analysis project Ga0214919, IMG submission 177994) | Freshwater microbial communities from Lake Lanier, Atlanta, Georgia, United States - LL-1503 | ecosystem: Environmental > Aquatic > Freshwater > Lake | place: USA: Georgia | collected... | reverse complement strand
ACACACGTGAGGAGGCTGCGAAAACGTTTTATGCGACGCTAAGCCCAGAGCAAAAAAAGACCTTTGACGCGGAACACGCCCGCATGGAGCGCCACGGCGGGCATTGACCCTTCTGTGCCAGCTGCATCAATGCCCTAGGCCAGTATTTTTTTGAGTTCGCCACTGACAATCAGGGCTTGCACATCGGTCGCCCCGCCGACCAAGCTGCCTTTGACAAAAACCATGGGAAATGTGGGCCAACCAGTCCACATTTTCAATGCGTTGCGCTTGCGCCACTGGTTGAAATAGCTTCCAAACTCCAGGTATTGGTGCGCAATACCGGCCTGCGTCAGCGCTGCGCGGGCCTTTTTTGGCATGGGGTTCCAAGCCATCCCCACCACCACCACGGCGTGAGCTGCGATGGCTGCCTTTACTTCATCAACAATCTCGTGGTGATGTGACGCTACGCTGGCGCGCACTGCTGGATGGATGTCCGATTCGTTCAATATGGCTCTTGGCATCAATATTTCCCTTCAAACCGCGATTATGGATCGGCCCCTTCATTCGACGCTGCTACTGGCGCGGTTCTAGTCTTTACACTTGCCCGATGGACCAGACCCCAATCCAGCAAACGGTGATTCGCCAAGTGAGTGTCTTACAAGCCTTTGCGTGGCTGGTGCTGGGCATGCGCGACCTCACCGAGTTGCGTTGGGTGAGTTTGGCGCACGGTCTGGTATTGGCGCTTTTTGGCGCCGTGATCACGTTGATTGCGCACGACCGGTTTTGGCTGCTGGCCGGCGCTTTGTCGGGGTTTTTGTTCATGGCTCCCGTGCTGGCAGCCAGCCTGTACGCGCTGAGTCGGGATTTGGAAAACAAGGAACCCATCGCCTGGAAAACCATTTGGCGCACTTGGTCCCGTTGGCAAGACAGCCACCAGGACAAACGCAGCAACGACTACTGGTGCATGGTTCAATTTGGCTTGCTACTCGCGATTGCGGCGACCGGTTGGGTGCTCACCTCAGCGGCGCTGATTACCTTGCTCTCGCCAGATCCTATTCGTAGCCCAGTTGATTTTTTACGTTATGTCGTCGCAGCAAAAGAAGGCTGGTTGTTTGAGGCCTGGCTGGCGTTTGGCGGCGTGATGGCAGCGCCTATTTTTGCCTCCAGCGTAGTAACCATGCCGCTCTTAGTGGACCGTCGCATTTCCCTTTTGCAAGCGGTGCTTTTGAGCTGGAGCGTGGTGTTAAAAAACCCGCTTCCAATGGCAGCATGGGCCGCTGTACTTTTGGTCATGACCTTGCTGGGTTTGTGTTCGCTACTTTTAGGACTGGTTTTTATCGTTCCCTTATTGGGCCATGCAAGCTGGCACGCGTACCGAGATTTGGTGGATGCCGACCACCTGCCGCCCCGCCAAGTTGACTCACACGCGCTTGAAACCCCGGCGGTACGCTGATGTGGGGCTATACCGAAGAGCAAATAGCCAGCTTTGGCCTAACTTTTGGCGTCGGCGCGTTCATGCTGTACATGCTGTTCATCATTGGACAGTTGGCTTGGGAATCTAAGGCGGGAAAGTTCGGCACATTCGTTCTTTTTCTGGGGCTATCGTTCGGCATGGTGGGTTTTGTGGCAAAAATGGCCATCCAATGGTTTTTACACCTATAAATGGCACAGCCGACGCTCAAGCGAGCAAGCTAATGCCTATCAAAATCCCGTGCAACCAAGCTACAAAAACCAGGCAGGCCAACAGCCCAAGCACAACCGTCAACGCTGTGGCCTTGCCGTTTCCAGGTAGGTACACCACATCCTGCTCCCTGTCTCGCCGGCGAGAGGCGCTAAAAAGCAAGACACTCCAGACCAGAAAAGAGCCAAAAAGGACCACATGTGCCAAGGTCCCATTGACCAAGAGATGCGCCAATGCCCACACCTTGACCGATAAAACCATGGGATGGTGCAATCTTGCCCGAATACCATTGTTGGGTACGTAAGCTGCAGCCAATAAAACCAAAGACAGGGCCATCAACAAAAATGCCAGGTGGCGCAAGGCAGCAGGTGGCGTCCACAACAGCACTGGAACATCCCGCGCCAAACCAAAACCCATTACCACCGCAGCAAACCCAGCCAGCGAAAGCACGGAGTACAAACCCTTAAAGCCTTTTTCGCCAAACCGCGTGATCAGACCGTTGCGTAGACCCGTATCCCGCAAACGCAACGAATGGGTTCCTAAAAAAACCACCAAGCCCAACACCAATAACTCCATTTTCTTGCCCCTTAAACAAAAACCTAAGTTAACACACCCGGCGTTCGAACGTACTTTGAAAACGTGTGGACAACGTTGGAATAACTTAGACCTTATCCACAGCAACAGCAAAAATTGTTTACTTGTTCATTCCGCAGGTACAGAAAAATAAGCACTATCCACAAGCATAGAAACACCATAAACCATTGATATGTATAGTAAAAATACAGTTGTGCGCCTAATTGGTTTACACCTATCTACTACTGCTATCTTTTATCTATCTTCTAAAGAATAAAGACAGAAACCCAAGTTTCGCAAAAATTCTCTTTTGAATCGGTGCGCCGCTATGGCGTTGCACAGACCTGGAACGAAAAGGCGCGCCACAAGAGGCCCATCAAGTAAAATTTGGTTTCTGCAAATTTGGTGACCACGCCCCATGACGGTTCAATCAGCTGATACAAGCTCTGGCACCGCGCCGGCCTCTTTTGAACTCAAGAGTGCCCAACTGACTTTGGTGACACTGGTTGTCAAAACAGTTTATCTTGAACAATTGGCCATCGACTTAGAAAAACGCTTTGGCCCGCTAGGTGAGAGTCCAGACTTTTTTGATACCGACGGTTTGGTGATTGATTTTGCACAGGTTCAACTGGCCTTTCCCGACGCCCATTGGGATCGTTTGTGTACTGCTTTTGAGCGTTGTCGCTTGGTTCCTGTGGCTGTGCGTGGACTGGATGCGTCGAGCATGCTTTTGGCAAAGCAAGCCGGTTTGCTAGAGGCCGCTGCTGAGATTCGCCGCAACACAGCACCCAACTCCAGAACAGCCCCGGCTACACCGTTTATGCCCAGCGCGGCCGCCACTGCGTCAGTTCCGCAAGCAAAGGTCATCGCGCCAGTGCCCACCATGGTTGTGCACAAGCCTTTGCGTTCCGGCCAAAAAGTCTATGCCCGTGGCGGTGATCTGGTGGTATTGGCCATGGTCAACCGGGGTGCCGAAGTGATTGCAGACGGAAATATCCATGTGTACGCCCCTTTGCGGGGAAAAGCCATGGCCGGGGCACGCGGCAATACCAGTGCACGTATTTTTTCGCTTTGCCTGGAACCTGAACTCGTCTCCATTGCCGGGGTGTACCGCACCACAGAGCAAGAACTGGCTGGTGATGTTTTGGGAAAACCGGCGCAAGTCCGACTAAGTGACGACGGAAAAGAGAAAATCATTATCGAAGCGTTGCAATCGTAAAATTTGGCAAACGGACCTTACATTCGGAAAGAAACTTCATCCATGGCAAAAATCATTGTGGTCACCTCGGGTAAAGGTGGCGTAGGAAAAACCACTACCAGTGCCAGTTTTGCTGCTGGTTTGGCTTTGCGGGGTCATAAAACGGCTGTTATTGACTTTGATGTGGGTCTTCGTAACCTGGACTTAATCATGGGCTGTGAGCGCCGTGTCGTCTATGACCTGATCAATGTGATTCAAGGCGAAGCCAATTTGCACCAAGCGCTCATCAAAGACAAGCAGTGTGAAAATTTGTATGTTCTGGCCGCCTCACAGACGCGTGACAAGGACGCGTTGACCCAGGAAGGCGTCGAAAAAGTCTTGCACGATCTGTCCGCCATGGACTTTGAATACATCGTCTGTGATTCCCCTGCTGGCATTGAAACTGGCGCCTTAATGGCTATGCACTTTGCTGACGAAGCCTTGGTGGTAACTAATCCAGAGGTTTCCTCGGTGCGGGATTCGGACCGAATCTTGGGCATGCTGGCGAGCAAAACCAAGCGCGCAATCGAAGGCCTGGAGCCCATCAAAGAACATTTGCTCATTACGCGGTACAACCCAGCACGCGTGGACCAGGGCCAAATGTTGTCTCTTGAAGACATTCAGGACATCTTGCGTATCAAGCTCATTGGCGTGATTCCAGAGAGTGAGTCCGTTTTGCAAGCCTCTAACCAGGGTGTACCAGCCGTACACATGGAAGGCAGTGACGTTGCTGAGGCTTACAAGGACGTGATAGACCGCTTTTTGGGCGCTGACAAACCGATGCGCTTTACTGAAGCCCCTAAACAAGGTTTTTTCAAGCGTATTTTTGGTGGGAAATAACAGCATGTCCTTTCTCTCGTTTTTATTGGGTGAGAAGAAAAAAACAGCAAGTGTCGCCAAAGAACGTCTGCAAATCATCCTGGCGCATGAACGCAGCGGTCGCAACGCGTCAGAGCCCGACTACTTGGTGGATTTGCAGCGCGACCTCATTGCCGTGATCAGCAAGTACATCAAAATCAATCCCAATGACATCAAGGTCAATATGGAGCGCCAAGACAACCTGGATGTGCTCGAAGTCAAGATCGAGCTGCCGGACGCCCGCTAAAACCTAAAGAAGCGTCGACGAATGCACCGATAAGGCGGTTTTGTCCACCACCTTGCGCAGCACAAAGCTTGAATGCACGCCCGTAACCCCCTCAATGCGGGTAATCTGGTTGAGCAACAAAGATTGGTAGTGGTCCATGTCGCGCACGGCCACTTTCAGTTGGTAGTCGGCATCCTGTCCGGTAATCAATAAGCACTCCAGAACCTCTGGAAGTAGCAAAATACCGGCTTCAAAATTCGCAAAGCGCTCGGGTGTGTGCTTGTCCATCGAAATATGGATCAAAGCCATCAAAGTGAGACCCAGTTTGCGCGCATCAAGCATCGCCCGGTAGGCCACGATCAAACCGGCCTCTTCCAAAACGCGCACCCGCCGCAGGCAAGGCGAGGCCGACAGTCCAATGCGGTCGGCCAGATCTTGGTTGTTGATCCGGCCTTCGCGCTGCAAGATGTCCAAGATTTGGAGGTCAAAGCGGTCGAGTTTCATCCGCCTATCTTAGGTTGGTCTGCAACCGTGCTACATTCGCAACTGCAGTTTTGGCACAAAACTACGCGTCACGCGCAAGCGCAAGACGCACGCAGCCCTGGCAGAGGGCCTGCCGATTGAGCCGTAAAACGGCAAGTCGCTTTGAACGAGCCAACCTCTATGGAGCCCGTTTGCGACTTTTCCTCCAACGTCATCACACCCCTGCCCTGGTTGGTGAACCTGTTTTTTATATTTTGAATCGACCCTTTTACCCTGTCATCGCGACACCCACCATCATCGGCAAATACCGCATCGCGGCGTGCCACACGCCATCGGCCACCGGGCGCTACCATGCCCAGGTATCCATTGCCAGCGGCAGCGGTAGCACCAGCACCGACCGCGTTATGCGCTTTGTTGACGACTTTTCTACCCAGGATGCAGCGGCACAATATGCGCTGGCGCAAGGCATTGACTGGGCCCACACTGCGCTCAGAATGCATTGATACTGCACCATACGGCCCCATTGAACCGCAATACTGAACACCTGAACCCAAGGAAACCCTATGGCAAAAGAAGAACTGATTGAAATGATGGGCGTCGTCAACGAGGTGCTGCCAGACACCCGTTTTCGCGTCACCCTGGACAACGGCCACCAGCTGATCGCCTACTCTGCGGGCAAGATGCGCAAAAACCACATCCGTATTCTGGCGGGCGACCGCGTGTCGCTAGAACTCTCGCCCTACGACCTGAGCAAAGGCCGCATCAACTTTCGCCACATTGAGGGTCGCGGCCCGATGGTGCCACGGCGTACCAACTAATTACCTGGCGGCGCCCTGGTTTTTCGCCAGCCCGCGCCGCGCACGGACTGCTTGTGCCAAACCCTGAAGTACTGGCTCGGTTTGCGCGATGCTGATGCAAGCGTCCGTTACAGAAACGCCATGGAGAAGCGTCACGCCGGGCACCAAGTCCTGGCGGCCTTCGTGCAAGTGGCTCTCAATCATCACCCCCGTAATGCGCCGGTCGCCCGCGGCGATCTGACCTGCCACGTCAGCGGCTACGTCAATTTGCCGAAGATGCTGCTTGCTGCTGTTGGCGTGTGATACATCCACCATGACTTGCTCTCGCAGTCCGCAGGCTTTGAGTAAGGCGCAGGCCGCATCTATATCTGCACTGGCGTAGTTGGGTTGCTTGCCGCCGCGCAAAATCACGTGGCAGTTGTCGTTCCCGAGAGTTTCAAAAATCGCCGCCTGACCCCATTTGGTCATGCCCATGAAGGCGTGCGGCGACTGCGCTGCCAGAATGGCGTCGCTGGCAACTTTGACGCCGCCGTCGGTACCATTTTTGAAGCCGACGGGGCAACTTAAGCCGCTGGCCAGTTGGCGGTGGCTTTGGCTCTCAGTGGTGCGGGCGCCGATAGCGCCCCAGCCCACCAAATCGCTGATGAACTGGGGGCTTAACAAGTCTAAAAACTCGGTTCCCACGGCCAAACCCATGGCCACAATCTCTAGCAACAAGCTACGCGCCAACGACAAACCTTCGTTAATGGAAAAGCTGCCGTCCAGGTGCGGATCGTTGATGTAGCCCTTCCAGCCCACGGTGGTGCGCGGCTTCTCGAAATAGGTACGCATCACAACGACCAAATCACCGGCAAGCGCGTCGGCCTGGCCCTTGAGCCACTGCGCGTAAGCGATGGCCTGGTCGTGGTCATGGATGGAGCAGGGCCCCACCACCACGATCAAGCGGTCGTCTCGAGCGTGCAAGACGTCAGACAAGGCGGATCGGGCGCGTTCAACGCTGGCTAGCACCGCCTCAGAGGCCGGCAGTTGCTCCTGCAGCAGCGCCGGGCTTATCAGGGGCCGAATCGCGCTAATGCGGGTGTCGTCGGTGCGAATGTGGTCAGGTGTGTGGGGCATTGGGGCGCTTGGTGAAAATTAGCCGGATATATAGAGGTACAGCTGGTCGAGGATGAGCTTTTGCCAGGCCATCATTTCGCGCACCCCACCGCCTATGTTCTCAAGGGTGGATGTCGGTGCGACGGAACATGCGCTACGCACATCCTTAGCCAAAAATCGCCCAAGAATTTTCATGGTCGACGCCTATGAATGCGCTTGCGCAGGGGCCTCAGAATAGCACCCAAGCGCTCCATCGACGCTAATGCGCCTTAGTCTCGCATCACGATAGGAATGCAAAGCCGGTAGCCTTGGCCGCGCATGACTTTGATGGTCGGTGCGCCATCGGCAAAGGCGCTGAGTTTTTGCCGGACCCGGTACACCAACTGTTCAATGCGCACCTTGTTGGTTTTTTCGTCCGTGGCGGGGTCGCCAAAGCCGGTCAAAAGCCGGTGAAAAGGGAGCAAGTCGGGTGACAAGGCCAGCGCGTGCAAAAGCAAGCATTCGCTGGGTGTCAATGAGATCGGTTCGGCATGGGGCGGGGTAATTTGGTGCGCCCAGCGTTCCAAAACCCAGGTGTCTGTACCTGACGCACTTTTTGCGCGCCGCACCAGGCTGCGGATGACGTTGCTAAGTTCGTCGGCCCCGGCCGGCTTGCTGAGAAACACATCGGCCCCTGCAGCGTAGGCATCCTTGCGGTCTTTGTTTCGTACGCGGGCGGTTAGTACGACAACCCCCATGTTCGGGTAGGCCTTTTTGACCCGGGGGATGATGTCAATTCCATCTTCACCCGGCAAATTCAGGTCCATTACCAAGGCGTCTGGCACGGTTTTGATAATTTCTCGGTCCAGTTCTTCGCCGCTTTCGACCCCGCGCACGAGCATGCCCTCCGAGCTTAGAAACTCCTCTAAGCTTTGTCGCAATGCAATGTTGTCCTCAACAATGATGATTTTTATGCTGCGCATGGGGTCCAAAAAAAAGGACGGTAACTTACCCACCACCCCGAATCTCATCCAAAGTGATATTTTGAGCGCTACGGCTAGCGTGTGGGGTCTGGCAAACCCAAAAACGCCATTACCGCGCCTAGGTGGTCCGAAAAATTGCCCAAAGCGTGGTCCCCGCCGGGAATGATGATGTGTTTTGCCGCAGGGTAGCGGTCGCGCATATCGCGCCAGTCCAGCACCTCGTCGCCTTGCGCCATTACCACCAGTTCGGGCCCGCTGGGCGTGCTGCCTTCGCTGGCGAGCAGCCGCAGTTCGTCGATGAATGTGGCCTGAAAATAAAAGCGCTCCGATGGCGCGTGCCATTGCGTTTGCGCGCCGATGTGATTTTGCAGGTCGCGCGCGGGAAACACCGCCGGGTTGAGCATGACTGAGCGGCAGCCCGTATGGCGCGCCACCCACGACGCGTAAAACCCGCCCAAAGACGATCCCACCACGGCCATGCGGTCCCGGGGCCAGTCGGCCACCAAGGCTGCTACTTCTTGCATAGCCTGGCGTGGCGACGGCGGCAGCTGAGGGCAGCACCACAGCACCGGGGGATCGCACTGCGCCACGGCGCGGGCCATGGTCTGGGCCTTGGTCGATGCTGGGGAGGAGCGAAAACCATGCAAATACAACAGGTGCGTGACCGGTGGGAGCTGCGGCAGGGGCCGCTCAGGCGACGCAGGTGAATGAAGTGGCATAGGGGGAGGGCCCATGGGTAAAAGCGTTTGTCGGTTATGGTTTGCGCCTACCGATTGTCTAAGAACTTGCTTCATGCATCACACCATCAACGCCGGACTTTTGCAAGTGGCCTACCACGACAGCGGTCCACGCCTGGGCCCTGCGGTGGTCTTGCTCCATGGCTTTCCCTATAGCGTGCAGGCGTATACCGACGTCAGCGCGCGCCTCACACAAGCGGGCTGCAGGGTGATCACACCCTATTTGCGCGGCTTTGGCCCCACCCGTTTTTTGCACGCTGACACACCGCGCTCGGGCCAGCAGGCGGCATTGGCTTTTGATTTGTTGGCGCTGATGGACGCCTTGGGGCTGCCCAGCGCCGTGCTGGCGGGCTACGACTGGGGCGGGCGCGCGGCTTGCATTCTGGCCGCCTTGCATCCCGAGCGCGTGCGGGGCTTGGTGTCGGGCAACGGCTACAACATCCAAAACATCGCCGCCGCCATGCAAGCGCAGTCGCCCGACAACGAACTGCGCCTGTGGTACCAGTACTACTTTCACAGCGCGCGGGGCCAAGCCGGTTTGGCGCAAAACCGCGCGGACTTTTGTAAGCTTTTATGGCGCCTGTGGTCGCCAAACTGGCAGTTTGACGATGCCACCTACGCGCAAAGCGCCGCTGCCTTTGACAACGCCGACTTTGTTGAGGTCGTTATCCACTCCTACCGCCACCGCTTTGGGTTGGTGGCCGGTGACCCGGCGCTCGACGGTTGGGAGCGCGCGCTTGCCGCTCAGCCCGCCATTGGCGTGCCTACCATCGCTATCGACGGTGCGGGCGACGGCGTGATGGCGCTGGGCGGTTCGGCTGCCCACCAACACCATTTCACCGGCCCCTATGCGCACCGCGTGCTGCCGGTGGTGGGGCACAACCTGCCGCAAGAAGCGCCGCCTGCGTTTGCCGCCGCCGTACTGGATTTGCTTTAGCGCTTGCGCCCCGCAGTGGCACGCGGCGACGCCATAAGAGTGGCCGATTACACTGATCGGTAGTCCCGCACTGGGCGGCGCACACTTATTCCCACCTTATTGAAGCCCTCCTACCATGCCCTTGTTCCAGACCCCGTCACCCTGCGCCACGCTACCGCGTGCCTTGTTTGCCCTGAACACCTTGGCGCTGGCTGCGCTGCTGGCCGCTTGTGGACCGGGTGCGCCACCGGCTGGCGGCCCGGGTGCGGGCGGTGGCGCACCACCGCCGGCTGAAGTGGGCGTGGTGACCGCGAGCACGGGCGATGTGGGTCTGGTCACCGAACTGCCCGGTCGGCTGGAGGCCTCGCGTGTGGCCCAGGTGCGGGCGCGGGCGGCGGGCATCTTGCAGCGTCGGCTGTTTGCCGAGGGCAGCAGCGTCAAAGCAGGACAAGTCTTGTTTGAGATTGACGACGCGCCTTACCGCGCCGCGTTGGACAGCGCCATGGCCAGCGTCGCCAAAGCTGAGGCCAATCTGATGCAAGCCAGTGCCTTGGCCAAGCGCTACGAGCCCTTGGCCGCTGCCAAAGCCGTAAGCCAGCAAGAGCTGGTGGCAGCCCAGGCCGCGCAGCAGCAGGCGCAAGCAGACGTGGCCGTGGCCAAAGCCGCTGCGCAAACCGCGCGCATCAACCTGAACTACGCAGTCGTCACGGCCCCTATTGCCGGCAGTATTGGCCGCGCCTTGGTGACGGAGGGCGCCTTGGTCGGTCAGGGCGAGGCCACGCCGCTGGCCGTGGTGCAGCAGATCAACCCGATGTACATCAACTTCACCCAGTCCGCGGGTGACGTGATGAAGCTGCGCCAGGCCTTGGACGCGGGCAAGCTCAAGCGCGCCAGCGGCACCCAAGCCGCCAGCGTGCGATTGGTGCTGGAGGACGGCAGCGAATACCCGCGCGCCGGACGCCTGCTGTTCTCGGACCTAACGGTGGACGCCACCTCGGGCCAGATCACCCTGCGTGCCGAGGTGCCTAACCCGGACGGCAGCCTTTTGCCCGGTTTGTACGTGCGCGTGCGGGTGGAGCAGGCCCAGGCCAGCAACGCCATCGTGCTGCCGCAGCAGGCGGTGACGCGCTCCTCGCAAGGCGACACGGTGATGGTGGTCGGTGCGGACGGCAAAGTCACACCGCGCCCGGTGAAGGTGGGTGGCCAGCAGCGCAACCAGTGGGTGATTTTGGACGGCCTGCAAAGCGGCGAACAGGTGATGGTCGACGGCTTTCAAAAGCTGCGCGGTGACGCCCCGGTCAAGCCCGTTCCCTGGGTGGCGCCGGGCAGCAAGCCCGCCGCGCCTGCCAGCGCCGCCGCTGCGGCTACCACTGCGACTTCGGGCGCCAGTGCCGCCACGCCGGCCGCTTCTGCTGCCAGCCGCTAGGACGTTCACGCCATGGCTAAATTTTTTATCGACCGCCCCATTTTTGCGTGGGTGATTGCGCTCTTCATCATGGTGATGGGCGCGGTGTCCATTACCCAGCTGCCGGTTGCGCAGTACCCGCCGGTTGCGCCTCCGTCCATCGTGGTCAACGCGGTCTACCCTGGCGCCTCGGCTCAGACCTTGGAAGACGCGGTGTTGTCGGTGATCGAACGCGAAATGAACGGCGCGCCAGGCCTGATTTACATGGAATCGGTGGCTCAGGCCGACGGTTCGGGCACGATTACCCTGAGTTTTCAGCCCGGCACCAACCCCGACTTGGCGCAGGTGGAGGTCCAAAACCGCTTGGGCCGCGCTACGCCGCGCCTGCCCCAGGTGGTAACGCAACAAGGCGTGCGCGTGGACAAGTCGCGCAGCAACTTTTTGCTCTTCGCCATCATCAACTCAGACGACCCGGCCTGGGACCCGGTGGCGCTGGGCGACTACGCCACGCGCAATGTGCTGCCTGAGCTGCAGCGCGTGCCCGGCGTGGGCCAGGCGCAGCTGTTTGGCACCGAGCGCGCCATGCGCGTGTGGATCGACCCGGCCAAGCTGCAGGGCTACAACCTGTCGGCCAACGACGTAAACAACGCCATCCGGGCGCAAAACGTTCAAGTCTCGGCGGGCGAGATTGGAAGCCTGCCCAACGTGGCCGGCCAGGGCGTGGCTGCGACGGTCATCGTCAACGGCCAGTTCAGCAGCCCCGAGCAGTTTGGCAAGATTGTGCTGCGCGCCAACGCCGACGGCTCTACGGTGCGTCTCAAAGACGTGGCGCGCATCGCGCTGGGTGGCCAGAGCTACGCCACGTCGGCGCGCCTGAATGGCAAGCCCTCCACCGGCATTGGCGTCCAGCTCTCGCCCACTGGCAATGCCATTGCTACGGCCAAGGCGGTGCGGGCGCGCATGAGCGAGTTGGAAAAGTTTTTCCCCAAGGGCATGGGCTGGAACATTCCCTACGACAGTTCGCGCTTTGTTGACATTTCCATCCGCCAGGTCACCGTAACTCTGTTGGAGGCCGTGGCACTGGTGTTTTTGGTCATGTACCTGTTTTTGCAGAACTGGCGCTACACCATCATCCCCACCATCGTGGTGCCGGTGGCGCTGCTGGGCACCTTTGCCGCCTTGCTGGCGCTGGGCTTCTCCATCAACGTGCTGACCATGTTTGGCATGGTGCTGGTGATCGGCATCGTGGTGGACGACGCGATTGTGGTGGTGGAAAACGTCGAGCGCATCATGAGCGAAGAGGGGCTCTCGCCGCTGGAGGCCACGCGCAAGGCCATGGGCCAGATCTCGGGTGCCATCATTGGCGTGACGGTGGTGCTGATCTCGGTGTTTGTGCCGCTGGCGTTTTTTGCTGGCTCAGTGGGTAATATTTACCGGCAGTTTGCTGCCGTGATGGGCATCTCGATCGCTTTCTCGGCGCTGATGGCGCTGTCGCTCACACCGGCCTTGTGCGCCACTTTGCTGCTGCCCATGGAAAAAGGCCAGCACCACGCCAAGACGGGTTTCTTTGGTTGGTTCAACCGGGGCTTTGCCCGCACCGCCAAGGGCTACGAGCGCGGTGTAGCGCGCATGCTGCCGCGCGCGGCGCGCTACCTGCTGATTTATGTGGCTATTGTGGGCGCGGCGGTCGTGGTGTACCAGCGCTTGCCCACATCCTTTCTGCCCAACGAAGACCAGGGCACCATGCTGATCAATGTGCAACTGCCCCCGGGTGCCACGCAAGAGCGCACGCGCGCGGTGATCCAGCAGGTCGAGGGCTTTATGCTCAAGCAACCTGAGGTGCAAAGCATCGTCGGCGTGCTGGGTTTTAGCTTCTCTGGTCTGGGGCAAAACGCCGCGTTGGGCTTTGTCACCCTGAAAGACTGGAATGAGCGCCCGGGCCCGGAGAACTCGGCGCAGGCCTTGGCCGGTCGGGCTTTTGGCGCGCTCTCGGGCGTTCGGGACGCGTTTATCTATCCGCTCAGCCCCCCGCCGATCCCGGAGTTGGGCACCGCCTCGGGCTTTAACTTCCGCCTGCAAGACCGGGCCGGTCTGGGCCACGACGCGCTCTTGGCCGCGCGCAACCAGCTGCTCGGCATGGCTTCCAAAAGCACGGTGATCACCCAGGTGCGCCCCGATGGACTGGAAGACGCGCCGCAGCTGCAGCTGGACATTGACCGCGACAAGGCCCAGGCCTTGGGCGTCGGCTTTGACGCCATCAACGCGGTGATTTCCACCGCGCTGGGGTCGGCGTACATCAATGACTTTCCCAGCTCAGGGCGCTTGCAGCGCGTGGTGGTGCAGGCCGACGCACCGGCGCGCATGCAGCCCGACGATTTGCTGCGCCTGAGCGTGCTCAATGCGCGTGGCCAGTTGGTGCCGTTCTCAGCCTTTGCCAGTACGCGCTGGATCAAGGGCGCCATGCAAACCATTCGCTACAACGGCTATCCCGCCATGCGCATAGGCGGCAGCGCCGCGCCGGGCTTTAGCACCGGTGACGCGATGGCTGAGATGGAAAAACTCGCCGCCCAGTTGCCACCCGGTTTTGGCTATGAGTGGACGGGCTTGTCGCGAGAGGAAAAGCAGGCCGGTTCGCAGTCGCTCATCCTGTACAGCTTTGCCATCCTGGCGGTGTTTTTGTGTCTGGCCGCCTTGTATGAGAGCTGGTCGATTCCGCTGGCGGTGGTGCTGGTGGTGCCGCTGGGCGTCTTGGGCGTGCTGCTGGCTACGCTGCTGCGCGGCTATGCCAACGACGTGTACTTCCAGGTGGGTCTGATTACCATCATTGGCCTGTCGGCCAAGAACGCGATTTTGATCATCGAGTTCGCCAAAGACCTGCAAGCCCAGGGCAAGGGTCTGATCGAGTCGGCGCTGGCCGCCGCGCACCTGCGCTTTCGCCCGATTGTGATGACTTCCATGGCCTTTACCCTGGGCGTGCTGCCGCTGGCCTTGTCCAGCGGCGCGGGCTCGGCCAGCCAGCGGGTGATTGGCACCGGTGTGATTGGCGGCATCCTGACGGGCACCACCTTGGCCGTGGTGTTTGTGCCGATCTTCTTTGTGGTGGTGCGCGGGCTGTTCAAAGGCAGCAAGCGCCAGCACGACGTCCACGCCGCACAGGCAGCGCACCTGGGAGTGCACAGCGATGAATAAAACAGGCCCCACCATGACACGCCCTCGCCCTACTATTGGTTTGACCTTGTTGGCCAGCGCACTGGCGCTTGCTGGTTGCAGCACGCCGTCGTTTTTTACGCGCCCGGTCGCGCCGATTGCACCGCAGTGGCCAGCCAGCGCCCAGGCGGTAGACGCCGCCCCTGCGGGTGATTTGCTGCCTTGGCGCACCTTCTTTACCGACCCGGCGCTGCAAAGCCTGATCGCCCTGGCGCTGGAGCACAACCGTGACCTGCGCGTGGCGGCCCTCAACATCGCCCAAGCGCGCGCCCAAATTGGCTTGCGCAGCGCTGACGAGTTGCCTAGCGTGAGCGCCGGCCTGGGCCTGAGCCGCGCGCCCAACACCAGCGGCAATATGGCCACCACCTTCACGGGTGGCCTGCTGGTTAGCAGTTATGAGCTGGACTTTTTTGGCCGCGTGGCCAGCCTCAAAGAGCAGGCGCTGGCCCAGTACCTGGCCACCGAGGAAGCGCGCCGCACCGCCCAGATCAGCCTCGTTGCCACCGTCGCCCAGGCCTGGATGGGGCTGGGTGCGGACGCGCGCTTGCTGCGCCTGGCCGAGCAAACCCTGGCCTCGCGCCAAGACAGCTTGCGCCTGGTGGCGCTGCGCCTGGAGTACGGCGCAGCGTCGGACCTGGACCTGCGCCTAGCCCAGTCCCTGGTGCAAGCGGCCAGCGTGGCGCTGGCCCAAACCCAACGCCAGCGTGCGCTGGACGAAAACGCACTGGTGCTGCTGGTGGGCCAGCCGCTGATGCCCGCGCTGCTGGCGCAACTGGGCGCGGACGTGCCCTTAACCCTGCCCGCGTTGCCTGCGGGCTTGCCCTCCGAGCTGCTCACGCGCCGCGCCGACATCCGCCAAGCCGAGCAGCAGTTGGCTGCAGCCAATGCCAATATTGCTGCCGCGCGCGCAGCCTACTTCCCGCGCATTGCGCTTACCGCTAGCGCAGGTAGCGCCAGTAGCGAGCTGGGTTCGCTGTTCAAAGATGGCAGCTGGAGTTACAGCTTGGTGCCCCAGTTGCTGCTGCCGTTGTTTGACGGCGGGCGCAATGATGCCAACCTGGCGTCGGCCAAAGTGGGCTTTGACATTGCGGTGGCGCAGTATGAAAAAGCCATCCAGGGTGCGTTTCGCGAAGTCGCCGATGCACTGGCTGCGCGCTCAAGCTGGGAGCGTCAGTTGCAAGCGCAAACCGCTTTGGCACAAGCCGACGGCGAGCGCCTGGCGCTAACCCGCTTGCGCTTGGAAAACGGCGCCGCTAGTCAGCTGGATTGGCTGGATGCTCAACGCGCCTTGTTTGCCAGCCAGCAAGGCCTGATTGCGGCGCAACTGGCTTTGTTGCAAAGCCAGGTGACGCTGTACAAGGTGCTGGGCGGCGGGGCCGAAGCGCCTTAAAGACCACAGCGCACGACAGCGGGTGCTTGCTCTGTTTTTGGACCGCGCTTGGCGGCGCGCGGCCTTGGTTTGGCGCCATCGTTTTTGAAAGATTCCTGACCCATGCCCGCCCGCCTTTCGCGTATCTTTCCCCTGCTGTTTGTTGTTCTCTGGTCCACGGGCTTTATCGGCGCGCGCCTGGGGTTGCCGCACACCGAGCCGCTAACTTTTTTGTTTGTGCGCTATACGGCTGTGGTAGCGCTGATGTTGGTGATTGCGTTAGCCAGCCGCGCACCCTGGCCCAGGGGCGTGCGCGCGTGGTTCCACATCGGTGTGGCCGGCTTGCTGTTGCATGGCGCGTACTTGGGCGGGGTGTTTATTGCGATCTCGCTGGGTCTGCCCGCTGGCGTAGCGGCGCTGGTGGTGGGGGTGCAGCCCCTGCTGACCGCCGTGGGCGCGGGCTGGCTGTTGGGCGAGACGGTGCTGCGCCGCCAGTGGCTGGGTTTGCTGCTGGGGCTGGGCGGTGTGGCGCTGGTGGTGGCCAACAAACTGGGAGCTGTTTTTCCGGTGCAGGCCTTATGGCCCTGCGTGGTGGCGCTGTTGGCCATTACCGCAGGCACGCTGTACCAAAAGCGCTTTTGCCCGGCCTTTGACTGGCGCACAGGCGCAGTGGCGCAGTTTGTGCCCACAGCCCTGGCTACGGGTCTGTGCGCCTGGATATTTGAGACCGGGCGCATGGACCTGACTGGTGAGATGGTGTTCGCCCTGGTCTGGCTGGTGCTGGTGCTGTCGGTGGGTGCGGTGAGTCTGCTCAACTGGTTGAT
>Ga0214919_10006303_pt1 | contig 16350 bp, 9 predicted proteins | sample LL1503_MetaG_FD_177994 | JGI IMG/M metagenome (GOLD analysis project Ga0214919, IMG submission 177994) | Freshwater microbial communities from Lake Lanier, Atlanta, Georgia, United States - LL-1503 | ecosystem: Environmental > Aquatic > Freshwater > Lake | place: USA: Georgia | collected 2015-03-15 | reverse complement strand
CATTTTTTAAACGGTTGACTAATGCTAGAACATTTAGAGAAATGTAAATTGTTACTCCATTCATATTCATCCAATCCATGGTATCAAAGTAGCATGGTGTCCCTCCTCCAGTTGCGACAACTACCTTATCAGGATATCGTGTATTGTACAATAAATCACACTCCAATCGACGAAATTTATCCTCGCCATATTGTTGAAAATAGTCGGGAATACTCATCCCCACTTCTAGTTCAATCAATTTATCTAAATCAACCACTTCATATCCCAACAACTTAGCTAGTTTTCGTCCAAGTGTGGATTTACCACTTCCCATAAAGCCAATCAAAAATATTTTATCCACCTTATTCATATTTGTCACTATATTCAGACTATAAACTTAAAACCAACGTGTTAAATCTACAAAACCATCTCATTATAAACAGTATACAAATCCATTTACAAAATTGTTTTTTGATCATACACGGATATATTTTTCTCAAAAAATACAAAAACTTAGGACTTGTTTAAATTTTATTCAACAATAACACTAGTTCTAGCATAGAGGAGCCTATTCACTCGCCTTCGATATGCTTCACACGACCGCTTCTACTTCGGTTAGGGGGTTAAATAGATAAATCATTCCAGTTTTGAGCTCCACACATCTGTAACGTTTCCGAACGAGGCCCTGTTTACGAAATGCCCGACCGTTTTTCAGTGTAAACAAACTATTGGCAGTCAACTCTTCTACCCTGACAAAACCCGCTGGCTTGTCATCGTAACGTTGCATCGCTCGGAATAAGCTTAAATCTGCACAGCTGGAAGCTGATGGATTCTCAAGGTGTATACCTATTGCTTTTCTGATATCCTCTGGGAAAACAGCTGATTCAAGAAATGGCACCATCATCCGTTTAAAATTACTTTTCCATTCTTTACCATGCGGTTTTGCCTTACGCTTATGCTCATTCCACGTAAGTAGGTGTGCAAATTCATGAACAGTGGTCACTAAAAAAGCATACGAATTGAGGTTATAATTCACCGATATACGATGACCTAATCCACGATATGGTGGGCGATAGTCACCGAGTTTGGTAGTACGACTGCGTGATATTTTAAATTGACATTGATAGAAATCAATCCAACGAGCTATTGCAGGTGCAACACCAGAAGGAAGATATTGATCGAGTATGGCAATTTTATCCAATTCTATTTAAGCAAAAATAAACGAACAGACTAGCAAAATAAGCCATAACAGTCATGTACCCAAACTGAATAGCTGGCCATCTCCAACTTTTTGTTTCACGATAGACCACAGCCAGTGTACTCATACATTGCATCGCAAAAGCATAAAAAATCATTAATGAGAATGCAACAGCGGTGGTAAATACAGGCAATCCCGTATCTGGATTTTTCGCCGATCGCATTTTTTGTTGAACAGATTCTGTATTCGCCTCATCTGCATCTACACTATAAATGACAGCCATGGTCCCAACAAAAACTTCCCGTGCTGCAAAAGATGTAATCAAAGCAATGCCAATTTTCCAATCAAAACCCAAAGGTTTGATAACTGGCTCTATCGCTCTACCCAAAATACCTGCATATGAATACTCTAATTTAGCAGAAGCTTTTAAGCGCTCTATTTCCTGGGGGGTATACTTTTCAGTGTAGGTTGAAGATTCATAGACGCGCTCGGCTCTTTCTTGACTATCTGCAGGACCGTATGAAGCCAAAACCCATAAAACAATAGATACCGCAACAATTACTTTACCTGCCTCAAAGACAAATGCTTTTACTTTTTGATACATGGTTAAAAGTACATTGTTCCAACGGGGCATGCGGTACACAGGTAGCTCCATGATGAAGTAGCCCCGCTCGCGTGAACGCACCATTTGTTTCATTAACCAAGCGACTAAAAGGGCACTCACCATACTTAATACATACATCGCCATCAATACCAAGCCCTGCATATTGATAAATCCTAATACCCTTTGATTGGGCACGGCTAAAGAAATAAGTAAAGTATAAACAGGTAGTCGAGCTGAGCAACTCACCAAAGGTGTTACCATGATCGTAATCATCCGATCTTTCCAATTTTCGATGTTTCGAGTACTCATAATGGATGGTACAGCACATGCAAAACCACCAATTAAAGGAACCACAGATTTTCCGTTCAAGCCCACTTTACGCATGATTTTATCCATCATAAAAGTAACCCGAGACATGTATCCCGTATCCTCAAGAATAGAAATGAAGACAAACAGGATGGCTATTTGTGGGACAAAAACCAACACTCCACTCAAGCCTGCTAATACTCCATCAATTAACAAATTGGTAAGTACACCAACTGGAAGTAGCTGATGTCCTACATTCCCGAGCCAAATAAACAGCTCCTTGATCAAATCCATTGGGAAGGCTGACCACGAAAATATCGACTGAAAAACCAGGAATAATACAGCAAAAAAAATAACAAAGCCAAATACCTTATGCGTTAGAATTGCATCTATTCGATTGCTAACCGTCTCACGTTTAGCACCCTCCTTTAGTTTAAGCGTATCAAAAAGAACATCATTAATAAAATTATAGCGTGCAATTATTTCTGCAGCTTGCACTTTTTGCGAATGAAATGAAAATGCTTGCGCTATTGCCCCTATTCGACTCCGATCTGTTGTGCTCAAAAAACTCAGTCGATCATATTGATGTACTAGTTGCAGTGCAATGTAAGGCCCATTAATATGCATTTCTTCAGCAATCCTCTCTACCAAACCAGGGGCGAGTTCTGAGACTTGTATGGTGTCGACTTGTACGGGTATTTCACTCGTGTATTGAATCGCTTGTTTGAGTTGATCTATCCCTTCGCTATTACGTGCTGATATGGGTATTACTTGCACGCCTAGCTTGTTCGACAAAGCATCAATGGCTATCTCTATTCCACTTTTACTGGCCAAATCCATCATATTCAAAGCAATGATGACGGGGATTTTGAGATCTGCCACTTGCGTGTAAAGGAGTAGATTCCTCCTTAAATTGCTTGCATCAGCTACAAAAATAATGACGTCTGGATGTGTGGTATTTTTTTTATCAATGAGCGTTTCCATCACAATACGCTCATCCTTACTTTTTGGATAAAGGCTATACGTTCCAGGAAGATCTATCACTCGAATTCTACTGTCGTCAAGAAGTGTGCAGTGGCCCACTTTCTTATCTACCGTGACGCCTGGAAAGTTACCAATTTTCTGGTTGAGCCCAGTTAAAATATTAAATAGAGTAGATTTCCCAGAGTTTGGATTTCCAACTAGGGCAATTTTTCGGTCGCATCTCACGTAAATTATCTCAATATGATGGTTGAAGCTTCGAGCTTTCGCAAGCTTAGCTGATAACCCGAAACAGTGATGGCCATGGGATCTCCAAAGGGTGCTACCCGCTCTACATGAATGGGCTCTCCTGGCAAACAACCCATCTCCATCAACTTAACTGACATTGCCAGGTCCGTAAATTCCTTAATGATACCCGATTGACCTGGTTCTAGTTGCGAAAGCTTCATGGTTGTTTTTAATGGCTCAAAAGTATGGCTTATTTAAATTAAATACAAATAAGGATCCATAAACTTCTATCTTGATGCATTAACCTGGTTAGACTTGAAATGAGGACAATCGCATTTTTTTTTAAATATCCCACAAGAACTCAATGAGATAATTAAGAATAAAAAACAAAAAAGCCTCACCCATACCCTCTCCAGAGGAGAGGGAGACATGTTGATTAAATTTCTATCCTTTTCATACAACATATTCTAACGCTTAATTAATTTATCTCCCTCACCTCTTGACACTGAGCCTGTCGAAATGGAAAATGCTGAGGTGAAGCAGATATAACTAAAAATACCCATTCCAACGCCTACCATATCTGAAAAAAAATCCCACCATTCACCCGAACGATACGTAAAAACTTTCCACTGTAACAATTCGACACCTCCACCTAAAATGGCTGTCAACAGTATTATTTTAACGAGTGTTAATAGGCCATACTTGCAACTCAACTGTTGTTGAACTTTTCCATAAAATAACAAGATAGTGAATACAAAAAAGAGGCCCATATGAACAAGTTTATCAAATCCCTCGAAAAAAAATGGGGCTTTGCTCCCACCCTGTGGAGGCATCAGACACATGATCAGTATAAAAACAACCCATAGGAGAGCCAAATACTGATACCTCAGTGCCTTTAACATGATCGTCCTATTTCAACTTTATAATCATCCGCTGACAATAGGCTATCGACCTGAACGAAATCAACGAGGTCAACCTTCACCATCCAACCTTCACCGTAAGGATCACTATTCACCAGTTCGGGATTGGTATCTAATTTTTTATTAAACTCTATTATTGTTCCTGTAATAGGCATAAATAAATCGGATACCGTTTTTACGGCTTCAACGGTTCCAAATACATCCTCTTGGGGAACTTCTTTACCAACGGTATTGATGTCAACGTACACAATATCGCCTAGCTCCTGTTGAGCAAATTCGGTAATGCCAACATAAGCACATTTTCCTTCGATACGAACCCATTCGTGATCTTTGGTATATTTTAGTTCTGATGGAAAATTCATCTTTGTATATTGATTATTTGCGCCAAATATACTTGATCCACACCAAATGAAAAATATGCTCAATCAATTTGAGCTGCTTATTGCAAATTAAATTTGATAGCGAATCCAAAAGTGCTAAAGGCAGTATCAAACGTTTGGGAAGTATAAGGCTTGGTAACATTATTCGTATAAAATACACGAACATTGAATTGTTTGTTCAAGACATAATCAATAGATGGGTTGATGGCAATATTTTTTGATCCCGCAGATATTTTAGCATTCGCAACATCGGTCCTATAAATGATTGTTTTACGATCATTGACAACGAAATCAAATTTAAAATTCAAATCATTGGTTATTTTCAATTGTCTGAACAAACCAAAGGGGAAACGGAATTTGTTTGTCCTATATCCAAACCCAAATACAAGTGCTCCATCTTTTTGTAGGGTTAGCTGACCGTTAGCCAAACTCAAACTAAGTCCACGATTTTTTCGATACTCAAAACTAACGGTCATGTTGTTTTTCAAATGTGCATTGAAGCCAACAAGGGGTGCGAAACGCTCAGCAATAGATATTGCTGAAAATTGATAAGAGGGCAAAAAATCATTATTGACATCTCTTGCACTTACTGCTCCATTCATTTCCTGATAGTTGACTAAAGAGTTGAAATTACTAATACTGTATATCGAATTGTACGCATGATTGATATCAATAGATGAAAATAATCGGCCAAGAAGATCAATTTTTGTCAAACCATTGTACGTAATCCGCCAATTAGGAATTGGGAATGAGGGAAAGCTAGTTAAACTAACATGATCAGCGTCTCTACCTGTATATGCTGCAATAAAGGCTGGAGCAATCACATTCTGTGAATTTTTGCTGTAACCGTCGGCATAGCCATCTACTCCTACCCCTGCTGAATTTGGATTTGTTTGACCTAACCTTCTTGATATAGTGGCTCTATTGTATTGAAACAGATTAAATGTATTGGATGCATTTGTGATTGGCTCTTCTGAATCAAGTGATGTCCACAATGTAAAAAATGATACGCTATAATTTCCTGTAGTCATTGGACTGAAACTCTGAAGACTGCTCTGATCAGCTAAATATTTGAAGTTAGTAGCATAATTGAGGCTACGGCTTTTCGTAGTGTTCAGTTCAATCCGAAGATCAGATATGGGTTCAACGATGCCACGTAAATTCAAATCCTCTTTATACGTAGTATTATATGGTGTACTTAACAGCGGGTTGACTGTAATCCATCCATGCGCGCGCGCATCATCTCGAATATCCCTTTGGCTTCCGAAAGCAAAATCTAACCCAGGTGAAGCCAAAACGAGGTTTTGCCCCAACAAATTAGTATTAGGCAAATATCCAGGTAAAAAGACTCCCTCCGTGCGAATATAAGCTCCACTGACACTTTTTAAACTGGTCAATACATTAGCCACAAAACTCAATCCATTTTTTTGATCTTTTATATCCCGAATAAATTTAAACTTATTGTAAAAGCTATTCATATTCAATGTCGGGTTAACCTGTATAGCCCTCGTGTTTTGAATCGTATTACCATAGTTCATCCCAGCAGGACTATTTGCTGTAACGAGGGGTTCACCCGTCCACGTAAAACTAGCACTATACCGCGTACCAAGTGTTACCCAATCTAGCCCTGGCAGTTTATTAATAGGCAAATTATACGACATGTTTACGTTGTGCGTATAATTCGTGGTGCGTCCCAACTTGAGTAAATTTTGCCAAATAGTATCTCTAACGCCACTCGTGATACTACCAGGTGGCTCATCAATTACCGAGGTATTGGTCGCACGAAAATCAACCTGCACGGACCGGGTCAGATTCCACGTAAGGCCATATGTGCGTACCATTTGAAAATTTTTATTATAAAAAGTGTTTATTGAATTTCGTGGATCGTCGCTACGTAATTTATTTTCTGAATAAAGACGATCCACCGTAGTGTTAAAACTAAGAGAGGAAGGCAGTAGACTAAAGTTAAAATCACGAATAAGTCCAAGTGGTTTGGCTTTAATCAACTTCCACTTTGTGAAGGGTGTAAATACTTTTTGCTGATTAGAGTAGGCATATGCCACACTTGCACGGTAAGTTTTTTGCAAATTGTTTTCGACAATCAGATCACGATGAAGATATTCAGTGTAAGCATAGGAGGCACTTAAATTTTCGACATCCCAAAGATGACTTTTACTATTCGTAGCAGTTTTAACCTTACGAACGTTTGTAAAATTGATACTTGCATTGGTCGTGTAGTCTTGCACACGCAGCAATACAGAATCTTGTACTTTTTCAGATGAATTTGCAAGAACTGTTTTCAGTTCCAAGTCTGGGTTCCTAGGATCATATTGTGGTGTACTTACTTTTTTAGAATACCCAACAAACATGGGTATTTTAACTCCACTACGTGCTGGAAGAAATTTACCCAGCTCTATATTGGACGATAGATCGACTCCTTCAACACTATTTCGACCGCGTTCGTTGATCCGATTGTTTACAGAGCCAAAACCGGCTGTACTTTTATTTCCAGCAATAGTTACATTACCCAAGTCGGCTAGTTGAGCAGTAAGCCTACCTATAGCGGCCCATCCTCCTCGTAAATCAGGATCTGTCAATCGCAATTCATTGAACCATACGACCGCACTCTTAGCTGATGTACCTACAGGGTTAGCATTTCTAACTCCAAGCATATACATCAACACATTGCTCATGTCGGGCTGGCCCTTGATGGTGATTACATTTCCCTGATAAGGATATGTAAATGGCTTATCAATAGCCCAAGGGAAACCATTTGCTGGATCAGTAGCTTTGTTACGTGCTATTTTCGCCAGTTGAAATGCCTGTATTTCGACATTCATACTATTTGCGTCGGGCCAGATCGCATACGGATCTGTCGTTCCTCCCCCAGTAACCTTTAGTGGAATTTCATACTCATAATAATTATCTACATTATCAGAACCAAAACGTATAAATGCACGAACATCATTATCATTAATCGCAGTAGGACCAGAAAGATCCAAGGGGTTTTTTTCTGCGTGGATAAACATTTGCATCCTACGGTAAGACCTGAAATCGGCAACGGATGTTTTATATACCGCTCTGGCATAACCAGGATCTAAATTTCTTACGTTAATTGCTAAAGACTGTTCATTTAGCTGCGTATTAAACTGAACATTGTTAAAATCAGTCTCTCTGTTGATGCCTGGTGGCAGTACATAGGGAATGGGGCTACTTTTTCCATTCTCCTCTAAGCTCACCGTGCCCGCATCAAAAATTGAATTGTCCGTTGGATTTGCTATCAACGGATCATAAAGCACATGTGAAAGATAGCGTCTCCACTCACTTCGTACCAATTGCAATTTGGCGAAACGCATCACAGCCGTATCCGCAAAGTTGGTCAAGAACATACGCATAAAACGGATAGACCTTAAATCTTGAATACCTCCAATTGCCTTTTTCCCAAAATCAGGTCCTGAACTACTCCAATCAGAATTTCTGGTAGCTACTGCTACTGGAACTTTAAACTGTATCCAGTTTACCGTTTTATTTACACCATTTGCCAATTGTACACTTGCTGGCACAATATTCGCGACATAGTTCGTTCCAATATTTTTGATATCACCTGGACGAATAGAAATTTTATACTCCCAGTATTGGTCGGCCTGAGTCATGTTATTATCCCGATTAACATCTTCGGCATCGGGAAGTGAGGCTGAGGCTGTGTTCTCTATCCCTGTTTGAGCATTGGATTGTTGTGATGTTTTTGAATTTCCATCAGTTCCATTATAAAGTTCGTAGCGTTTTAGAATGCCTGCACCTACTTGATTAAATACATCTAAGTCACTTCCTCTAAAGTAGTGGAAATCATCTGATGAAGGATCACTCTCTAATTGTTCAGCAGCAGCAACAGTAAGGGTTCCATTTACTTTTGCATTGGCTAAAAAATCTGCAAATTTCGTTTTCTCATCCGAATCACTCAAGCCATCCAAACCGACATCTTGATATTGTCGTGCGCTAGGGTCGTTACTAAATGCTTGTACCACTGCTGGTAATTTTGGAACGTTGCCCCAAATAGTTTGATCTACTTGAGATAGATCCCCATTGATGGGTAAGCCATTTTCAAAACTCTGCCTACCATCTTTCAAAATATCCTCTGAAATATTACCTATGTTAAGATACAGATCACCACCTAGGCTACCGGGTTTATAAATAAAAGGATCCAACATCCACAGCTCGATAAATTCCACATTCAATGCATCAAAATCGTTAGAATCTATTCTTCTAAACATACCGCCCCAGCGATTTTGAGGGTCGGCAAATGTTCCATCACTATTCAAATTCGTAGTAGTGTAATTATACGGGCCTCGAATTTTAGGATAAAATGCTAAGTCTAACGTAGAAAGGGGGAAGGGTGCTCCAGTTGATGATTGCTGAAATGGAAAAACCTCTTGTACCATCACTTGACGAACATAATGGTTGGATAACTCGGTATTGTTATTCTGAATATTTGGCGGAGTAGTAGAACCACTTATGTAGAAAAGAGGGTCTATCGAATAAAAAGCTAATCGTGCGCGATTATAGCCGTAACTAAGACTGTACGAACCCGAAGAGCTTAAATTAGCTGATTCTACAAATTTTTGTGGAGTTCCAGATATTTGCCAAGGCAAAAAACCTTTGAGATCGATCACGGACCTAGTTGCTTCAAAATCATCTAAATAACCAATTCCAGTTCTAGGAGTACCTGGTATCAAATTAGCATATTCGGCACTGAAAGTAACATTTGAAGGTGCCTTTGTACTGACGAGGGGAATTCGATCAACCATCCTAGTGAGCCAACGCGACTTGGATGCATAATTGACATCTAAGCCCCAAATGGTATTGGCTATTGGCTCTTGCCCCGCACCTACCTTTTGAGTAACTGGTCGTTCGGTTAGGTTTATAATTGTCGCACCTAAACGAAGTTTTTTATTAACCGTATAATCAAAACGAGATCCAATTAAAGTGCGCTGCTGTATGCCAAATAGTTCACTATTTTCCAGCTTAATATTAATAGGCTGCCCTGAACTTAAAATTGCCTGATTTAAAATCCGAACACGCCCAGCACTATAATCTACCGTAAAATCTACGCCTTCTATCAAGGGTATAGTCCCTGCAGAAATTTGCACAGAGCCCTGCGGAATATTGATTGCATTCAATACATATTCATTGCCAGATTTCGACTGATAAGTTCCTTGAATAGTATACCGATTATGATTAGGGTATTTATTTTGAGCATCAGCCTGCGTCTCTGAATACAATTCTTTGAACACATATTTATCGATGAGTCCTGTTTCACTAGGACTAAACCTTGCACGCAAATCAGACCCAAAAGGCTCAAGCACAGGAAATTTAATTCTTCCATTTTGAGAATCTATCGTCACACCTTCTATAAAATCAAACAAACCATCAGGGGTGGGTGCACTTTGCTGATTCAGATTATCTAGACCTGTTAACTGGATCCATAACTTGCCTGCAGTATTTAAACCTTCTGACATTTGAGGTTTAAGTATTCCTGTTTTCTCATCATTTCGAAGAATATTCAGAATAAAACCAGAGCTATTAACCTGAAAGGCATTTAAAGAATAAATATTCTTCATCATCAAATTCCAAGTTGGCAAAGTCGTATTTAACGTTTCGTTCTTCAATAATTTGACAAACAGCTGTGTACGTGCTGCATCAACACCATTCACGGGAATATCTGTTGAAAACTCTCCAACCTGATACGTAACCCCATTAACTGTATACTGGAAAGCCACCGCTAGCACCTCATCTGCATTTAAGCTACTATTCAAAGAAACATATCCCAATTGAGCATTGATGGTATACTCCGTACTTTTCAACTTACGCGCGTATTCTCGTTTGGCGTAGTTGTCAGCCCCCCCATTAGCCTTAAAGAAGGATTCAATTGTATTATCATTTTCGTAACGTACATTGGGAGCAGCATTTTTAAGAACGTCCAATAAATTATTAGACTGCAAAGAAGATACTCCAGAACCTGTAAACCCAGTAGGCAATTGGGCATATCCTGGTCCACCAGTCACCTGTGTTTTATTGTAAATATAATTAGGGTTATTTTCACCTAAATCTATCAAAGCCAATATATCTCTAGAATCGGCAGTAGAACCTGTTTTATTAGTCAACCATACCTCCACCCTGGTTACGTTAATTTGAGAAATAATGGTTGGGATCTTACTTAAAGATTGATTGTAGTTATCTCTAAAGTATTGTGATAGGAAAAAATGTCTATTTGCATCATAGGAATTCGCCGAAATACGAAACTTATTTTGTTGAGATCCATTTGAAATAGTAATGTTCTGCTGTTGCGATTTTTGCTGTGAAAACACCGTAGTCACATTGAGTTTTCCAAACTGTAGCTGCGTTTTTAACCCAAATAACGCTTGACTCCCCGTAATCAAAGAAGTATTAAGTGGAAAACTTGTATTACCAGCTTCTATTTTTTTGATAATATCGTCATCCTTGCCTTCAAAACCAGGTTTAGTAGGGATACCAGTAAACTGCAACTTAACCTGATTTTCAAAATCAAACTGTGCTTCTGTATTATAATTCATCAGGATTCGCATTCTACTACCAACTTGCCCAACCACATTTGCTTGCATACGCTGGGTAAGATCAAAACTAAATTGAGAACGTTGATTTTCTTGCAACAAAGGATTTTGATTGACATTGATCCGACCAGCCATAATTACTTCTGCGGATACCTGGGGTCTAATGTCAATGGTGGTTCCTCCAAATATGCGTTCAAAAACTTTATTATTAACGACAATTGGTGGAATAAATCCAGGCTCCCTAGCTTGAACTAAGGGCAGATCTGAAAGTTCTTTCCAGTTTTTCTTTTTAAGAAGTTGATTCTCATATCGCTGGTATTCCTCAATAGTCAGGTATTGAGTTGGGCGATATAACCGATCTCCCATCTTTTCGCTGATAATATACATCCTAGTGATGGGATCAAATTCTACCTTTCTTTGAATGTTAGCAGGATTGGAAAGGTTAACACCGGCTTGTTTTTTTAGATTAATACTGGGGGAATCATGAATCGGATACCTCAATTTTGATGTATCCGATTCACCCGCTGTTTTTTGTGCAAAGGTAGGACCTATCCCCAAAAACAAAACGAAAAAAATAATACGTACTATAAAATAAAAACTTCTCAATTTTATGCGATAAAACGATTCTAACAAAACAACCTATATTAAATATTCGCGTGTATAATTTGTTTTCAGCAAGCATGAGCTATCATGAGCCGTTTTATTCATTCAGCGTTTGTGAAGGACATATAAAACAAGAACCTACATTCTTGTGAAGTAGTTTGCCTTACTCCATCCAGAAGCGAATGTTCTAAACACAGGTCTGTCATATGCCGATAGAGGCAACAATATCGTTTTTATTTCAATTATAGCAACAATTGTAGTTTAATTTTTTATATAACATGTTATTTTTTTATCTTGTTTTTTTCAATAAAAAAAAGTACCCAAAATACAAGAAAGCAATTATAAAATATTTAAAGCAGTTTTGATCAATTTTTCTACTGTTAAGTTTTCTTTTATTCCCCTTAGTGCTTGATCCAAAGCTTTCTCTGCCACATTTTTTGCGAAACCCAACATCACCAAAGCAGAAAGTGCCTCATCCTTAGCTGTGTGATGATGAGGAATCGTGATTAATGATCCTGGTCCTTCCTTTTTTAATTTATCTTGCAACTCTAAAATCATACGCTGTGCGGACTTTGGACCTATTCCTTTAATCTTCTGAATAAGTGGTATATCACCCCTAATAATTGCATCTTGAATTTCAACGGGTGTAATAGATGATAATATCATCCGCCCTGTATTCGGGCCTATACCCGAAACAGATACCAAATGCAAAAATAGCTTACGCTCACCTTCATCAGAAAAACCGTATAGGGTGTGTGCATCTTCCTTGACGTGTAACCAAGTAAAAAGCTTGCAAGACGTTCTATCTGCCAACACGGAGTAGGTATTTAGAGAGATATTAATATGATAGCCCACACCGCCTGCATCAAGAACTACGTAGGTGGGACATTTGAAAGTTAGTTGACCACTGATATAAGCGTACACTTTTATAAAATTTAGGATTTACGTATACGCTTAAAAATGCTCTTTTGAGAATTCTTTACACTCAACTCTTCTTCTTTTGTTTGAACATCCACAACAGCAATGGTAACCATATTGACAATTTCACGAATGGAACTTCCTAACTGCAAAACATGGACTGGCTTTTTCAATCCAAGCAAAATTGGACCTACTGCTTCTGCACCACCCAACTCTTGTAATAGTTTATATGCCACATTTCCGGACTCAAGTGTTGGAAAAATCAACACATTGGCTGGTGCACCATTTAAGCTGCTAAAAGGATAATTGTCTTTCAATAAATCGGGATTCATTGCAAAATTTGCTTGCATTTCTCCATCCACCACAATATCTGGATATCTTTCGTGTAGGAGTTTTACAGCCTGACGTGTTTTTTCGGGTATAATCCCATCATTCGACCCAAAATTCGAATAAGATAGCAGTGCGATGCGAGGCTTTATATTAAATTTTTTCACTGAACGATCCAGCAAAACGGTGATATCTACCAAGTCTTCAACACTTGGATTTACGTTTACAGTCGTATCTCCAAAAAAGATGGGGCCTTTTTTAGTAATCATCATATACATCCCAGCCACTTTATTAACCCCACTTTCAATACCGATAATCTGTAAAGCAGGTTTAATGGTTGCCGCATAATTTTTCGTCAAACCTGAAATTAATGCGTCTGCTTCGCCAAACTGGACCATTGAAGCACCATAATAGTTACGATCGCGCATCATCTTTTTTGCTTCTGATAGCGTAATCCCTCTTCGCTGACGCTTTCGAAAAAGATAATCAGCATACTGGTTTAGCTTGACCGATTCTTCTAATGGATCTACAATTTCTACGCCATATAACTCCAGCTCATTTTCGAGCAAAATCTGTTTAATTAGTTGCTTATTTCCCAATAAAATAGGAATGGCAATGCGTTCATCTCGTACAATTTGCGCAACCTTCAGTATTTTATAATTATCTGCCTCTGCGAAAACAACACGCTTGGGATTGGATTTAGCCTTGTTCGTGACAGCGCGTAACAGCGCATCATCTGTGCCTAGTCTCAACTTCAGCTCCTCTTTATAGGCATCCCAATCGGTGATTATTTTGCGAGCAACACCAGAATCAATCGCAGCTTTGGCTACCGCAGGGGATACCGCTGTGATCAAACGAAAATCGAGGGGCTTAGGAATAATATAGTCTTCACTAAATTTTAGATTTTTGGTATTGTATGCCATATTGACCGCCTCTGGAACAGGTTTTTTTGCTAACTCGGCAATTGCTTTCACAGCAGCGATCTTCATTTCTTCATTGATGGAAGTTGATCGCACATCCAATGCCCCTCTAAAGATGTATGGAAACCCAAGCACATTATTTACCTGATTGGGGTAGTCAGACCGACCTGTTGCCATAATGATATCTTTACGTGTTTTAACAGCCACCTCGTAAGCAATCTCTGGGTCAGGATTAGCCATTGCGAAAACAATTGGATTCTTAGCCATTGTTTTTAACATAGCAGCAGTCAGCACATCGGGTGATGACAAACCAATAAAGACATCGGCATCCTTAACAGCATCTGCGAGCGTGTCAATTTTGCGAGAGGTGGCAAATTCTGCCTTTGTACCTTCGAGCTTATCTCGATCCTTGCGGATCACTCCACTCCGGTCGAGCATCACCATATTTTCACGTTTGGCACCCATACTCAAATACAAACGTGAACATGAAATAGCAGCAGCTCCAGCCCCATTTACAACAATTTTTATCTTATCTAATTTCTTTTTTTGAATTTCGCACGCATTAATTAAAGCTGCTGCTGATATGATCGCTGTTCCGTGCTGATCATCGTGCATCACCGGAATATTCATTTCTTCCTTTAGTCGACGTTCTATTTCAAAACATTCAGGGGCCTTGATGTCTTCTAAATTAATTCCTCCGAAAGTAGGCTCAAGTGCTTTTACGATGGCTACAAATTCATCAATATTTTTTGTGTCTAATTCTAAATCGAACACATCAATATCAGCAAACAATTTAAAAAGGATGCCTTTCCCTTCCATTACGGGTTTACCTGCCTCTGGACCAATATCTCCCAGGCCAAGCACCGCGGTACCATTGCTAATAACAGCTACCAGATTACCCTTTGCTGTGTATTTATATACATCTTCCTTATTCTCGGCAATTCGCAAGCAGGGCTCAGCTACACCAGGCGAATAGGCTAGAGCTAAATCGCGCTGAGAGTTTGTTGGCTTTGTAGAAACAACTTGAATTTTCCCTGGACGTCCTTGCGAATGATAATCCAGTGCATCTTGTTTATGGTTAGTCTTACTCATTGATCATATTATTGGAACATGCGCCAAAAGTACGATTCTTTTCTAATGTGAATAAGACTGAATACGATATTCATAAAAAAGGACCGAGCTGTTTGTTCGGTCCTTTTTTATGAAAAAATTTCTATCCTAGGGTTTAACTGCGTCTATAACCGTTGGATACTTCAAGCCAGTAGCACTTATTAATTCAACCACAACGGAACCTATAATAATTTCTACGTGTGCCTTTACAGGGATTCGATTCCCATCATCTGTTATCCACAGATACAGCTTACTGTTTTTTCTGAAAATTCGGCCTGGTTGGATAGATGGACTAAATTTCAAGCAGTTGACATATCCTAAGCTGGTTTGAATTCGCTCTTTTCCTACATAGGTGATGTCTACTTTAGATATAGCATTGGTTAAATAGTAATTCATACTAAACATATCGCCCTCCTTAATTTTTGTCAGATCCAGGCTCCTTGCAAAAAAGTATGCTGAAACTAAATCAAAGGTTTGACTTTCACACTTTAAAGTGCCCTCATTTGTAATGATCTGCTTTTTATCCTGATAAAACCTCACTTTATCATTTCGACGATAGCCTCCCTCTCTAATATTCTCGGTATACAAATAAGGGGTCAATTCTTCTTTATCTATATATGAATCATAACGATCACGCACTTTATTAAACAGCGCAAAAACTCCAGCGGTATGCCCCTCTCCCATTAAGTGAAAGACTGTATTGTTATCGAATTTCAAATCACTATCCTCCACACGAACACTCGCTTCTCCAGCTGTTAAAATACCGTACCTCACTTTGTACTTCAACTCTTCGCCGGCCTGGAATACCTGTTCTTTTCTCCTGCGAAGCTCCTGAGCCATTGTTTGATGTACAAAAACGAAAGAAAATAAGGCAAAAATGAACCTTGACATATGATGGTGTTTTATAGAAACTTTAAATCTTACGTTTGTAAATAGGCACCGTTGAACAAGGTTCACCATACATAATACTTTTGGCGACCATACTCAACTTGGATGTCAGCTCTACAAATGATGAAATAGGTACTGGAACTTCGCCACAACCTTTCACCACAATACGTTGATCACGATAGGACTCTAAGTCCATTTTAGCTAACGCGCGATCAAAGAGGATTGTTTCCAATACTTCTAAATTACCAAAGACCACTACTTTCGCATACGGAGTGAGCTTATTAGCCAATAACATATACGCCCAAGTTGGAACGATTGCTTCAGATGAACAAATAATAGCAACATATTGATCCTGATACTTGGACCAATCTTCATTTTTGATCATCTCACGAAAATCCTTT
>Ga0214919_10006302_pt1 | contig 16351 bp, 9 predicted proteins | sample LL1503_MetaG_FD_177994 | JGI IMG/M metagenome (GOLD analysis project Ga0214919, IMG submission 177994) | Freshwater microbial communities from Lake Lanier, Atlanta, Georgia, United States - LL-1503 | ecosystem: Environmental > Aquatic > Freshwater > Lake | place: USA: Georgia | collected 2015-03-15 | reverse complement strand
GTCTGATACCGCTTTAACGCAGGAGGCGAGCATGCCCTCCCCTACCCAAACTTCCAATTCGACGGGATCCCAAAAGAAAACGGAACCGGCGATCGTTCACAATGAAGTTCTAGAACGCGCCACGCCCGATAATATTGCCGTGGTGGTAACGCTTTCGAGTCAGCGGGCGCAGTTAAAAGTGGCGGATGAGATTGCGATCGATGCGCCGGTTTCCACTGGACGGCGTGCGGGTTGGACGCCCAAAGGGTCTTTTGTGATTGTGCAAAAAGAAATCAATCATCGATCCACTGTTTATGGAAATTTTGTGAGTACGGAGGGCCATACCGTTCGCTCGGGAGTGAATAGCCGCAAAGATATCCCTCCTAGCGGTGCCGCTTTTGTTGGAGCGCCGATGAAGTGGTTTATGCGACTTGGGAGCCATTTGCAGGATTATACAACCGTTGGAATGCATGCGGGGATTCTGCCGGGGTATCCCGCCTCGCATGGTTGTATTCGCTTGCCGGAGAAGGTCGCGCGCGTGATTTTTGAGAAAGCCAAAATCGGGACGCCGGTGATGATTTTGGATTGAGCTTTACGAACTCCCCTCGTCAGGCGCAACAGCGTGTTCCACAGTTCCAGGCTAACAAGAGCGTGGGCGTTTTGACCTATCGCCGAGCAGGAGCTTTTTGGTAGCGATGTGCTAGCGACTGCCTTGCATCGCAGAGCCGAGTGCGCCACCGCCCTCCCAAGATTGGGGGCGATTCCAAGGGAGTGAACTTCCGGCGTGCTGCGAGGATTCTTCCTCGGTGGAGCAACCGATCAGGACTCCTGCTGCTAGGAGAACAAGGAGGCTATTCCTCAGGGTTTTTAAAGATAACTTCATCGCCAGGTTGGATGCTAAGACCGCGTGTGATGCTAGTCGGAATAATGTCTGCAATGGAAGTCGAGGGTTCCACAGAGGTGATTCGGACACGTCCGATTTCGGTGGAGCCACGTTTGACAATCAATTCTGTGTTGCTGAGGACGCCATTTTTATCACCGATGCTGAGAACCACGAAATTCCAAGCCTGATTCACGGCAAGGATTTTTCCCATGAGATTTTTGCGTGCGGATTTCAGATTGGTTTCGATTTCTTTTTTCTTGTACTCTGCAAGGGCGGCGTTTTTGGAGTCGATTTCTTCTTGAATCTTTTTATTGAGCGTTTCTAGCTCTTCGATCCGCGCTTTGTTTTCATCTTGAGCTGGGGCGGCAGTGGTGGAGGCTGCAGTTGCGGCTGCGACAGCCACTTTCAGGGCTTCGATTTCGTCCCCTTTGGTTTTGAGATCGGTGGTCAAGGTAGCGATCTCCGCTGTTTTTTCAGTCAGCTTGGTGTTGGCTTCGGTGAGATTTGTCTGGGTGGTCGCAAGTTCGGTTTTAAGTTTTGCGACTTGGGATTCAAGCTGCTCCTTCTGGGCGGTCAGTTCGGTGTTTTTCGCTTCCGAGTCCGTCAACTTTTTCTTTGTTTCTTCGAGTTCGGACTTGGTTTTTTCCAAGTCGGCTTGAGTGGAAGCAAGCGTCTCTTTCGTTTGAAGAAGGGTTGTCCTGTTTAGGTAGCCAACTCCCGCCGAGGCAAGAGAGACGACTATGGAAAGAATGATAAGGATTTTACCCATGCGGTGGAGGAATCGTAGAGGTCGTTTTTTAGCGGGCTCAATCGCTCTCCACAAGTGCCAAATTCGAGTTTTTTCCTATAGCGCAGGTTGAGGGATTCCTTGGTCCATTAAAACGGTCGGGCAAGACCCCATACCGCGAGGGGCATGGGATCTTTAGTGTGCGCTCCGTGAAAACAAATTTCCACCTTAGTAGGTTCCTTCTCACAATATCGCTGGCGGCTTTATCGGCAGGTTCAATAAGCACGCCATTGAAGGCAGAGGGTGATGCTGTAGGGGCTGTGAATGTCTCGCAATCCAAAGCGCAAGTGCAGCGCGCGGAGGTTCCGCTCTTTCTTTCGAGCCACGACCGCCTTGATGGGGCTTTGGCAAAACGCGACTACTTGATTCGACTCCCCGAGCACGTTCGCTTCGAACCCGGCACCGAGCTTGTCCTGAGTTACCGCTCCTCGCCGCTTCTCCTTCCGGATGTCTCGACGCTGAGTGTGAAACTTAATGATCGCGAACTCACGAGCGTGCGTCTCGGATCTCAAAACGGGGAAACCCAAGAGCAAAAAACGATCACGATTCCCGTCAACACTGGTATGCTCCTACCGGGGTGGAATCGAATCAGTCTCGGATGCCTCTTACAAACGACGGAGGTGATGTGCCGGGACGTGGATAATCCCGCCGCTTGGTTGGAGGTGGAGCCAAATAGTGCTTTGAGGTTTTCTTACTCGAGTGTTCCTCTGTTTCCGGAGATCCAGCGTTTTCCTCATGCGATCACGGAGCCGCAACTCCTTTCTTTAAGAGATCACTGCGTATTCGAGATAGATAAAAAACATGAGCCCGTTGTTTCCGTGCTTATGCCTTGGGATGCGGGGGAATCGGAGTTGCGGACTTTTCTGATTTGTACGGCTCGAATGGGACAAACCGGATACCTCCAACCGGAATCGATCGCGACAGCGGATTTGAGTGCCTTCGATGCCGAGTCCCGATTGCGTAACGGCATCCTTATCGCGACAAAGGAAACCCTCGCTGGTGTGGATTTGCCCCCCGAACTGAAAAGCTCCATTGCAGGTCTCAAAAATGGAGAGGGACTTCTTTCTGAGATCATTACTGGCGACCCTAAATCTATCCAGCATAGATGGATGGTATTGAGTGGCGGCGATGCAGAGGGGCTGGAAAAAGCCGCGCTCACGGTGGGAAGTTCGACCGCATTAAGAAACACCACGTCGAATCCCCTCATCATCACGGAGGATCCCGTTGTCTCGCCAATGGAGGAAAAAATGGCGCAGCCTAAAACGGGGGCTGTGAAGCTAGGTTCCTTGACTGGCGGCAATATGTTGCTGCGCGGATTATTTCGTCAATCGGGCGAGCGCCCGCTTGATTTCCCTCCCGGTTTTCAAACGACTTCACGCAGCTATGTGGACCTAGACTTTTCTCACGCAGGGAATCTAGAAAAAACATCCGCGTTTGACGTGAAGCTCAATGATGTGCTCATCGGCAGCGTCGCTTTGACGCCCGAGAACTCGAACCAAACCCATCGTCGCATAGCGATACCAGCCGGAATCACGGGACGGGATCTTTCGAGGTTGAGTGTTTCCGGGTATCTGGATATCGGGCGTGCCGATTGCTCGCACATTGTGGAGGAGCGGGCCTGGCTGAACATTGCGGCCTCTTCCACGGTGGATATCAATAGCGCACCATTAGAGATCAATGATCTGAGTCGAATTGGTTTCCTTTGCCAGCGGGATGCTTTCCTTCGCCGTGCGGCGCTTATTGTTCCCGAACTTCCCAGCAAGGAGCGGGACGAACTCATCAAGACCATTGGGCTCACTCTTGGCAAGCAACTCGCCACCATGCCCATCCTCTGGCCCCAGTTGGCGACCTATGCGCCAGGGGTACCCGCTACTTCGGAGCGTGTGGCCAAGCGCTCGGGATTGGTTTTAGGGTCTGCGCTTCAATGGAGTGAGGCCCTGCCAGCAAAAACAGCCCTCGTCATACAGGCGGCGGATGGTAAAAATGACAGATTATCCCTCCGAGGGGAGACTGTTTCGGTGGATGCCTTCGATCCCTCGATAGCTTTTGCTCAGTTGGTGCCATCCCCTTGGACTCAAGGGGAGATTTTTGCTGCCGTCGGAGGTGTTTCGGGTTACGGCGGAGATAGTGTGGTCGCGATGCTCACAGATACCGAGGTCGGCGAGCGGTTGACGGGTACTGTGGCTGCGGTCGACGATCAGAAGCGGATCGTCACCTATGACGTGAGATACATTCAAGAAGTATCGCTCTCCGAGCAGTTGACTCACGGATTCGCTCCGGGAGTCTCGAAGGAGGACGTCGAAACTCAAAAAATCGCAACAACCGAGGCCCTTGTTCTGGCTTCTGTCCTAGACAAATGGCTTATCGTTGGAGCTATTTTCACTTTGGCCGTGTTGTTCCTTGTGCAGCGCTTGGCCGTCCGCCGCCGCGATATCAAAAACAAGGGGAGGGATCTGTGAGAATAGGTGCGCTCGTTATCATTGCGGCGATCAGCTTACCGTTTACCTCTGCCTCCGGGACCGAAGATGGGCGAAAAACCCTGCTTGTTTACGATACCATCGCAAAACCATTTTCGCTCACGAACGAGATCGAGCCGCTCCTCATTGGCCTGACCCGATTCGATGCGGAGGCGAAAAAAATCGAGGCGTCACGGGTCCAAGTATCGGATATCGAGGCGGCCGATTTCATCGTTCTGGTTGGGGTCGCTGGCTCGCCTGCGCTCAGCCCCGAATGCGTGAGGATTTTGCAGCGCACCAAAAAACCGCTCATGTGTGTCGGGCACGCTGTGAACGGCCCAGGGATAGACACTTCAAAGACCCAACCGATCGAGAAGGCGATCGTTCATTATAGGGATGCCGCATGGCCTGTCCGATTGGATCCTTTTTTTCCAACATCACTGAAGGATTCGACCATTCTGGCTGAGGTCGTTTCCGGTCGCGCCACTTTGCCGCTCGCGTGGAGAATTGGCAACAGATTCGCTTTTGCCTCCCTCCTAGGAGACGCGTCCTTAGCTATGATTTTCTCCGATATCCTTCTGGATTTCTATGGGATGAAAAATATCGCTACCTCGGGGTTGATTTTCATGCTGGATGATTACCAACCGGCCTCGGATCCCTCGATGCTACGTCGCTTGTCGGACTACATGGCCTACAAGCAATTCCCCTTCATTGTCCTCACTCAGTCTCGTGATGTTCCAGCGGACGCGACGGATCTCATGCCGAGGGAAACCTATATGGATTCGCTTCGCTATGCTCAGGCCCGTGGGGCGCGGATTTTTCTGGATGCCTCGGCTGATCTTGCACTGGATCGCGAGATATTCACCACCGATGGCGTCATTCCTCTAGGATCTGAAAGTCATCCGACGATCCCCATCGATACCGGCGATGCCCTTACACTGTTTGTCGGAAGCAAGTATTACCAAGATGCGCCTGGGAGCGATCCAGTGCCATTTCAAAGTCATTCTCCGCTCCTCTTAGTAAATGGGGGAGTTCTCTTGCCGGAAAATATCCTTGGGGGAATGGACGGTATTGCTCTCGACGAGGTGCGAAAAAATATCGGTCAGATTGCAAAATTACGAGGTGGCGTTGCGGGGGTCGTCATTCCCGCATGGCTCCCCTTCCAGCATATCCGCGATCTCGTGGACGCCTGTTTGGAAACCGGTCTGCCTGTGCTCGATCCCCTCAGTTTCGATCAAAATTCGTTAGCGCATTGATTTTTTTAAAAATGAAAACCAACTACATCATTTGTATTCTTGCAGTGGTCACCACGAGTATCGTTGTGGCTCAGGACGGAGCGCCCACCGACCCTTCCGCTGAGGCTGTTCGACTCTCCAATAAAGGGCAGCACGCGGAATCTATCGAATGCCTGCAAAACGCACTGCTTAGGGATCCCGGGAATGAAAAGTTAAAATTCCGGCTGGCGGGAGAATTGGTTTTTGACCATCGCTCCACTGAGGCCCGGGTTTGCTTGCAGGAGTTGAGTCGCTCGTGGAATGCCGACATGGCATCCATGGCGGCGACCAGTCTTTCTGCTCTCGATCGAATCGAGGAGGAGGAAAGAAAGGCGCGAGCTCGCCCTCCATCTCCAGAGGTCCTTCGCGAGCAGGCGGAATACCGAGCCCGCAAGGAACGTCTCGATCGCCAGCAAAAAGTCTTTGAACTCATCCAAGCTAAAAGGGATGACGAGGCAGTAGCTCAGATCGATGAGTTGCAAATATTGGGTGAAGCCAACACCGCAATGCTCCTAGAGAAGTCCTACGCTCTCGCCCGACTCGCTCGAAATGACGAGGCCGTGAATGTTCTTCAAGGAATCCCTGCTGAAGACGATCCCGATGGTCAGGTCCGACTTGCTCTCGCCGGTTTGTTATCCCGCGACGGTCGCACAACGGAGGCTGTCAAAATCTGGAGGGACATTCGGGAGTCTGGCGGTGACTCAGCCGCAAGCCGAACGGCCGCACAGGAGATGAGCGTGCTCGCTCCTGCTTATAATACGGATTGCTGGTCTTGGGGGGAACTCGATCTCTATGGCACCTATCTTTCTCGATATAAAATCGGCGTTGCTGCGGGCCGAATACGCGAGGGAACATTTGTGCCTGGTGCACGTTGGATCGAGCCGTTCATCCAAGGTGATTTTAGCCTGGATTCGAGTTCCTCGGCGGCGCAGGGCATTTCCACTATCTACAACGAAAATCTAGCCGGTTTTCATGCGGGCGTTCGGGTTCGTCCCTTCGCGGCCCAATCGTTTGTCCTTTACGTGCTAGGCGGTGCCCAAAAGGATCTTCGCGGCACCACGCAGCACCATGCGAAATGGTTTTCGGAACTCATCGCCGGAGTCAATGGCTACTGGGCTTGGGGGCCAGGCAATGAATGGGCGGAAAGCGATCTGGAGTTGGAATCCCCAGGCGGAATGCCATCTTTGAATGAAGGTAAGGTTTTCAATTCTTGGTCGCCAAGGGGATGGCTGCCCGTCCGTGGAAGGTTTGATTGGTTTGTCGAAGCCGGCGGGGATGCCGCTTACTACACTCGTCTCCCGGACGGCATTGCCTACCTGCAATCGCGCCAGGGTATCCGCTTTCTTCAATGCGGCAAAGCTGCGGCCTTGGACGCCTACGGACTTCAAAACCTCACGATGGATACAAGGGGGAATTACTACGACAACTACTTCGAAGCTGGGCCAGGCGTCCGCTTGATCACTTCTCCAGTCGGGGCCGTTGTCTTCACAACGAGCGTCGACTATCTCCTCGGATCTTATTTGGGGCGGAACTTCGCGAACTCACGCGGTGACACTGGAGCTACCTACTCGGATTTCCGCATCACCGCCGCACTCTCACTTCGCTGGTAAATCTCATGGACACTCTTTATTCGGTTTTTCTCATTCTGGCATACACCTCGGCCGTTGGATTCCTGGTTTTTGGGATCGATGATGTCTTTTTTGATCTGCAATTCCTGCGCTACCTGAGGAGCAAAAAAGAAAGCATCCCGGTCACTCTCACTCAGCTGAAAAATGAGCCCGAGCAATTGATCGCGATCTACATCCCGGCATGGATGGAAGGCGGCATCATCAATCGCATGGCAGAGTATGCCAAAAAGGTTCTCATCTACGATCGATACGAAATCTTCATCGGAGTTTATCCAAATGATGCGGAAACAAATAGATGTGTAGATGAGCTCGTTCGGAGCTCTCCACGCATTCACAAGGCCCTGACGCAAAATCCGGGACCGACATCCAAGGCAGATTGCCTGAATGCGATTTACCAGACCATGCTCGGTCGCGAGATTCCAGGTAAGCGTGAGTATGCGATCATCGCGCTCCACGACGCGGAGGATGTTCTGCATCCCCTTATTCTCAAGGTCTACAATTATCATGTGCCTCGGACGTTTGATATGGGTCAGGTGCCGGTTTTTCCGCTCGAGTTGACCCCGTGGCGCTATTGGGTCGGGAATTCCTATATCGACGAATTTTCGGAATGGCACATGAAGGATATGTTCGCTCGTGAAGCGATGGGCGGCATGGTGCCATCCGCTGGAGTTGGTACAGCGTTCTCGCGTACCGCGATCGATTTCCTAGCAAAAAAATACGGGGGCGGTCCCTTTCAGATCGGCAGTTTGGCCGAGGATTACATGGTGGGTATGGAGCTGTGTCGTTCGGGATTTCGGACGGGATTTATTGATTATCCGGTCGAGCGCGAGGTTTTCCGCCGCGATGAGGCGGGTCGCACGATTTCTAGCCACAAGGTCACCGAACGCGTGGCCGTTCGCGAAAATTTTCCACTCGAGTTCTATCAGGCCGTGAAACAAAAAGCCCGTTGGATCGTGGGAACGGCGTTTCAGGGTTGGGAGCATGGGGGATGGTGGGGTTCGACGGCCGTGCGATACACGTTGCTGAGGGACCGCCGCGCTCCACTCGTGCATTGCATCAATGCGAGTGGCTATTTTGTGATGACTTATGTGATTGCCGAGTTCCTGATCCAGCACTCGGGCCTTCGGAATACCATTTTTCTGCGGCCCTTGTTTCAGGAGAATAGTCTTCTTTGGCGTATTGTTTTGGTGGACACGGCGCTGCTTTGTTACCGCGTCACGCAGAAGGTGTCCTGCGTCTCCGATGCCTATGGTCTTCGCCAAGGGCTTTTCGCAATTCCACGCTATCCAGTTAACAACTTGATAAATATGAGCGCTACCATTCGTGCAGGTTGGATTTATATGCAGCATCGACTTTTTAAAAAGCCGCTGGCATGGACGAAGACAACGCATGTTTTTCCAGGAGTCGCGGAGCTGCAGGAATTCGCAAGCTCGATTGAAGAGTTGCTTGTGGATGAAGGTCTCGTCACCAGAGAGGACTTGGACAAAATCCTCGAAAAAAACAAAGGGAGCTCGGCCCCTCGCGCCCTGTTGCAAATGCAGCTCATGGACGAGGAGCAGTTCACCGCAGTCTGGGGACGTTTTTCGGGACTCAAGAGTATCGTTGTCATCCCAGAGGATGTTCCGTTGGAGGAATTGAGTCGCTGGCAAGAGGCGGATGCCGTTCGATTCGGTGGAATGCCCTGTGCGGAGAGTGAGGACGGATCGTCGGTATTCGGATTTGTCGAACCACCTAAGTTGGAGGACCTCGGTGAAATTGCAGTGATCTTTGGTGCCCCCGTGGAGGCGCGACTCATACAGCCGTCGAATTTCACATCGCTTCGGAATACGATCTACCCGCGCCGAGTTTTGGTTGGGCAACAGATCAATCCTCTCGATGGCGTATTCCAATCCTTAAGCGGTGCTAATCAACGCAAGGTTCGCGAGTTTCAGATGACCCGTCGGCGGACTCTCTCGGATGCCATGACCCATCTCGAATTCATTCCTGCCTCGGACGTCCGGCGTCTTTACTCGGAGTCACTTGGTTTCGAGGGGGCAGATTTTTCAAAATTGACCCTCAGTATATCGATCATGAGGACACTTGGGCCCTTGTTTTGCGAGGTTCACGGCCTCCTTCCCCTCAATGACGGGAGTATCGGTGTGATGAACCCAATCCACCCAGACACAGGCGACCGAATCCAGAACCTGCTCGGTTCAGCGATCCCCTTTCGAGTCGATACGCCGTCGGCCTTCATGAAAATGTGGCACGATTTCATGGTCCTACAATTCTCGCAGGATTTCCTGATAGAGAATCTCATAGAATCGAAGGTTCTTTTATCTGACCACGCTGCGCGGGTAAAAAAAATGCAACGCCTCATCGAGGGGCCAGCGGATCGGCTCTTGGTCCAGTTGGGTCTCGTAAACAAAAAGCAGTTATTTCAAGCCATGCGACAAACTTCGGGTCTCGAGGTCGCTCAAGCTGGGGATGCCCCGATAGGCTTGGAGGCGGAGGAATTACTCGCACCCGGCTTCGCTGCGCGAAGCGGGATCGCCATCCACCAAATCCGAGACACCGGCATCACTTTCCGCCTCGCGAACCTGCCATCGGAAAATGACCTCATCGAGGTCATGGAACGCTGTGCGGGAATGCCTGTCAGCTTCGAAATCCAATACCCATGAAAATTCAAAATAATAGAAACCATCTCAAAGATACTGTTGCCGTCATAGTCGGAACGCGCCCAGAGGCCATCAAACTGGCTCCGATTATCCAGCAACTTCAAGCCTCCAAGAAATTACAACCGCTCATCATTTCGACCTCGCAACATGGTGATATGGTCGGCCAGATATTCTCAAACTTCGGCATTACTGCGGATATTGATCTGGAGGTTATGCGTCCAAGGCAGAAACTTTGGGATCTGAGTGCGATTTTATCCACCGAATTGGGGAGACTTTTTAGCGCGCGCCAGATCAATACGGTATTAGTCCAAGGCGATACGACGACAGCGTTCATAGGGGGCCTTTGTGCCTTCTACAACAAAATTCCGCTTGGGCACGTCGAGGCGGGTCTCCGTTCGCATAACCGATACTCTCCTTTTCCCGAGGAGCTCAATCGAACGATGCTCAGTCGCCTGGCAACTTGGCACTTTGCTCCCACTGAGTATTCGGCGGAGCTTCTTCGAAAGGAAAACATTCCCGAAAACTCGATTTACGTCTCGGGGAATACGGTGGTCGATGCGCTGCATTGGATGGTGGATCGACTCAAGCCGCAAAACCTTCCAGGCGGGATGATGGATGGCTCGCGCAAGCTCATCCTCGTCACCTGCCACCGCAGGGAAAACCTCGGTCTGCCTATGCGCTCTGTCGCTCTAGCCATCAAGTATATCGCAGAGAGTCATCCCGAGGTGAATATCCTCTTTCCCATGCACCCTAATCCTCTCGTGCGCGAATCTATTATTCCGATTCTAGCTCATCAGCGGGGTGTTTTTCTCTGTGAGCCATTGAACTACGATGAGTTTCTCGACGTGCTGCAAAAATCGCACATCGTCCTCTCCGACTCAGGCGGAGTTCAGGAAGAGGCAACAGCTCTTGGGAAACCGGTTTTAGTGCTGCGGCGTGAAACGGAGCGTCCGGAAGGCGTGGAGGCAGGAACCCTGCGTTTGGTCGGAACCGATGTGCAGGACATCCTGCGCGAAACCGAAAAACTACTCACAAATGAAGACGAATACCTAGCGATGACAAAGGGATCCAATATCTACGGCGACGGCCACGCCGCAGAAAAAATCATTCGGATTCTCGAAGATCAACTGAACTCGATCGAATCTTGCTTGCCAATCCCATCCGATGAAAAACGCGTTCACTTTGCGCATTGAAACTGATTATGAAACCCATCATCCCCCTTCCACCCATTTTACTTATCGATGATGATCCTCTTGTCATCGAGACTCTGCGCGATCTTTGTGAGAGCATGGAATGCCATCGGCAACTCCACCATCTCGACACCAGTAGCGCGTTCGATGCTGCTGCCGATCCTTCGCTGGGACTCATCATTTGCGACTATCGCTTCCCGACATCGAGTGGGATTTCCTTTATCGAACAGGTTCGAAAGCGGGGCATCGAAACCCCTGTGCTCTTTATCTCAGGGACTCCAGATAGTGATGCGGTGTTGAAGGCCGCGAATCTGAAGCGAACAGCATTTCTTTCAAAACCCTTCACTATCTCGCGATTTCGCGAGGCCATTTATGGACTTCTTGAGTTAGCGGCGCCCGCTGCTGGTTAATCGCAACGGATGGCCCGCGCGGGAGGGATTCGTGATGCCCGGCGGGAAGGTATCCAAGCGGCAAAAAGCGCGGCTGGAATCATCCAAAACGGCGTTGTTAGAAGCACGTCAAGTGGGTAGCGGAGTTCAATCGTCCATCCAAAGAAGGCTTTGTTGATCACCCAAGTGAGAATCATGGCCATGCTTGCCCCGCAGACGACTCCGATAACGGAAGCCAGCAGGCCGACCATGGCGGCCTCGTATAAAATCAGGCATTGGATTTGACCTTGCGAGGCGCCTTGGGATCGAAGAACGCCGATTTCCCGCTCCCGCTCAAGGACAAGCGTGGTGAGAGAAAGGAAAACACCCGCAATCGCAACCGCGACTGCAATCGTCCGAAGAACCGACGTTACGGCAAAAGTTTGGTCAAAAATCTCCAAGACTCGCTGGCGAAGGTCTGCGTTGGTATAAATGGAAAACTCACCGTCATGGCTGAAGGTCCTACGGAAATCCGCGCCGAGTGCGGCGGTCTCCGACGGGACTTTGAGTGAGATGGAGAGCGAGTGGAGGCGTTCGTCATTCCAGTATTCTCCAAAATTCGATCTTTCGATCATCACAAGCCCACTATCCCGGGTGAAATCCTTGATGACCCCGACGACGGTGAATTTAGCTGCGCCCTTGGGTGAGGAGAATTCAAGCGTATCACCGGGTTCCGTCCCATGTCTGGTAGAAAAACTCTCGGAAACAGCAACCATGCCCAGTTTGTGGAATTCATCACGCGCACCATCGATGGCACGGACAAAATCGAATTCACCGCGAGCGTTACCATCAATCACGGCTAGGTTGGCGGTTTTTTCACCCCAAGGAACCGCTATTTCTCGAAAGGTGGCGAGTTCCTTCACTCGTGGATCGTTGCGCACCCATTCGACAGCGTTGGCGGGAATGAAGCTGGTCAGGCCTGCAATCTCATTTGCTGCCGGAGCGATGAAAAGATCCGCTACCAGTGTTTGACCAAGCCAGGTGATGACGCTCGCCCGAAACGAGTGGATCATAACGGAGACACTCACTGTCATAGCCGCAGCCACGGCGAGCGCGGCAATGGTGACGGCATTCCGGTGAAGAGATCGCTCTAAATGTTGACTAGCCAAACGCACAAGCCAGCCCGGACCCTGAACAGCGGAGCAAAATGCATTCACTGTTAGGGGAACAAGAAGCGAGAAGCCGGCGATGAGTAATCCTACGGCGGCAAATCCCAGCAAGCGTCCCCCGCCGGTTAGGGTCCAATAGGAAGTAGCGACGGCCAATCCGAGAGCGGCGATTCCGAAAATACCCCAGCGTTTCGATTCGATGGCGAAGGAATCCATCAGGGATCCATTTCGTAAAACCAGCGCCGGATCGCAGGCGGCGGCTTCTCTTGCCGGGCGCCACGCAGCGAGCAACGAAGACCCGACGCCGGTTACAAGGGCAAGAGCGATTTGATCTGGTTCGATGGCGACGCGCTCAATGGAGATCAGAGCGTAGAGCGAGGAGATAGTCGTGCCCACAGGAGCAGCGAGGAGGGAGGCTAGCGGGCCAGCGATGGCTATTCCTATGAGAGTGCCCAGCAAACCCTCCGCAGCGCCCTCGCCGAGAAATAGCCCCATCACCTCAGTCCGCGTCGCGCCATTGGCCCGGAGGATACCGATATCGTGTCGGCGGCGGACAACGGAGGCCGAGAGACTATTGTAGATCAAGAAAACCCCGACCACCATGGATACAAGGCTGAGCGCCGTGAGGTTGAGCTGGAAGGCGGCCAGCATGACTTCGGTATCCGAGCCTCGGCGTGTCGGTGGGCCGACAGAGGCATCTGGGGGCGCTATTTTGCGGAGTGCGGCGATCACGGGATCCATTCGAAGCGGATCGGTCACTTGGATCTGAATCGATGTCAGTCGACCGGGGCGATCGAGGAGCTCTTGGGCCCAACCGATATCCATCGCTGCCATTCTTGGGTCGGCGGAGACTAACGCATCGTCGGTTTTGAGCTCGAAGGAGGGGGTGAGCGTTACGGATTTTCCTGCGGCCAGAGCTCGAAGCGGACAGGAGGCAAGGCGAGAGGGAGATACCGCAATGCCGTTTGGTTCGCGTAGCCATTTCTCAAGATCAATGGCCGCTCCGTCTGGAGCATGAAGTTCGAAGGCGCGTAAATTTCCACCGGTGAAGGGATCGACGCCAAGTACACGAAGGTAATCGCCGGGCGAGTCCGGCAAAGTCACCACCCCTTCCAATAATGGGGTGGCTGCAGTGACTCCGGTCGTCGCGGCGACGATCGGGAAAAGATCCTCTGGCAAATCCCCTCGAATTTCCAAGTGGGCCCGGCCGGCGACCAATCCGACGGCATTTCGAAAGCTTTTTAAAGCGCCTCGATTGGCGATCTGGATGGATAAAAAAACTGCGACCCCGATCGCGATGCTGAGAATATTAAGTGCTGGGAGAAGCGGGTGCTTGGCCCAAGACCGAATGATCTGTCTCCAAAACAGGCTGCCGAAGCGAGGGGTCATTCTGGAAGCTTTGCGGCGGCCTTGTTAAGGACTCTTTGCAACTGCTTGACCGCTTGCGGTGAAGAGAATTTCCCACCTTCCTTGTTGTAAATGTAGAAGGAATCCATGGCCACATCCATCTCGGTCGTGATGCGGGAGATTTCAATGCAGGCATCAAGCTCTCCCATCGCCCGCAAGAGATCGTAAAGCAAGCCGAGGCGGTCGGGTGTCTGGATGTCAACCAGCGTGTAGGCAGGGTGCGAGTCGTTGTCCACATTGATGCGGGTCGGCAGATCGAATTCCTGTGAAAGTCGGTAGGTCAGCAGGCGGGTATCTTTGCTGATGAGCGGCGTAAAATCGTATTCCTCGACAGTGAGAGACTCAGCGAGGTGCTTTTCTACAGTTTCCATATCCCGGGGACTGCTTACCGGGAGAAGGTTGGTGCTGGCGACGCGGAAGATATCCAGCGCCAAACTGTCGGTGCGGGTGTAAATATCCGCACTCAGGATGTTGAGTTTCACGGATAGGAAGGCTCCGGCAATGCGCTCCAAGAGTCGCGGGCGATCCCATCCGCAGACCCACACTTCGGTGTAGCCTTTCTCGGGTTTCGGGATCCAACGGAAGGCCGGCGCAAGTGCCAGAGATTCATCCGCCTCGCGCCGCTCGAAGAACGATTGGAATAAATTTAAGTGCTCAGCGATTTCTTCCGGTTCGTAGCTCAGGAAGTAACGAGCGGGCATGAATTGGAAGTGGGCATCGCAAGCATCGCGGAATCCGGGACCGAGCTTTTCCATAGCCACGTCTCTTTGCTGCATTCTGTCGCGGCGGCTTTGCTCCATGGCATCGACTCCGCCTTCAAGATATTGCTGGGTTCTCCGGTAAAGCATCCATACCAAGCCTTCCTTCCAGTCCGACCAGTTCTGGTCGCTGGTGCCCATTCCGTCGGCGAGAGTCAAGAGCATGAGCGCATCGAGGTTTTTCCGGTTGCCGATAATACGGGCAAATTCCTCTGTCGTGGCGGGATCGTCGAGGTTGCGCGATTGCGACATTTTCGACATCAGGTAATGCGAGTCCACGAGAGTGATCAGCATTCTGCGACGTTCTGGAGTGAGTTGCAGGCGGCGGGCGACCTTGTGGGCGAGGAGAGCGCTGGCTTCCTCATGGTGACGGGTGTTTGCGGATTTTCCGACGTCGTGGAGGAGGATGGCGAGGTAGAGGATAGCGGGATCCTCGAGTTTCTGAAAAATCTGGCGATAACCTCGCAGTTTCGGTGAGTCTGCAAAAAGAATGGCGTCGAGTTTTTCGATGCACACGAGCGTGTGTTCATCGGCTGTGTAGCGATGATAGAACTCGTGCTGCACAAGGCAGTCGAGTTCACCAAACTCAGGAACGTATCGACCGAGCACCCCGAGGTCATGCATGAGGCGAAGGGTGCGACCGACTTCGCCCTTGCGGGAAAGAATGGCGAGGAAGGTCTCGCGGGCCATACTTGCGTATTGGAAGGTGCGGTCGATCAGATGCAGGCGGCGGGCGACCAGATCGGCGAGTTCCGGATGAAATTCGAGTTGGCGGACCTGCGCGTGATGGAACGCCCGCATCAGCCGGTACGGGTCGTCGTTAAAGATTTCGCGAGATTCTGGCTCGATACGGCCATTTTTGATAATGAAGCGATCGAGTTTTTCTGTTTTTTGACGAACTCCGAAAAGCCGGAGCAGGCCGGAGCGTGCGGGTGGAGGAATAGCCTCCATTTTTCGCAAGGCGCTCTCGGTTATCAAAAAAATGGTCCGCGCATGGCCGTAGTATTCCCTCATGAAGGCCTCGACTCGGCGGAGGATGTTCTTCTGTGGGTAATCAAACGCCTGTGCAACTTTCCCCTGTAACTGGAGGGTAAGAACCTCGGCCGACCGCCCATTGATATATTGCATTTCTGCACGGGTTCGCAGGAGAAAATCGTAACTCTTTTCGAGATTCCGTCTCTCCCCGTCGCGCAGGATTTTTGCCTCAACAAGTTTGGCTGTGGTGGTGATGCCGTATTTGAACTGCGAGATCCAGAGAAGGCTTTGATAGTCACGCAGGCTGCCGGTGCCGTTCTTCACGTTCGGTTCCTGCATGAAAACCGTGCGACCATATTTCACGCGAAGTTCGGCTTGGTTGGCGATCCTCCATGCGATGTAAGATTCACCGCGGCCTTTCACGCACGCATCTTGGAAGAGTTCCTTGAAGCGGGTAAAAATATCACGGTCACCGGTCAGGAAGCGTGACTCAAGCATCGAGGTTTTTGTGACCATGTCCTCGTTGGCTTTGTCGATAGCCTCGGTAATGGTGCGCGTGGCTTGTCCAACCTTGAAACCGATATCCCAAAGGGCCACGATGGTTTGGCGAATGACTTCTTCGACCTCCTTGTCATTCGCGGTTTTTGCCTGAAGAAAGAGGATGTCCACGTCGCTCATGGGGGTGAGTTCGCGGCGGCCATAGCCCCCGAAAGCCATCATGCAAAGACGTCCGGTGAGCGGCTTGCCCACAACTTTGCGGACGATGCCATCGAAAAGCTCGCGGATGAGGATGTCAACCATGTCGGAACGCTGCCGGGCGATT
>Ga0214919_10006301_pt1 | contig 16353 bp, 14 predicted proteins | sample LL1503_MetaG_FD_177994 | JGI IMG/M metagenome (GOLD analysis project Ga0214919, IMG submission 177994) | Freshwater microbial communities from Lake Lanier, Atlanta, Georgia, United States - LL-1503 | ecosystem: Environmental > Aquatic > Freshwater > Lake | place: USA: Georgia | collected... | reverse complement strand
GGAATTCTAGTTCAATACTTTGATTTTGAATACTTACCCTTCTAAATATACTTTCAATAAAAGGAATTCTAAATCTTAAACCTGGTAGCATAATTCTTTGATACTTACCAAACAAGGTTACAATTGCTATGGTACCTTGATTTACAATAACCACGCTAAAAAAAGAGAATAGAATTGCTATTGTAAGAAAAATTAAAAATTCTAGCATAAAAAAATGATTTAATTATTTAAATTTTACAATCGATGCAAATACAAGTTATGGAAGAAATACTGTAAAACATAGAATTGCAAAAACTTATTATAATAGTTTAATTGGGTAGTTACTTAGAAAATTAACTATGGATAGAAATTCAATCACTTAACTTGAATGAAACTTGCACCGATCAAGCTTGCGTTTACTGTGAAAAAATAATTTCCAACTTGCCTATATATTAAAAGCTATAGGAGAATCCAACCTTAAAAGCGCCCAAAACTACTTTGGTAGGCTTGAGTACGAAGAATTCAAGGTTTTCCATGTTGGATTCATGGAGCCTTAGTTGATTAAAAGTGCAAAAAATAGCCCTTAAAAATGATTTATATTATTTTAATTCATAACTTGTATGATAAATAATCGTCATATAGTAGCAACTGGTGCTTTATATTTGGTGGGCTTATTGGGAGTATAAATTAATTTCATTCAAGTTGAAAAGACGCTACAACAAACAGACATAAAGAGAAGGTATTCATTGCCTTCATAATTTTTTAAATAAATAATCACACAATGGCAATTAACATTCATGAGACAATAAATATTTTGACTCAAAAGAAAACAAAAAAATATAGTGGGTTTTCTAATCTTAATTTAAATGATTTATCAAATGAGATAGAATTATTTTTCAATGGTCAAAAATTCGGATATATTGCTGAAGCGAAGCCTCAAGTATTTACAGAAACCGACGATGGAGGGAATAAAATAATTAAATGTTTTACAGCTAAGACAATAATAACAACTTGGGGGAATTCCAAGGAAACGGCAGTAAATGTTGTTTTAGAAAAAAATGGTAATACCCTAAATGTTTATTGCGGATTTACTGGTAACAAAGGAGTATTAAGTAGTCAAGGAATTTTTGGAATGGTATTGACTGGAGGAGTTTCTTTAATTGGAAATGCTGCTTCAGCAATAAAAGATGGTAAAATGGTCGATTCTACATTATTGTATATTGATGAACTATTAAATAATCTTTTTCAAAAAGATACAAATACTAATCAAAACTCAGTTACAGATAATTCAAATGATATACCATTGCAGATAGAAAAACTAGCTGCTTTAAAAGAAAAAGGAATTATTAGTGAAGATGAATTCAATTCTAAAAAGAAAGAATTACTAGATAAAATGTAGATCAGGTTTGGATTATTCACTTAATATCGTGTTTAATATTATATATCTTAATTACAACAAATTATAAAAGCATGTCAAACAATTATTTAATTATAGGGATATTGTCAGTACTTATTCTTTTTGCATTAATTTCTCCTAAAATCCAAACTAAACGAATTCTTAGAGTGGCTGCTTTTGTTCTTTTTTTGATTTTGTTAGTAAGATATTGTACAAAGTAGTTTTTTGATAAAAAAATGGGTTAGAAATAAAATAACAACTATACCTGATAAAATCAAATCTGTACTTGTTGTTTATGGTATCAAACCAATATGATAACATAAATCTTAATCCAAGAAATACAATCAATTTCTAAAGCAGTTTTATTATCAATTCAATTTTAGTTCCTGATATCTTAATAATATTTATTTTCATAAATAATATTAAGTTTACTGTTTTGTACCCTAGTTAATTAGCTTAATACTTATTTCTATGTATTCAAATACTTGCCTATATGAGCACAAATTAATTCGCTATTTGAGGACATGTGCAAGTTGCATATTGTTCCATCTTTCATTTTCAATTGTATTCCATAGACCATATTAATTAACCCACCTAATGTATTTTTTGCGGTATCTTTAGTTCTAACAGAGGTCACTGATTCGATTGTATTATAAGATATAATAGCCTTTTCTGCAGTAAAAACATTATTATGATTAGAAGCGAAATCATTCAAATTCACTAAGGCCCTATAAATAATTTTTTTCTTTGTTAAGTTTATTATGGAAGAGTTTCCTACGCTTTTAAAGATCACTTCTTCTCCTTCCTCTAAATCATTTATTAAGTCAATTTCAGAATTTTCTACACCCTTTTCTTTATTAAGAAGGTAAATGCCTATAGATATCATTATCCAGGCGCCAAATTTAGATAAAAAATTAACCCCTACTATGAATTCTAAGTAACCGTATGAAAAACCATTTGATACCCAAATAATTAAGTCAAGTGCTCCTAAGGCTATAAGAGCGTAAGCAATGTTTTTGTTGTTCATATTATGAGTATTTAATTAAGTAAACTTTATTATATTAACTTTTCTATTTCAATAATTTCATAAAATCTTGATTTATAACGTTTTATGTTAATTATTATGAATTATAATTGATCCTATATATAAACGTTTTGTTAAATATAAAAATTTATTTATAATAAAAAAAATTATATTTATATAGGTTTATGAGTTTATAATAAACTACTAGTATAATTCCATCATTTGAATAAATGGTGAAAAATATTTAACAATCAATTATAATTACTTGAAATAAAAAATAAAAAATTATGTCTATTCAATATATTTTAATCGTAGTTTTTATTCTTTTTCTAGCCTTCTTAATATTTAAAAGACTAATTAAATTATTATTTTTTGTTTTATTTCTTTTCGGGGTCTATTTAGTATATATATACATATCAGGAGGTGATGTAAACAAAGAAGTAAATAAAGTTAAATCAAAAGCAGAGAAAATTTATAATAAATAAAAATACAAAACATGAATCAACAAGAATTTGACGATAAGATTATTGGATTAAAGCCTAAATATCAAGATCAATTTAGAAAAATTTTTGAATCAAATGAAAATTTTAAAGGAGACTTTAATTGGATGGCTTTTTTATTTGGAATAATATGGTGCCTTTCTAAGGGACTATGGTTGGTTTCTTTAGTGACAATACTAATTTCTGTATTTACTGGGGGTATTGGAGGAATATTTGTATGGTTTTATTTTGGTTTTAGAGGTAATTACTTGTATTATAAATATCAAACAGAGGGAAAGCAAATTATTTTTTAACTAAAATATAATAAGAACCAAAAATGAAAAATCAAGACACGCTTAGCGTTGGCGATTGGATGATTATTTTATTGTTGATTTCAATCCCAGTTATAAATATAATTATGTTATTTGTATGGGCTTTGAGTAGTGATACAAATGAAACTAAATCTAATTTTGCAAAAGCAGTCTTAATGTGGTTTGTTGTTATAATTATAATATGGATTTTACTCTTTGCTAGTTTAGCTGGTATTTTTTATAAATAAGAATTTAATTCAAAAACTTCCATAATATATTAAATGAAGTCGGTACTCATAATTTTATTTTGGTTATTTAGTCAATGTCTATATTCTCAGAATATAGACATTGTTGTTGATAAGGGTATTTACAAATCTTATTATTCATATGGGTATAAATCTCCATTATATGTAGTTTATGATTTATATAATGGAGGTGGTGATGTATCAAGATCTGGTATGAGTTTTAAGCAGGAACTTAAAACTGCAACTAATAAAGATTATAGTAAAAGTGGGTATGATAGAGGCCATTTGGCAAATTCAGAAGATTTTGCATATGATTTTACAAAAGAAAAATTAACTTTTAGCTATTATAATTGTTTTGCTCAAAATGCTAAATTAAATAGAGGGCCCTGGAAGGTTTGGGAATCTACGATTAGAAATGAAAGTAAAAGATGGCCATTGAGAATTTATGTTGGTGCAATATATGGCAATAAAAAAATTAAGAATAGTGTTGCTATACCTGATTTCTGTTGGAAGGTAGTATACAATTTAAAAACAGGCCTAATAATGCACGCTTTAATATTTAAAAATGACGAATCGGCCACTGTTAATAGAATTACAATAAGCGAATTAAAAAAATTATTAAATTACAATATTGAATTTAAAAATACACCATGAAAAAAAATATAATTTTCTTGCCTTTGATTTTTATCAATCTTTTATCTTGCATGTCTACATCGAAAAAATCAAATGAAAATGAAGAGTTGAAAGCAGAAGATGTTTCTAATGTTAAAGAAATTAATGAAACAGCTAATATAAAAAGTATTAGTTTAGATAAAAGCGTTTTTAAAATTTCACATAGTATTAATACTTCTACAAGTGAGTACTATCCTGTAATTACGAAGGACGGGAGATCTTTATTTTTTACAGGCATGGATCGGTCCGGTTTTTTTGATTATAAAATAGATTTTACAAAAACAAGAAATAATGGAGGGGAAGATATTTTCTACTCTTCTAACAATAATGGCACTTGGGATGATGCTAGAGATTTTAAACAACTCAATACCAATGCGCATGAATCTGTTACTAGTATATTAAGTAATGGAGACATGTTAATTACTGGAAATTACCCGGAAAATATGGGACCAAATAATACAAAAAATGGTGCTGCAACAACTGATATATTTTTAGCAAAAAAAAGCAATAATTTTTCATTGTTTCATTTTGATGAACCTATTAATTCAATTTTTTGTGAAAGTGATGCATATATGACAGATGATATGAATACAATTTTATTTGTCTCAGATAGACCAGGTCATATCGGGGAGTATCATAAAAAAGGGTGGCAGTGGAATGAATCTTATTGGGGTAATACTGACATTTATGTTTCTTTTAAGGAAGGTGATTCCTGGACCAATCCTAAAAATATTGGAGCCTTAATTAATACAAAATTTACAGAAAGAACACCTTGGTTAAGCTTTGATGGTTTAACTTTATATCTTAGTTCAAATGGGTACAATAAAAACAAAAAAGATTTAGATATATATTTTTATAAACGAAAATCAATAAGTGATTGGGATAGTTGGGAAGGACCATTTGAAATAAAATCTTTGAACTCTAATGGTGATGATTGGGGTTATAAGGAAGATATTGATGGCAATGGGTATTTTGCAAGATCATCTAAACTAGATTATGTACCAACAAAAAGAGGCAAAGATGGTACTGGATTCATTTTTGAAAACAACTTTAGGTCAGGTTACATTGTTTTGGGACAACAAAGCGGTTCATTTAAAAGTGATGAACAAACTGATATATATGTAGCAAATAAAAACAACTCAGCAATTATTTTGCCGGATATACTATTCGATGTAAATTCCTATAATTTATCTAAAAAATTTAACAATATTGGCACACAATTACTTGATTTTATAAAAATTAATAACCCTAAATCTATCTTAATCAAAGGGTACACTGATTCTGATGGAGATGAACAATTAAATTTAGATTTATCAAAGAATCGAGCTGACGCGATCAGTCAATTATTAAAAAGCAATGGTGTTTCTATTCCAATTGAAACTACTGGATATGGGAAATCAAATCCCGTTGCTCCAAATAACTCTAAACAAAACAAAAGCAAGAATAGGAGAGTTGAAATATTCTTTGCAAATTAAAATTAATGGATAATAATACTATTTTACATGTTTCTTTTGATTTTTGGCGCACATTATTCAAGAGTAATAAAATGTTTTCAAATGCACGTGTAAATTTATTGTATAATGAATATAATCCTTTAGGATTAAGTGTTGATAAAATTTCTGAAATAATAGAAGCCATTGGTGAAAAAATAGATAAAATTAACTCCATAACCTTAGAAAGTATTTCTGCTTCTGAAATGAATGCAGATTTATTAATAAATGTTGGTTTAAATCCAAATTTTGAAGATTTAAAAATATTCGAAAAAAGAATTACTGATTTATTTTTAGAATATCCACCAATTTTGTATAATAATATAACAAAAGTAATTTTAGAAAAATTATTTGAATCTAACATTACTTTATCTTTGGCCAGTAATACTGCATTTATAATGGGCGACACATTAGATTTAGTCTTAAAGGATGAAGGCTTATTAAATTTTTTTAAATTTCAAAAATATTCCGACAAGTTAAATCGATCTAAGCCGTCAAAAGATTTTTTCAATTCCGTTTATAAATCTGCATTATCTTTAAATGAACGAATAATTCTTAAATCTAATATTTTACATGTTGGTGATAATTTTTTAGCTGACATACAAGGGGCTAGTAATTTCGGATTTAAAACATTTCAAATTAACTCTAATAGTTTTTCCATAAACGATATTTTTAATGAATCAAACAATTTCCCTTTTTCAAATAAATAGTAATACTGATTTCCCTTTTTCGCCTGGTGACTATAGTAAATTTAAGTTTGGTGATTCTTCAATAGGCAAATCTTTTGGCAAAGCACTTGCTAATAAATTTATTGAAAGTTATTTAATCAATGAAGTCAATGATAAACAGTTTATCGCCTATTCATCTCCGTATCAATTTATTCCCACAGCTACGATGACAATGTTTGAAGAATTTGTTTTTCAAACGAATAAATGGCTAATAGATAATAATCGGCCTATACTTGATACATGTAGAATATATAGAAATAATACATACAGTCAAGATTATGGTGAATTAAGTGCACTTGAAAGGCATAATTTAATTGGTTCTGACCTATTTTACATGGATCGAAATAGAGCATTGGGAAAAACATTATTACTGCTTGATGACATAAAAATTACTGGCTCCCACGAGTTTGTAATAAAGCGTACATTGGAAAGTTTAAAAATTAAGCAAGAAGCAGTTTTTTTATATTTTGCTGAATTAGTTAACCTAGATATTAACCCAAATTTTGAGAATTTTCTTAATTATTTTACTATAAAATCCTTGAGTGACTTACTAGTGTTAATGCAAACGAAACATTTTGTTTTCAATACAAGAGCAGTAAAATATATTCTTTCATCTAATTCCGAGGATTTGACTTCTTTTTTGTCACAATTAGCTGATTATCAAATAGTTAATATTTATAATCTTGCACTATCTAATAATTATTATGCTATTCCCCCATTTAAAAAGAATATGCTTCATTTGAGAACATTTATTAATGGTTAAATATTAATTATTATTTATATAACTATCTGTATGTCAATAAGTTATATAAAAATTAAAATATATTTATTTTAATTTATTTAAAAAGTAATAATATTCAAGTTGCTATTCATTATAATTTTATTATCTTTAAAAACACATGTATAATTTTGATTATTTTATTTAATCATCTATTAATTAATTGTTTATGAAAAAAATAAGTTGGGTCTTTTTGTTTGTAAATATTTTGATATTTAGTTCTTGCGATGGAATTTCTACTTCTGCGAGAAATGTAAATAAATTGGAAGGAATAGTTGAAAATGTTGACAAAAATTACAAAAAGTATACTGAAAAAGAATGGGAGCAAGCAGATAAAAAAATAGCACTTATTTCAGAAAGTATTGATAAAAATCCAGAAGCGTATAATCCAAAAACAATGGAAAAAATCAATAATTTAATTGGAAAATACCAAGGATTAAAACTAAAAAAAGGCTTGAATTCTTTTCAAAATGCTTTAAAAGACTTTGGACAGCAAGTTGAAGGGGCCATTAAAGAAATTTCAGACACAACAAATTAATAATAATAAATTCAATTTTTATGATCAAAAACTGTACATCAAAATTTAATTCATGGCTTTATGGATGTTTAATTCTTATAATATTTAGTGCTTGTAATTCGGATAAAGGCGTTTGGTCTACATTTAAACCACTCAATGAAGTAGACAAGCATATTGTAAATTATTATAATCAATCAATGCAACAATCTGCTACTTCAAAGCAGGGTAACCCGTCTATATTTGTAGATTTTTCTGATGGTATAATTCAGGCTTATACCTCAAATGTTCAAAATAAAGAAATTATTAGCTCTTTAGCTCAAAAACTAGCAGATAAAAATGATTGGTATGGGCTTGGTAAATCTTATAATGGAATTGGTAAACTTGAATTTGTAGATGATAGAGATTTATTTAATAAAGTTACTACCCCAGCCAACTACAAGGACTTAATGGCGCCAATTGAAACAGCAATTGAAAAAATTGTTACCAGCAACAATGATGCAATTTTAATTACAGATTTCGAAGAATATACTCCAGATGGAAAGGAGCAAGTTTTTGCTTATGCAAAAAAATATTTTATTGAATGGTTAAATAAAGGCAATTCTATTACCTTCTTTTATACAAAATATAAAGAGACAAACGCAAAATCTAAGCTTTCTACAGAAAAAAATCTATATTATGCTGTATTTACATATGGAAACTCTGACGAAAAAGGCTTAAAGTTTAAATTTATCGAAGCCTTAAAAGGAAGAAACATTGTTTATCAATCCTATGATTTAAACCCTAACCCATACGTTGTAAGAAACGAATATGGAGGAAACGAAAATACTGGGTTAAAAAGCGCAACGTTTGCAAAATTTGTTAATGCAAATATTAATGGTTTTGTAAACTCCAAACAACCTTTTGAATTTATTGGATTAAATAAAGCATGGAATGACGATCTTAAAAAGCAAATTGATAATTATGTTATAAAAGTTGACGAGGGTCAATTTATTGGTAAATTGTTTTTAAACGTATCTAATCAACAGGCATATCAATTAAACAAACTCAAGGTTGTAGTTACTAACATAAGTGAAGATTTTGAAAAATTTGCAAGATCAAATGAGGCTTTAAATCACAGCCCAGTTCTAACAAAAGACGCAGGCAAAAATAATGTTTGGGATGAAAATTCAAAAAAGGATCCTATAACAAAAGCTTGTTTTGATCAAAAAACAAATCAATTAAAATCAGAATGGGCATATGCACCTAGTGATTTATCAAAAAATGAATGGGCAGAGGTATTTGACATCAATACTAAAATTTTCACCGATCATTTAAAAAATGATCCCAGCAATGTTGAACTGATAACAATTTTACATTCAAATTATAAGCTTAAAAATTTCAAGAAAGAGGATGCATTAATCAGAGTAGATTATGTAATAGACGAAGCCGTTCCAAATATTTCAAATACTCAATTAAATGATTTTAAGTGGGTTTCAGCAATTAAAAAAGAAACCGGTGAAAATAATTCTTTATATGAATCAGTTAGAAATGCACTACAAGAAGTCAAACCTAGCGGTGTTGTTTATTCTTATTTCATTAAACTAAAGAACAATAAAAAAGAATCAGAAAAATAATAATAAAAACTTTTAATTTTAAAATCAACAATTATGACAACTTACATTATCTCAGTAATTTTCGCTGCTGCAATGATTTTAATTGCAGCTTTAATTTCAATTGCTATTCAATACGAAGGCGGATCAAATCCTAAAGACCCTAAAAAACGAAAAATTTGGTTTTGGGTTATTGCAGTTATTAATCCAATAGTCAATTTTTTATTAGGTGCATTTGTTTTAGCACCAAAAGCAGACGATGACCAAATGATTTATGATGATTATATGGCGGCACTTCCAATTGCAACAGCAGTCGGATTTGTAATATATATAGTTCTCGGCTTCGTGTTGAGTAAAGTTTTTCAAAAAGGAAAAATTGGCAACTGGTTTTAATTATAAATTCAATTAAAGACTAATTATGAGTCAAGATAAATTATTTGTTATCGCTATTGGTGGAACAGGTATGAGATGTTTAGAAGCTTTTACACACTTAAGTGCTATTGGTATGTTTGACAATCAAGAAATTGAAGTGTTAACTTTAGATACTGACCAGTCAAATGGGAATAAGGCAAAAGTTGAGCAGTTAATAAGCTTATACACGAGAATTAAATCAACCGACGGTAAGAGTAGCGCCAATGCTGACACCTTTTTTTCTGCAAAATTAAATTTGCATAGGTATTGGACTAATTATGAAGGTACTGGTAGAGAAAATTACCGTAATATAACTAAATTAAATTCTGGAACTCCTGAGCAGCAAGAGGAGAATCGACTCATTTCTGATCTTTTTTTAGAAAAATCTTCTGTCCAAGAGTTTGATTTAGCGCATGGTTACAGAGCGCAAACTCACTTAGGGTCCCAATTAATGTATCATGGAATTGTAGAAGCTGCTAGAAGCTTAGCAGAGGGTAAAGCTGTTAAAGTTGAAGAGCAAGATCTTGAAATATTTTTAGGGAAGCTACAAGCAGCCGGTGGCGATGCAAGAGTATTTATTTTTGGATCTGTTTTTGGAGGTACGGGTGCTTCTTCTATACCTGTAATTCCAAAAGCACTTCAAGATTTTATTAAAATACGTTCTGGAGGTAAAAGTACTTTAGATCTTTCTAAAGTTAAATTTGGAGCAACTCTTTTAACAGAATATTTTTCTTTTAAAAAGCCAGACATGAAGCAAATGTCTACAAAAAAAGATAGTGTTGTTGCTGATTCCTCTTTTTTCCCATTAAATAGTCAAGCCGCACTTCAATTTTATCAAAACGACCCAACTGTAAAAAGTACTTATAAACGCTTATATCATATTGGCTGGCCTATTGAAAGTAAACCAGTTGGAGGAGATAAAAAAGATGAAGTTACTATCACAGGTGGAGCGAGTCAAAAAAATCCTTGTCACATAACTGAAATGATGTGTGCATGTGCAGCATATGATTTTTTCACAAGAAAAGATGGCTTTGATTTAGCATCAGCCGAGTATGTTTATAAAGCTATTGAGTTTGATAAGTCAGCATTTAATTTTGATTTTCAGGACTTTGTTGGGCAAGAAAATAATGCTGGAGAGACTTTTGCAAATAGATTAGGTGCATTTTTATCTTTTTCTCATATTGCGCTCTCTATTAATAAGGCTGCATTTAATGAAAACGAGAAAGGAGTAAAAGGTTTTATAAATAGAATGGCTCAAATGAAAGTTGAGGAGTATAATTCTATTCCTGAAAGCGATACTGTTGAGATGGATAATTATTTAAAAGAATTTGCTTACACTTTCGATGCGCAAAACTTCATTCCGGGTTGGATTTATCAAGTAAGGAGTACTGTTAATCCAGGCAAGTTTATGTTTGATGACAAGGCCTTCACTTTTGTAAAAAAGGAACTTGAAGATATTGATGTTGGTTCACTTTTCTTAGACAAAAAACATCATTGGGAAACTTCTTTGATGAGTAATAGCTATAATACTTTTGTTAAAAAATTAATTAATGAAGGTAAACCTAGGCAAGAACAAAAAGTAATAACCACTAAAGAGAAATTTCTTGCACACATTTACAATGCAATTACTTTATCACAAAAATTTTAATTTATTAAATTAATAATATGGCTAATAAAAACATAAAGGCCCTTGTAATTAAAGTTAAACCTAGCTCAGAACCCGGAGGAGTAGAATATAAATGGGATTCGTTAACAAGTAGGATGCCTTCATTTACAAAGGACATTATTACACCTGCATTAAGTGTTGATAAAGACGGAAAGAGTGAAGTGAATATCGGTGCTATTGTATCAGGTATGCCTACTGTTTTCGCGCGCGCAAATATGTTTGTAAATGCGTTGAATGCTATAAGCGATAAAGCAGCATCAGTTGATGGGCTTTTAGGGTTCTATAAATCACTTTTAAGTGAGTGGAGAGGTATTATTGCCTGTATAGCGCTTGATTATAGTGAGATAAAAGTAAGAAGAGTTTTCTTGACATACACAGATGGAAAGACAATTGCTAATACAGAAAATCTTTATGAACCTAAAGGTGCATTTGGTAATGTTCTTTTTGAGCGTGCGTCATTATGGGCCGATCAAACAAAATCAGGTAACTCTTTTAACCCTCCATTTATTGATGTAATACAATATAAAGGGGTGGTTGTTGGTGGTACATCACCAGAAAGTTTCTTATTTACATCAGTTTCATATAGAATTGACGAAGATCAGCCATTTGTTGATTTAAAGAGCAGAGTATTTACAGACCCATTGAATTCAGATATTCTTCCAGATAAACTTAGTGTTGTTTATGGTTATGTTAAGCATCTTATTAATAATGTAGAATCTTTTAGAAAACAATTTGATGGATTAAGTAATTTATTGAAGCCTTCATATGGCAATCTTCAAGGTAACCTTCAAGATTGGATTAAAGAAATGGAGCAATACGCTTCTACTAAAGGGTTTGTACTTAAAGAAGATAAGCCAGAATTAACAAGTTTTGAGGCACCATTTAATGTTTTATTCAATCATTCTACAGAGTTGTTTGGTAGCGAAGGTATAATTAGCAGCGATTCTACAATGAGCGGGGCTATTAAGTTTGATCCGAAAAATCTGCTATTACCTGAAGGAGCGGAGATAGCACAAATTGATTTTGGAGCTGAGGGGGCAAAAACCAAGGACTTTTTAAGAAATAGAGCCATCTATATTCTACAGGCTGAAACAAAAGATGAGAAAGGACTATTTAGTTATTTTGCTTTACCATTATCACCACTTGCCCTAGATGTGTTTGGTAAAAATATTGGCTCTTTAATTGGGATTGAGGAAAATAATGTAAAATCTAGATTAATTGCAGAGTACGACCCTAATTCCGATGAATTAGAGGTAACATTAAAAATATTTATGTCTACTTCTGATAATCCAATTAACAAAACTCAAAAATACAAAGTTGGGAAAGAGTTAAAAAATCAGGACATCTTATTATGGCCGAATTTTATATCAAAAAAGTGGGGTAAATATTTCATGTATTCGGAACTTCCTCATAATGATGATAAATATAGAGCAACTCCATTTGTTGGTGACATGGAAGATGAATATTTTAGAATTGTTAATGACGAGACTAACACGCCAGTATATCTTTCTGAAAATGGAAAAATTAAGCCAATCTCTGATCCCATTTTAAAAGAAAAGGTAAAATCCAAGCTCCATGTTGTATCAGATAATAGAGTTTCTGATAATAAATACAAGTATGAGATATATGAAAGTAATTTACCTTTCAAAGGAGTTAAATTTTCTTATGGAAACAGAGATTGTGGATTTGTAATAATTAGATACGGCACTAACCAGGACGCTGTAATTTTAAATAAATTGCAAGATAATAATGAATTGGCAGATGCTAATTTGGGAATAGATTTTGGTAGTACAAATACATCTGTAGCTTATTACTCTAAACGTAGTCAACAAACAGCTGGGATGACATTCAAAAATAGAAGAATATCCTTATTTGCAAGTGATAATAAAGATAATGACGCTCGCCCTGCTGTTGAAGATGAAGTGTTTTTCTTCCAAAATGATGAAATTAAAAGTAATGCAATTAAATCCATTCTTACCCTTCATGATTTTAAGAGAGTGGTTAAAGATTCAGATTCGCAAACAAATGAGTCACTTGCTTCACAAGCTGTTAAAGGAGGCTTCCCTTGTTTTGAAAAAAACCTACCTGTTGAAGACGCAAGTGATAATAGAATTTTCTTAAAATATCATAATGCTGGCAGGGTTGAAATAGTTCAAAATATGAAGTGGTCAAATCAAGAAATTGAAAATAGCTATAAGACAGCTTACCTAAGTTCTTTATTGCTTCATATATATGCACAATTATTTGAAGAAGGACATAGACCAGCTTCTTTAAAATGGTCTTACCCATCAGCAATGAGCAATAACCTAATTAGACAGTATATTCAAATTTGGACGAAACTAAATGAAGTTAATCCATTAAATGATGGTTCTAAGTTGGTAATTTTTAATCCAGTAACATCCATGAATATTTCAATGGACTCTGGAAGTAGCTGGTCTAATGGCGCTAGTAATAATGCAGGATGGGGTGGCTCTTCTGATACTGCATCCTCATCCTCCGGATGGGGTGCTCCTGCTGCTGCTCCTGCTGCAACCGGATGGGGTGATGCACCATCTGCAACTCCATCAAATGTTGGTAGTAGCTTAAAAGAGATAAATACAGAATCAGGCCCAATCAATTTTGATTTTAAAGTTCTAGGTGCCGAGGAATCTTTAACTGAATCATGTGCAGTAGCAAATTATATTGCTAATAGTGGAAATGTTTCAACTGATATGCGTTATCTGACTATTTGTTTTGATGTAGGCGGAAGCACCACTGATATTATGGCACTTTGTAATATGACCGGGCCTCAGGGAATGGGACTTGCAATGGTTAAACAAAATTCAATACGTTTTGCTGCACAACGAGTTTCACAAGCCACTAAACATTCTAAGAATTTCAAGGCGGTGATGATTGAAATGTGTGAGAGAAAAAAAATCACAATACAAGGATTAAATAAGGGAGATAATAAATTCGCTCCCAATACTGCACCATACTATTTCGAACAATTAGTGGATAGATTAGATGACACAGACTTTGATGCATTTTATCAATTGTTAGCTGGCAAGTGTCCAGAATTAATGTGTGTTAACTTGTTCGTAACTGGTCTTATTATGTATTATGCCGGGCAATTGGCTGCCAAGCTTAGAACAGAAGTAATAAATTCTCCTAATAAGTTACCTGGAATGGAAAATTGGAAACCAATTGTAAATATAATTTTCGCAGGTAAAGGTGCTAGAATTTTTGATTGGTTAAAAGCTAATAACCCACAAAATAGTAAGGAGTATTATGAAACTTTGTTTATTAAAGGCTTTGGTGGAATACAATCTGCTCAACAACTTTTAAGCGGGCCTCCTAATATAAACCCTACGAATAGTGAAGGTTCTTTAGATATTAAGTATGAGGTATCCAAGGGACTTGCACAGACCACTCAAAAATTATTTGTTCCTCAAAATAATGTTGCAATTGAATTACTTGGGGAAGATAATTTCATCGTATTAACAGCCTCTGGTCAGCAAAAGCAAGTAAAAAGTGAGGATTCAATAACGCCTGAAATGATGGAAAGTATTGGATCATATTTTCTAGCTTCTCCACCGCAAGGAGGAATGCCTTGCCCAAGATTTATGGATTTTGCTGATGTTTATTTTAAAATTGCAACAGGAATGTTTGGCCTTCCTTTAACACAGCAAGATTTCATGCAAGGTTTTAACAATATGAATATTGCTAGTTACATTAAACAATTGCCGGAGTATAAGTTAGCTCAAGAGAGTAAGCAAAAAGGAGATAGCCAAGAATTTGACTTTATAGCCCCATTAATAATTTTAGAAGGCATGAAGTTTTTAGAAGATGTGATTTATAAAAAAATAGCAGCTAATTAATGAATTATTGCGTACTTGTTCATATTAGTAAAAGCACCATTTCTTTTTGGTATCAACAAGAGGGCGCCCCATTTGAGCCATTATCGCTTAGTGAGGGTAATGCTTTGCCTATGTATTTTTACGCTAATGAAAATGATTTTATTTTAGGCGCTAATGCACGTGAAAGGTTTTTAAATGGAGATCAAATAAATGCTTTTGGTAATTATTTTGATATAATCACAAATCCTGCTAGTTTTTTTAATGTTTATGGAAATAAAAAACATGTAAAATTTTTATTGTATTATGCTGTAGAGCAATATTTATCACATTTCATAAATTCTGTTTTATATAAAAATGAATCGATTGAGGGGTATAGAAATAATTTCCCTTTAAGATTTATTTTTTCTCAAGATATTGCACCAAAAGAAAAATTACTAGTAGAAAGTATTTTTAAAGAGTCTGGCTATGACAATATCTGTTCAATTTCTTATTCAAAAAACTTGTTTGAGCATTTATTTAACAACGGGGTTGTGAAAAGAAATATTCCTACAATTTTATTAACTGGAATTGATGGAAATTTATATATTGAATTATTTAGTACTTCTTATGAAAATCCTATTGGACATATCGTATTAGAGGATGAAGGTGCTGACCCTCGTATCAAAATTATGGCTAAAATGATTTATGATGATGCGATGGCTTCAACGAGGATGAGTTTGCAGGAAAAAACCGAAATAGCTCATCTTATACCTTACGCCTTAGACTTTTTGGCTCAAGATTCTGCGATACCTAAAGGCGATGTGTTGCTTTCAGACGGGACTACATGTTGGGTGAAAATTAAGCGTAAAGATCTTGATGATAGACTACTTTATTACGAAGGAGATATTAAAATCAATAAATCAATCGAAAAGCTTGTTTCTACGAATAATGTGCAACTTGCTGCCGTGCAAATTGTATTAAATGGAGATTCTTTAAACACATCTTTCTTTTTAGATAGGCTCAAGAAAAAATTTAATCATGTAGAAGGTGTGCCACCTAATACTGAAAATGAAGTGACAAAATTGTTATTTCAACAGATTGCAAGCACTGGATATACAATTCAAAACCCGCCTGCCCAAACAATTGGTAATACTCCAGTTAGGACAGCTGCACCACCACACGTAAGTGCTCCCCCAGTAAGGACGGCACCTCCGCCTGTAAATATTCCACCATCACGTGCAGGTGCACCCCCA
>Ga0214919_10006300_pt1 | contig 16355 bp, 17 predicted proteins | sample LL1503_MetaG_FD_177994 | JGI IMG/M metagenome (GOLD analysis project Ga0214919, IMG submission 177994) | Freshwater microbial communities from Lake Lanier, Atlanta, Georgia, United States - LL-1503 | ecosystem: Environmental > Aquatic > Freshwater > Lake | place: USA: Georgia | collected... | reverse complement strand
CTCCAAATGCAGTCGGATTAGTTCATGCTAAAACTGGTTTTATAAGTACAACAGTTAGCTTGGCGGGGTATGTAACTGTTGGCGCAAAAGAGTACGTTTTCGCAGTTATTGCCGATAATTTAGAACCTACGTGGGTTGCTAGAAATCGAGCACGTGAAACCATAGATTCGATGTTGGGAACGATTGCAGAACCAGCAAAATCCTAAAACTATTTGTTATCAAAAACTTTTATTGAACCCTTATAACACGCAATCCAAGTCCTATTATTGATTGGTTCATAGGTAACTCCAATCGGATCTGCACATACTTTTAAAGTTTGTAGTATTTTAAAATCACTCGTTCTTATCTTGGACACTGTTCCACTATTGAAATTCACGACAAATAGCGCAGTTCCATCCGTTGAAATATCTAAACTTCGTGCGGCTTGACCTGTTTTCACGGTCTTAATAACTTTATTTTGGGCAAGGTCGAAAGCAACAACTTTACCGGAAGCATTTAGCGTTGCATAAATAGTTTTTTGATCTGGCGAAAAAACTAAGGCGCGTGGGTTCGACCCAATTGGCAGGGTTTTATCTGCGAAGGTTTTTAAGTCAATTTGGTGAATTACGGTGCCACCCATTTGGGCTACGTAAGCAAATGCAGAATCGTTAGAAACTGTGATTCCGCGAGGGTAAGGTCCAATCATAATTTTCTTCACAACTTTTTGGGAAGCTACTGAAATAACTTGAAGATCGTAAGAACACCAATGTGATACAAGAATATACTTATTGTCTGGGGTAACTTTTACAACTTTAGGAACCGTGCCAACTTTGTAAACTGCATCAATTTTGAAAGTGTCAAGACTTATTCGATATAGAAAACTGGAGTCGTATCCAGAATTAGGCGTACAAACATCGTGCCCCTCATGATTAAATCCTTTGCCATACATCGCATAATTAGTTACATATAAGTACTTGCCATCTGGTGAGTATGCACCTTCAACAGGAGCACCTTGATGTGTGCCGGTATATCCAGAGAAGCCAAACGCGGTTAGATCTACGCGATCTGGAACGGTTGCTTTCAGTTCGAAAGTATTGGAATCATAAAAAGTGACAGAGTGTTTATACATCATGTTATGCGCACTAACTAGACCGGTCGGAGAAGCTAGCACCGATTTAGGTTGGATATCACCAAAAATCGTTTTAATTAAAACTAATTTAGTTTGGTCTGAAGTGATTGAATCATCGGCAATTGCACCATTGTAAATTGCACCATTGGAAATTATTATTAAAGTTATTAAGATGAAAGAAAAGTGGCGCAATCTCCGCTTGGACATTGCGCCACTTTATCTATTTAGATTGAATTAAGCGATTAATCATCACCTTCGTTATCATCGCGGCCAGATTTATGATCGCCGCCATGGCCAGGACGCTTGTGGTGATCTTCACCATTCTCATCGCCATTTTTGGCGCCGTTTGGAACGACCGGTGTCGGAATTTTAGGAAGAGTTGCAGGATTTGAAGCAGTAGGTAGAGGTGAATTAGGGTTTGTAGATTCACTCTGCATTGAATTTGGTGCACTTGCATTAGGTTGTTTTGGATCAATTGTCGTTGGTGCAATTTGGTTTTGCGAATTTAAATTAGCGCTTACTTGAATTGCAGTAGGAGCTTTAGCATCGGAAGGTGATTTTGATAGTCCGTATGTGGTAGCAGCAAGAGCAATGGCAATGATTCCTAATACTGGTGCAACGCGATTCTTTTTTACTCGGTTTACCGGATTAGATTTTTCATTGGAATCGTCGGCAATATGCTCGAACCATTCTGGTTTTTCTTGCGGTTGATTTGTCATGTCAGAAAAGTATCTGGCAAAACTGAGAATAAACAGGGAGCCGTAGTTAAGTTTCCTGAGTAAAAGTGGCCAATCTCTTCATCAAGGTGGGTAGGGTGGCCAATTGTGAAGGAAAAAAGTATCTCCCCCTATATAGCGCTGATGAAATTGCGGGTCGTTGAACTGCTTCTGGTTACAACTTTGCCTTCATTATTTCTAGCTGCCCATGGTTCGCCTCCATTAGGGATTTCAATTGCAACGCTAATTGGGGGAAGTTTGGCTGCGGGGGCAGCTAATGCTTTTAATCAAGTGATCGAAAGTGATGTCGATAAATTGATGGGCCGGACTTCAAAGCGTCCGATTGCAAGCGGGAAAATTACGGAAGCACAAGCACTTTATTTTGCATTTTGCATAACAATTCTCGCGCTAGCAATTATGGCAATTTGGACTACACCACTTGCAACTGGGCTGACAGTTGCTGCCATAACTTTTTATGTCTTTATTTACACAATTGGCTTAAAACGCCGAACTTCACAGAACATAGTTTGGGGTGGAATCGCAGGCTGCTTTCCGGTAGTCATTGGATGGGCCGCAATAACAGGTGATCTTTCTGCAACTTCTATCTGGTTCTTCTTATTAATTTTTTTCTGGACGCCACCACATTTTTGGGCACTTGCCATTAAATATAAAGACGATTACGCAAAAGCTGGAATTCCGATGTTGCCAGTTGTGGCTCCGATGAAAAATGTTGCGCTGCAAATGTGGTTCCACACGATCGCGATGGTAGTGACTTCTTATTTTGTGGTTACAACAGCCGGGTTACCAAATTGGATTTTAATTTTGACTGGGATTCTAGGTTTAGGTTTCATTTGGCTGATGACTAAATTAAAAGGTGATAAATCTGCAGTTGATAAAGCTGCTGCGGCTATATTTCATGGATCAATTACATATCTCAGCGCATTCTCAGTTCTATTGGTAATTGGCGCGATTGTTATATAAGGTGAAGTTATGTCGGAGCTAGCAATTTCAGTAAAAGATTTAACAAAAAATTATGGCGCTCGCGTTGCGGTATCACACGCTACTTTTGATGTTCCTTACGGCACGATTTGCGGCTTTGTCGGTCCAAACGGTTCTGGAAAAACTACCACCATTCGAATGATGTTAGGGCTAGTGCGCACAACTGGTGGCACCGGTGAAATATTAGGTGAGTCAATAACTCATCCTGAAAAATATTTACCAAAAGTTGGAGCAATGATTGAAGGTCCAGCTTTTTACCCAGCGCTCTCCGGAAAAGAAAATTTAAATGTTTTAGCGTCACTGGGTGGGTTTTCCAGAGATCGTGTGCAACCCTTATTGGAAAAGGTTGGTCTAGGGGATCGTGGAAACTCAAAATTCAAAACCTATTCGCTTGGAATGAAGCAGCGCTTAGGAATTGCTGCAGCGTTATTGCCTAACCCAAAATTATTAGTTCTTGATGAACCAACTAATGGGTTAGACCCAGCCGGAATCCAAGAAGTACGAGAATTGATTAGAGATCTGGCAAGTGATGGCACAACCGTTTTCGTCTCTTCGCACTTACTTAGTGAAATCGAAATGATCAGCGAATACTTAGTAATGCTTCGTGACGGCAAAGTTATTTTCTATGGGAAAACCAATGAATTGTTGGCGCGTCAGCAACCAGTAATAGTCGCTAAAGGAAAGAAAGTTTCAGATTTAAAGAAGTTATTAAAAATTGCTAAAGATTCTGGACATCAAGCCAGCATTATTTCTGATGCAGTTCATGTGATTTCAGATAGCACTTTTGCCGCAGAATTTAATGAACTTGCTTTTGATGCAGGAATAACACTTTCATCGTTAAATGCAGTGCTTCCAACCCTGGAAGAAACCTTTTTTGAAATGACTGGTGAGTAATATGTTGCGTGTAGCTTTTTCAGAACTCCGAAAATTGCGAAGACCATCGCTATTTCTTGGAACCATGGGTGCAGTCGTATTCTTTAGTGGACTTTTTTCGTCGCTACTATTTCTGTTAATTGATTCCCCACAAGGTAATGCAAGACGTGGAGAGATGATTAGCCGCGAAATACTTTCCTCACCAAAAGGCGGAGTATTAGGATTTGCTAATGTCGGAACTTTTCTAGGAATTATTGCGCTTTGCGTATTTGCAGCCCAGACTGCTCAAGAATATACATATGGAACTTTGCGAAATTTGCTAGTTCGCCAACCTTCTAGGATGAAAATTTTGCTTGGGAAATTAGCTGCAATGAAAATATTCGCAATAATTATGGTAATTCTTGCAGCAGCTGTAAGCGTTTCCGCCTCACTTTTGCTCGCACCGCGTGCCAAAGTTTCAACAGATTTATGGTTCAGCGCAGATGGTAAACGAGCACTTCTTGAAACTTTTATTAATGTAATAATTTCTGTAATCGGATTTGGAATTGTTGGAATGATTCTTGGACTCTTACTTCGATCCCCAATCAGCGCAATTTCGCTCGGAGTACTTTGGTTACTAATAGTGGAAAATCTATTAGTCGCAGTTAAATCCAGCACGGAAAAGTGGATGCCAGGTTCGAACTTGTCGGCAATTGCGCAAGGTGGCACGTCAACTTTGGAATATAAACATGCGCTTCTTGTAGGGGCTGGTTATTTATTAATAGGTGGCTTATTTGCTGCTGGTTTATTTAAGCGAAGAGATGTTTCTAACTAGACACGGGCAGACTTTCACTGTATTTCCTAACTATTTAGATAACGCTCATTTATTCTTATCCCATTGAATACCCCATCCGAACTTCCCTAGGGGGATTTTGTGAGTAGCAATAAGAGCGGTCGTAATCGAGCGGTCGCGCTCGGACTCGCTTTTTTATTAACAACCTCTGCCACTTCAGCGCTTGCTGCAACACCAAAACCAACTCTTGCCGAAATTGCTGCTGCAAAAAAGGCAGAAGCTGCGAAAAAAGCGGCAGCTGACAAGGCCGCGGCAATTTTAGATAAAGCTAATAAGACACTTAGACAATTAAGCGCGATCGCTGCGACAGCACAAGCCAAATATTTAAAAGCACAAAATGAACTAGCGGTTGCAACAAAGATTGCAAATTTAGCGGCTGAACATTCCAGACTTGCTTCATTAGCCGTTGATTCCGCACACCGAGCAATTGGAAAGTTAGCCGCTAATGCTTACATAATGGGCAGCGGATTTACTGATTTAGATTCGTTATTACATGCGGATGGACCACAAGATTTAATTGATCGACTATCAACTCTAGATACTTTAGGCGCGAATAATTCGACTGCTTTAAAACGTTACAAAGCTGCGGAGATGGTTGCCAGAGCTGCAAAAAAAGAAGCTGATGACGCAAAAGCTGCACAAGTAGTTGCAACTGCAAAGGTTGCCGCAGCTAAAAAAGTTGCAGATGATGCTCGAGCTGCGCAGCAAAAAGAAGTAAATAAACTGCAAGCAGTTCAAGATAAGTTATTAAAAGAGTTAGCTTCTGCTCAGAAAGTCCGAGTAACTTTAGAGCAGCAACGCCAACTTGCGTTATTAGAAGAAGCAAATGCAAATCAAGCTGAACAAACAATTAATCAATCTAAAATTTGGCCAGATATTGGCTTCCCCTCTAAGGCGGTTATTAGATCTACGGAAGCGCAGCGGTTGAAAGCCGTTGAGTTTGCAAAGAAACAAGTGCAAGCGCGTAAGCCTTACATTTGGGGAACTGAAGGCCCTAACTCATTTGATTGTTCTGGCTTGGTATTTGCTGCATATCGAAGCGCAGGACTTGGCTGGCCGCAATGGGATCGCCTCAACTCCTCGCTCTATTTCAGCACAACGAAACATATTCCACTGAGCCAACTGGTTCCCGGCGACTTAATTTTCTATTCATACAAAGGAACCGTAAACACAATTCACCACATCACAATCTACGCAGGAAACGGCATGATGTGGGAAGCTAATTCGAAGAGCAAAGGCCTGCTCTTCTCCAGCATCTACAGCATTAACGGGTTAATGCCATATGGAGGTCGGGTCTAACCTTCTCCTCATGGGAGCAAATAGCGGCGTTGCGATTCGAAGTGCAATTCGTAGCGCACTCACATCTACAAGCGCGGGAGATCGTATTCTAGTTGGCGTATCAGGCGGAACTGATTCGCTTGCACTTGCATCAGGATTATTTTTAGAATCCATCGAAAAAGTTTTACAACCTGTCGCTGTAATTATTGATCATGGGCTTCAAGAAAATTCCGAAGAAGTTTCAAAAAATGCCAAATTAGAGTTAATAAAAATAGGCTTTAACGATATCCGAATTATTAAAATCAAAGTTGAAGTTACCGATGGCATGGAAGCATCAGCTAGACGTTCCAGGTATGACGCTTTTAATAAGTTAGCTAAAGAGTTAGACGCAAAAATTTTTCTATTAGGACATACAAAAGATGACCAAGCTGAAACAGTTTTGCTTGGACTTGCTCGCGGTTCTGGAACTCGATCATTATCTGGGATGGCAGAGGTAAATGGAATCTTTGTTAGGCCCTTACTTTCAATCACTAGAGCCCAAACTGTTGCAGCTTGCGCAGAATGGAAGCTAACTCCATGGCAAGATCCGCATAACGAAAACGAAAAATTCACACGCGTCCGAGTTCGCGAAAGTGTTATGCCTAATTTAGAGAAAGAAATTGGTCCGGGAGTTGCTGACGCATTGGTGAGGTCTGCGCGATTGGCGCGTGATGATGCGGATGCGTTAGATGGTTGGGCAGCTACCGAATTTTCAAAGTTAAACCCAGAAGATTTAGATATTGCCGCGTTGCAAAAATTGCCAAAAGCAGTTCGGACTCGAATTCTTCGATTGGCCATTTACGCAGCGGGGGCTCCCGCTGGAACGCTCTCCGCCGAGCATATTGATCCGGTTGAAGCGCTAGTTTCAGCGTGGCACGGCCAGGGAGCGAGCTCACTTCCTGGTGGTGTGAAGGTTTCCCGAATTTCGGGCAGACTTTCGCTCTTGCGAGAGGGCTAACTGAAACGAGGCGTAAGTGGATTTAGCAGCTGTAGGCACCGATGTGGAACGCGTCATTGTTTCCGAAGCAGATTTGCAGCAAAGAATTAAAGAGATGGCTGCAGAAGTAACTTCAGATTACAAAGATCGAGACCTATTACTTGTTGGCGTCTTAAAAGGCGCAATCATGGCAATGGCAGATCTATCCAGAAATATTCAACGTCACGTTGATATGGATTGGATGGCAGTTTCATCTTACGGCTCTGGCACTAAATCAAGTGGCGTAGTCCGAATTCTTAAAGATTTAGATCGCGACATTACTGGACGCGAAGTTCTAATCGTTGAAGACATTGTTGATACCGGCTTGACGCTTTCTTGGCTTAAATCAAATTTAGAATCACGTGGTGCAAAAAGCGTAGAAATTCTTTCTATTTTAAGAAAACCAACTGCGGCAAAAGTAGAAGTAAATGTTAAATATATTGGCTTCGATATTCCACCTGACTTCGTAGTCGGTTACGGCTTAGACTTCAATGAAAAATATCGAAACCTACCTTTCATCGGTGTGCTTGCTAAGCACATGTATTCCTAGCCGTTATTCAATTTCAGAGAAAGAAAAAATGAGCGAAAAGAAACCTACAAAAGTTAAGAAGAGTAAGAAACCTGTAATAAAAAAGGTTTCAAAACTTCCAGATGGCAGCCGGATGCGTAAAGCAACGCGACGTCCACTATTTTGGATCCTTCTTGCAATTATCGGCGTTTCAATTTTCGGCCAAATATCCAGTAGTGGCAATCAGTTTACAAAGGTTGATACATCGGCAGTCCTAGCTGCAATCTCAAACAATGATGTGGAATCCGCAATCTTGGTAGATCGCGACCAATTAATCCGAGTAATACTCAAGCCGGGCAAGGCAATTAAAGGTGCTACAAAAATTGAAGCTTCTTATGTAACTCGCCAAGAACCGCTAATTGTTGAGCTGTTAACTAGTAATCCACCACCAAGTAATTGGAATGTAAAAGTTCCAACTACAAATATATTGGTTTCTATTCTATTTTCAGTCGGACCAATACTTTTAATAGCTTTCATACTTTTCTTCTTAATGGGGCAATCGCAAGGTGGATCTCGCGTATTCTCTTTTGGTCGTTCTCGCGCCAAATTACAATCTAATGATGCGCCAAAAACTACTTTTGCTGATGTTGCTGGTGCGGATGAAGCTGTTGCAGAGTTGCGCGAAATAAAAGATTTCTTAGCTGAACCAAAAAAGTATGAAGAAATTGGCGCCAAGATTCCTAAAGGCGTACTGCTATATGGCCCGCCTGGAACCGGAAAAACTTTATTAGCTCGCGCGGTTGCTGGCGAAGCTAAAGTTCCGTTCTACTCTATTTCCGGATCTGATTTCGTGGAAATGTTTGTCGGAGTTGGCGCTGCTCGCGTACGGGATTTATTTACTCAAGCTAAAGCAAATGCACCCGCGATTGTATTTGTTGATGAAATTGATGCAGTAGGTCGACATCGTGGTGCCGGAATGGGTGGCGGTCATGATGAACGCGAACAAACCCTCAACCAACTTTTAGTCGAAATGGATGGCTTTGAAACTAATGGTTCGGTAATTTTGATTGCAGCGACAAATCGTCCCGATATTTTAGATCCAGCGTTATTGCGACCAGGTCGCTTTGATCGCCAAATTGGAATTGATCGCCCAGATCTAAAAGGCCGTGAAGCTATTTTGCAAGTGCACGCAAAAGGCAAACCACTAGCAGAAAACGTTGATTTACTTGGGTTTGCAAGACGTACTCCAGGATTTACAGGTGCTGATCTTGCCAATGTATTAAATGAAGCGGCGTTATTAACTGCCCGAGAAAATGAAAAATTGATCACAAACGATTCACTTGATGAAGCAATTGATCGCGTTATGGCTGGTCCGCAACGGAAGAGCCGACTAATGAGTGAAGAAGAACGAAGAGTCACCGCTTATCATGAAGGTGGACATGCGCTTGTAGCATTTGTGCTGCCACACACTGATCCAGTTCATAAAATTACAATTATGCCGCGCGGTCATGCGCTTGGTTACACCATGGTTTTGCCTGATGAAGATAAATACTCAACCACCCGCAATCAAATGTTAGATCAATTAGCGTACACAATGGGTGGTCGTGCCGCTGAAGAATTAGTTTTCCACGATCCAACTACTGGAGCTTCGAACGATATTGAAAAAGCAACAGCATTAGCGCGCGCTATGGTGACAATTTATGGAATGACAGAGCGCTTAGGCGCAATTAAATTAGGGAATTCCGATGCTGCACCATTTATGGGCCGCGATTATGGACACCAACGTGATTATTCTGAAAGCATTGCTGGAATTGTTGATCAAGAAATTAGGAACTTAATTGAAAGCGCACATCAAGAAGCTTTCGAAGTATTAGTACAAAATCGAGTAATACTTGATGAATTAGTAGAAGTTTTGTTAGAAAAAGAAACTTTGAATAAGGAAGAGATTGCGGAAATATTTAAAAATGCAGTTGCTAAACCAAATAGACCTGCCTGGACGGGTTCGCCACTGCGCAAGCCTTCGACAATCCCACCGGTATCAATCAAGCCAAAGAAAGAAAAAATTAAAGAAGTGTTAGATGTTAAAGAGGTTAAAGCGCGAAAGAAGAAGAGCCCAGGCGCATAATGAGTGAAATTAACGGGTTTGGTATGGGACCAAATGAAGGCCGCGCTAAAGCCGAATTCGACCAACCTCGGGCAGAGCGCGCAATAACAGAGTTACTTATAGCTCTTGGTGAAGATCCAAACCGCGATGGGTTACGAGATACCCCGGCTCGAGTAGCGCGCGCGCTTAAAGAGAATTTTGAAGGACTATGGCAGGACCCTCGCGATGTGCTTTCTACAACTTTTGATTTAGGACATCGCGAACTTGTAATTGTTAGAGATATTGAAATCTTTTCACATTGCGAACATCACTTAACACCATTTCATGGCGTAGCACATATTGGATATATACCTGGCGAAAGCGGAAGAATTACTGGGCTATCTAAACTTGCGCGATTAGTAGATTTGTATTCAAGACGTCCACAAGTTCAAGAGCGCCTCACTTCTCAAATCGCAGATTCAATGATGGAAATTTTAGAACCAGCAGGTGTAATAGTAATTATAGATTGTGAACATTTATGCATGTCGATGCGAGGCGTAAAAAAGACTCAAGCGCGTACAACAACAAGTGCAGTGCGCGGTCAATTACGGGATTCAGCTACTAGAGCCGAAGCAATCTCGTTAATAACTTCAAGGTAATTAGGTTTTAATAAAATGAAATCTAACGCAACTCTCGTAATGGGAATTCTAAATGTAACTCCAGATTCTTTTGCAGATGGCGGTCGTCATTTTGATTTTGCAAAAGCGATTAATCGATCCGAAGTCATGCTAGAAGAAGGCGTTGACATAATTGATGTTGGCGGTGAATCAACACGTCCGGGGGCTGAAAGAATTTCCGAAGCCGAAGAACGTGAGCGAGTTATTCCAGTAATCGCCGAGCTTAAAAAACTTGGGGTGGCAATAAGCGTTGACACAATGCGGTCAAAAATTGCTAATGAAGCGATAAAGGCCGGCGCTACCTATGTAAATGATGTTAGTGGCGGATTAGCGGATCCGGAAATGGTTAAAACAATAGTGACTAACCCACAAATTCAATATGTAGCTATGCATTGGCGGGCTCACTCCAAAAATATGCAAGATTCGGCAAATTATAAAGATGTAGTGCGTGAAGTTAAAGATGAATTGCAGGATCGAATCGATACCTTGATATCAGCAGGTGCAGATCCAGATCAATTAATTATTGATCCCGGGATTGGTTTTGCAAAATCTAGCGAACATAATTGGGAAATTCTCCGAAACTTAGATCGATTAGCTCTACTAGGGTTTCCAATTTTGATTGGTGCGTCCAGAAAGAAATTCTTAGGTGATTTGACAAGAAGTACAAATCCGGACGATCGCGAAGCAGCTTCTATTGCAGTTACTACTTTGGTAACCAAAGCTGGAGTCTGGGGAGTTCGCACACATTCTGTGAAGCCACATAAAGATGCCATTGCTGCTGTTAATGCGATGGGAAGAAATTAATGAGCGATCAAATAAAATTAACCGGAATATCCGGATTTGGCCACCATGGCGTTTTGGAAAGCGAAAGAGCCAATGGGCAGAATTTTCGTTCTGATGTAACAATATTTCTAAATACCCGCACTGCAGGCGAAACCGATGATTTAAATAACACAATTAATTATGCGGAAGTTGCAAATTTGGTTCATGAATTTATTGTTGGAGAGCCAGTTCAATTGCTGGAAACTCTTGCTGAGAAAATAGCTTCAGCGATACTTGCCGGTTATCAATTAGCGAACTCAGTTGAAGTAACCATACATAAACCGGAAGCGCCGATTTCAATTCCATTTCTAGATGTATCTGTAACAATTCAGCGTTCCAGATGAAAGCAGTTATCGCGCTTGGCGCTAATTTAGGCAACCCAGTTTCACAATTGGAAAAAGCAGTGCTAGCGATAACTAGTGAGTTATTTGTGATCTCAGTATCAAAATTCTTTGAGAATGAACCGGTAGATGCACCTGGTCAGCCAAATTATTACAACGGCGTGTTAATCGCCGAGAGTGAGTTGAAACCCCTTGATTTACTTCACTTATTGCTTAGAATCGAAAAAGATGGCGGCAGGGAGCGATCGATAAAGAATGCGGCCAGAACGATAGATATAGATTTGATTGCTTATGGGGAAATGTTTCTTGATACTACAGAATTGACCTTGCCACATCCGCGCGCACACCTGCGGAAGTTTGTGCTCGAACCTTGGGTAAGTATCGATGCCAATGGAGTACTGCCTGGGCATGGTGAGGTAAAAAAATTGTTGGCTGACCTGGTTTAGTTAGGTAGACTTTTGACACTGCCCGGTACCCCCGAAAGGACTGGAGCTTCAAATGAAAGTTATAGACAGCGTCGCAGAACTTTCGCGCGCAGTAACAGAACCAATTGCATTCGTGCCTACGATGGGCGCGCTCCATGCCGGACACCAATCATTAATTAGAAAAGCACGTGAACTAACGGAAAACGTAGTTGTAAGTGTTTATGTAAATCCTTTGCAATTTGAAAACCAGGAAGATCTAGAAAAATATCCTAAGTCACCTACTACAGATGAATTGTTAGCAGAATCAGCTGGTGCCAAAATATTGTGGCGCCCATCGCAAAGCGAACTTTATCCAAATGGCACAGTAAAAATTAAAGCGGGAGCAATTGGCGCAATTTATGAAGGAAGTCGCACTGGCCATTTTGATGGCGTACTAACCGTTGTTAGCGCGCTTTTTTCAAGTTTAAAACCTACTTGGGCAATATTTGGTGAGAAAGATTTACAACAGCTCTTCTTAATTAAAAAAATGGCATCAGAGATTTTTCCAGGAATAAAAATATTAGCAGGAGAGACTGTTCGAGAATCAACTGGGCTAGCACTATCTTCTAGAAATTCTAGACTTGCTAACAGGGATAAAATTTGCGCCTCAGTAATCGTAAAATCTTTAGAAGCTGCAAAAATGCAAACTTCTCTCAATTCAATGAAGCGCGAAATGCTTGCAGTATTAGCGGGTGAACCGAATTTCACTTTAGATTATGCAGAAATTATTGATGAGAAGTCCTTCGATTTAGCAGTTGAAGGCACCGAAAACAAGCGTGCGATTGTCGCGGGCTGGATTAATGGCATCCGTTTAATCGACAATATGACAATGCGGACTACTCGCCCAGCGTTTAAGAGTGCGCTATGAAATTACGCGCATCAAAACCTGGTTGGAGCTCAACTGCCGATGTTATTGTAATTGGATCTGGAGTTGCGGGCTTAACAACTGCGCTACAAATTCGGGCACATAATCTTTCAGTTCTCTTAGTTACAAAGGCGCGAGTTGATTCCGGTTCAACCAAATGGGCGCAAGGCGGAATTGCTGCTGCGCTTGGACCTGGCGATACGCCAGATCAACATGAAAAAGATACATTGGTTGCCGGCGCAGGTCTATGTGACGTTGCAGCAGTAAAAGTTTTAGTTAGTGAAGGACCAGAAGCGGTTCGCAAATTAATTGCACGTGGCGCAGTTTTTGATCTTTCTGAAACTGGCGAGATTGCGCTAACTCGCGAAGGTGGCCATTTAAGAAATCGAATTCTGCATGCTGGCGGCGATGCAACCGGTGCCGAAGTCTCACGCGCACTTCTTGCAGCAGTAAAAAATGATGATGGCATTGAAGTTTTAGAAAATGCTTTAGTTATTGATGCTTTGAAAAATCAGAATGGCGATGTTTGTGGCGTAACACTTCACGTAATCGGCGCAGGTACTAGAGATGGTGTCGGGCAAGCCTTAGCGCGTGCCGTGGTAATTGCAACTGGAGGACTTGGCCAAGTATTTTCCCAAACTACAAACCCATCAGTTTCAACTGGTGATGGTGTTGCGTTAGCACTGCGCGCCGGTGCCGATGTTGCAGATGTTGAATTCATTCAATTTCATCCGACAGTTTTGTGGATTGGTGATTCATCGCGCGGCCAGCAACCTTTAATATCAGAAGCAGTTCGCGGCGAAGGCGCAATTTTAAGAAACTTAAAAGGTGAAGCATTTATGAAAGGTGTACATCCGCTTGCAGATTTAGCACCGCGCGACATTGTGGCAAAAGAAATCAGTCGACAGATGTTGTCTAGCGGCAGTAAGCATGTTTGGTTGGATGCGACAAAGATTCCAGATTTTGCGGAACGGTTTCCAACCATTTATCAATCATGTTTAAACCATGGCATTAATCCAACAGTTGATTTAATTCCAGTAGCACCTGCCTCACACTATGCATCGGGCGGCGTGCGCGTGGATCTATTTGGCAAAAGTGCGATTTCCGGGCTTTACGTTTGTGGCGAAAGCGCATGTACTGGAGCCCATGGCGCAAATCGATTGGCTTCAAATTCGTTACTCGAAGGTTTAGTTTTTGGCGCTCGAATTGCGGAGAACATTGCAAACTCGATTCCAGAATTTAGTGAACCAAAATCAAGCAATAGTGCAGAAATATTATTGGATCCAGTTATCCGCACTGCATTACAACAGACAATGTCTCGCGGTGCCGGAGTGGTTCGCTCTAAAGAAACTTTAGAGGAAACGCTGATGACTTTGCAAAAATTAGCGTTATTTACCACCAATGAGGCAAATATTGATTCTTGGGAAACTACCAATCTTTATTACTTAGCTACTGCAATTGTTAGATCTGCACTTGAACGAACTGAGAGTCGTGGTTCACATTGGCGCGAAGATTTTCCTAACATTTCAAAAAAATGGGAAAAGCGCATCCATCAACGGATTGATAGCAATGGCACTTGGAGTTCATCAGTTGAAGAGTTGGGAGTGAACAATGTTTTCACCCCAACTAAGTAAAAAAATTGCGAGTGTTTCTTTATCAGAATCAACTATTTCAAATTTGGTGAGACTAGCGATTGAAGAAGATTTAGCCGGCGGGATCGATATTACGAGCCAAGCAACTGTAAGTTCTGATCAAGTATCTAAAGCAGAATTTTGCAATCGGAGTGCCGGAATTATTTCTGGTGTATTAGTAGCAGCAGCAGTTTTGGAATATTGTGGAGTGACAGAATATGAATTATTGATTTCAGATGGCGATTTTTTACCTGAAAACTCAAAACTAATAAGTGTTAAAGGAAATACTAGGTCAATACTTTTAGCGGAGAGAACTGCACTGAATTTTCTTGGCAGGCTTAGCGGAATAAGCACGTTAACAAACACTTGGGTCAAAGAAGTTTCAGAGTATAAAGTTAAGATTCGGGATACTAGAAAGACAACTCCGGGGTATCGCGAACTTGAAAAATATGCAGTTCGAATGGGTGGCGGTACAAATCATCGGATGTCACTTTCGGATGCAGCGCTAATAAAAGATAATCATGTGCTAGCCGCTGGTGGTGTAGTACCGGCATTCAACGAAGTTTTAGCAAAATACCCAACTCTGCCAATTGAAATTGAAATAGACACTATTACACAACTAAAAGAGATTATGAATCTTAAAGTTGATTTGGCGATGCTCGACAATATGTCGCCGGAACAGTGCAGAGAAGCAGCTCAACTTGTTGCCGGAAAATTTAAACTTGAAGCTTCTGGTGGAATCACATTAGCGAACGCGAAAGCTTATGGAGCTTCTGGAGTTGATTACTTAGCTATTGGTGCACTTACTCATTCGGCTACAAATTTAGATATCGGGCTCGACTTCCTAGGAGAAAAATAATGCTGCTAACAATAGATGTCGGAAACACAAATACAGTTCTCGGAATATTTGATGGTGATGAATTAATCCAATCCTGGCGAGTGAAAACCGATCCACGTGACACTTCCGACGAGTTATGGTTGCAATATCGCTCATTAATAGAAGGATACAAAGTTGATGGGCTTGCAATTTGTTCGACCGTTCCTGCAATATTGCGGGAAATCCGAACGATGATTACTAATTATTTCTCTGATATCCGTTGCACAATCATTGAGCCAGGTACAAAAACAGGAGTACCGTTATTAGTAGATAATCCAAAAGAAATTGGTGCTGACCGAATCGTAAACACTCTTGCAGCTTTTACTCTATACGGCGATAAAGGCCCATGCATTGTTGTGGATTTTGGAACTTCAACAAATCTTGATGTTGTTTCACCAAAAGGCGAATTTCTCGGAGGTGCGTTAGCCCCAGGAATTGAAATTTCTGTTGATGCGCTAGCGGCTCGAGCAGCTCAGCTTCGAAAAGTGGAATTAGTTAGGCCAAAGTCAGTAATCGGGAAAAACACCGTTGAAGCTTTGCAATCCGGAACTATTTTTGGATTTGCAGGGCAAGTTGATGGTTTAGTTAATCGAATTATCGAAGTTCTCGAAAATGATTATCCAGAAACCGAAAACGTATCAATTATTGCAACTGGTGGATTAGCGCCATTAGTTTTAGGTATCAGCGAAATGATCGATTACCATGAACCAGATTTAACCCTTATTGGACTTCGGTTAGTTCATCAGCGCAACGGTTAGCAATGGTTAGACTGCAGCCATTATGACTGAGTCAAAACCAGAGGTTTCTGACGATCTTCCAGAACAACTTCGGATTCGCCGCGAGAAGCGCGAGAGCCTGCTTTCTCGCGGTATCTCGCCATATCCAGTCGCTGTCCCAAGAACTGCTTCGCTTTCAGAGATCCGTGAACGCCATAAAGATTTACCAATCGATGTTGGTACTGGAATTATTGAAAGCCTAACTGGCAGAGTTATTTTCAAACGCGATACTGGAAAATTATGTTTTGCAACGCTTCGTGAAGGCGATGGGACCGAATTGCAAGCCATGTTTTCGCTAGACAAAGTAGGCGAAGCTATTCTAAATACTTGGAAAGCCGATGTTGATCTTGGCGATTTAGTAAGTGTGACTGGCGAAATAATTACTTCAAAACGTGGCGAGCTTTCAATTCTGGCAAACAATTATGCGATGGCTTCAAAATCTTTAAGACCATTGCCGGTAGAACATAAACCGCTCTCTGAAGAAACTCGA
>Ga0214919_10006299_pt1 | contig 16356 bp, 19 predicted proteins | sample LL1503_MetaG_FD_177994 | JGI IMG/M metagenome (GOLD analysis project Ga0214919, IMG submission 177994) | Freshwater microbial communities from Lake Lanier, Atlanta, Georgia, United States - LL-1503 | ecosystem: Environmental > Aquatic > Freshwater > Lake | place: USA: Georgia | collected... | reverse complement strand
GTATTTTGTATTGAGCTCCGGAAATTGCGCCTCTCACAAATCCTGGTTGAGGAGATTGACCAGAGATTATCTGACCGATTTCGGTCCAGGTTTTCTTCATGTAGTCCACAGTATTTTCTGGCATGCTAGGTGACCTTAATACTACGTAACCTGCGCTATCCCATGCCACTTTTTCAAGTAATCCGAAAATAGTACTGACATGAAACTTATTCTCTAAATTGACGCGCTGATCACCTTCAGGCAATAAATTCTCAAAATAAGCGTGAACTGCTGGAGTTGCTATCTCGCCGGCTTCTAGTGGAATCATTTTTCCATATGGCGTAGGTAATTCTCCAGCTAGGCATTCTTCAGAATATTTAAAACTTAAGGGACTTCTATCATATAGCTGTCCAATCAATTTCCCATCAATGAAGACGTCTAGGGTCTTGATCATTGAGAACCCTTCTTTCGAATCACTATTTCAAGACCAAGCCATCCAATTAAATCAAATAACATTTGGGCTCGAACAGTTGGTTTACCATTTTCAACATCGCCAATAAATCTCCCTCCCCAATTCGCCATTCCAGAAATAGTCGCTTGAGTAATTTTTGATGATTTACGTACCTCCTTTAAAAGATTCCCCAATTCTTGCGTTGATTTGATTGTTACACCAGATTGCACATTCCAAGGGTTCATAATGGCTCCATTTATACCGTACGGTAATATTATATTCCTAAATATATCTATTTTTAATAATTTTACCGATTGGTATTATTTTAATATTTGCTTTGCTTGGTGCAAATCGATTACTGCCCCACAATACCCAAAAATTGAAAGGCTAAGCTAGAACTGGGTATCTCTACAGCAGAACTTCCGAGGACATTCCTTGGAAAAAGCGGCATTTTTATCAAGTATTTCCGTCACTTGTAATTGAAGAACCAGAGCAACTTTTTTATAAAAAGTTGCTCTGTTAAGAAAAAGTTATCCCATACGCTTTCAATCGGTGAAATAATTCTTTCGCGACCACGTATGCGCACAACCATTTTCTTCACATCATCCGTATTACTCACCTTTATGCCAGCCTGATTATCAAAGAGATCAAAGCCATTTGATCTTTTTAAATCGCCAATACAGTAATCCACAGCCTCCAAAGATTGCCATCAAAGCTACCGGGTACCCAAACTGCCAACTTAGCTCAGGCATCTTTTCAAAGTTCATGCCCCAAATACCTGCTAAAGAGGTAGCTAATCCAAAAATACCCGCCCAAGCAGCTAAACGCTTTGTGATCTCAGAATCATCAATCGTGATTAATGAAATATTGACCTGAACAGCAATAGCAATGGCATCCTCGATCGAGTCTAATAAATCAATAATGCGCCCCAAATGATCACTCAAATCACGAAAGTATTCGCCTAAAGAAGCTTTATCAATAATCACTGGCACACGCCCACCGTTGAAATGGGCAAATTTCTCCAGTAAAGGAATAGTGGCGTGCTTTAGGACTGCAACTTTTTGCTTTAATAAATACAAACGCTCCACATTCAAACGTCCCATACTTTTTAAAAATATATCCGCTTCAATTGCCTCTAATTCGACTTGAAGTTCATTGACCACTTCAAAATATTGATCGACAACATAATCAACTAAGGCATACAAAACATAAGGCGAACCTAAACGTAAAAGTTCCGGTTGGGTCTCACAGCGGGCGCGCACTCCCAAAAAATCTCGGCGGCTATTCTTACGGGTTGATAAAATAAAATTCGGGCCTGTAAAAACATCAATCTCACCAACTACTAACTCCTTACTAGGCGATACTTCAATCAGCTGTGCAACCGAAAATATAACGTCGCCATACTCCTCTGTTTTAGGTCGCTGATGACCGTGCCGAACGTCCTCAATGGCCAAGTCGTGTAAATTAAACTGCATTTGCATTTGCCGAAGTTCCGACTCTATCGGGTCCTTCAGAGCAACCCAAACAAATACACCAGGCCTACTGAGATAATCACTAATCTGCGCAAAACTTAAATCAGCAATCTTTAAGCCATTCTGATACGCAACACAATTAATGATCATAAAAAAACTCCCCTTTAGTTTATCTAAAGGGGAGTTTAATCGTTAAATAAGTAAAAGACTAAAAAGGCAATTTATGCCTTTGCAGCATACGCACTACACCAACCTTTAGCGGCAACCTGCTTACCCGGGAAAATCTGACATCCGCCAGCATTAGCTCCACCTTTGTACAAGGTACAGTTGCTACACAGCTGAGTTGCAGCGTGCTTTGGATACTTCGCTTTATCTACTTTGGTACTATCTGCTTTATATCCTAAACTCGATGCTTGCGCATCATTTTCTGCGAGCATTGGATCGGCAGCAAAAGTTTGGCCAGCAGTAACTGCTGCTAAACCGGTTGCAGAAAAAATCATAAATTGGCGACGGCTTGTTTTCATGGAACTTCCTTTCAAGGGATAAAAAAGACTACTAAATTCATTTTTGTTTTTATTACAGCGCTTCTAATGATAATCATTTTTGTAATTCATACTTCAGTTCAAATACGCAATCTGCAACTATAGCCCTACAACGCACTTCTTATTCGATGCGTTGACAAACAACTTATTTGTAACGACTACCCAATAAGGACAAAAACTCTCGGCGTAAATCGGTATCCTCCAAGAATCGTCCCCGCATAACACTATTAAGCATCTTCGAGTCCATATCTTTAACACCACGCCATTGCATACACAAATGATCCGCGTCCATTACCACCGCTAAACCAATTGGCTTGATCTTGTCCTCCAAAATGTCCGCCAGTTGTATCACGGCCTCCTCTTGGATTTGTGGTCGCCCCATAATCCATTCCGTAATACGGGCATATTTAGATAATCCAATTAAATTGCTCTTCTCATTAGGTAATACTCCAATCCAGATTTTTCCAACAATGGGGCACAAGTGATGTGAGCATGCACTTCTCACAGTCAGAGGACCAATCACCATCAGCTCATCAAGGCGGGATATGTTGGGAAATTCCGTAATGGCCGGCATTTCGCTATATCGACCTGCAAAGACCTCGCGCACAAACATTTTTGCTACACGCCGAGCGGTATCCTGAGTATTGTGGTCACTTTCAGTGTCAATCACCAAACTCTCTAAAACATCCTGCATTTTTAGCTGAACTTCTTCAAGTATTAACTCCAAATCTCCCGGTTCTAAAAATGGTGCAATATTGTCATTGGCATGAAACCTTTTCTTGGCTTTTTTCAGCTTTTGCCGAATTTTGACAGATACTGGAATACCAATATCTTCTTGTGGACTAGTCTTCAATATTTTGGGGGCTTTAGGCATATGCATCAAGTCAGAATTAAATAAACATTGTCGCAGTAAATCCGATTTGTTTCAGGAGGTGCAATCGTTTAATCAATTTTTCTGATCTTTTTGGCCAATACGTGACTCCGTCCCTGCCAGGAGCTGTCGAATATTTTTTTGGTGGCGCCAAATCAACAGCGCTGCAATACAGACCAAAGATATGCAAATTGGCTGTAAGCCAAATAAGAGAAAATAATAAAAAGGAGCAAATATACCGGTAATGAGTGCAGCTAAGGAGGAGTACCGAAAAAAGAAGGCAATGATTAGCCATGTCGATAAGGCAGCAAGGCCTAACCACAGGTTAATTCCAAATAATATCCCGCAGGCGGTTGCGACGCCCTTACCCCCCTGAAATCGATGAAAGACTGGAAAAATATGACCGATGAAAACTGCCAGCACTACGAGAGACAAAACCAACCCAGAGGTCTCAAGGTCAGCAAACCACCACTTTGCAACTAGAACTGCTAGCAGGCCTTTTATTCCGTCCCCAAGCAAGGTTAAGATGGCCGCTTTTTTATTACCAGTTCGCAGAACATTGGTTGCTCCTGGGTTCCCTGAACCATAAGTGTGCGGGTCAGGTAGGCGCATCACTTTACTCACTACAACAGCAAAAGAAATAGAACCTAATAAATAAGCAAAGGCTGCAGCGACGATTTCAGATAGGAGCATCAGGTCAACCTCGGGGATGGTGTTGTTGGTGAATGGTTTTTAACCGCTCTTTAGCAATATGGGTATAAATCTGTGTTGTCGATATATCAGCATGCCCTAATAATAATTGAACTACCCTCAAGTCCGCTCCATGATTCAGTAGATGGGTTGCAAAAGCATGCCTCAGAGTATGGGGTGACAAGTGTACTTGAATGCCCGCTTGCAAAGCGTAGCGCTTAATTAAATACCAAAAAGCTTGGCGGGTTAAACCGTGCCCAGTATGCCGACCAATAAATAAGTAATCACTTGCCTTACCCTCCAAAATACTTGGCCTTGATTCCTGGAGATACTGCTCTATCCATTTTCCGGCCTGCACACCAAAGGGTACGAGTCGCTCTTTATTACCTTTACCTCCTACAATATGAATAACCCCTTCATTCAGACGTACATGAATTAACTTTAATTGAACGATCTCTGAGACACGCAAACCACTAGCATAAATTAACTCCAACATCGCCCGGTCGCGCAGACCTAAAGGCTCAGAAATATCAGGCGCTAACAATAGGGCCTCTACCTGAACCTCCGAAAGACTGATCGGAAAGCGCATCATCTGTTTTGCTGGCCTTATATTAGCGCACGGATCTTGTGTTAAACGATTCTGACTAATGGCATACCGAAAAAAACGCTTTAAAACAGTTAAGCGGCGATTCGAAGATGTGGCTTTATCTCCTTTACGCCAAGCCATGAAGGCAGTAATTTCAACGGCAGTTGATTGTAAAATATGCTTGGCATAAGTCGTAGATAGCCATATCGAAAAGATTTCTAAATCACTGCGGTAGGCCCCTAAAGTATTTTTAGCTAAGCCGTCTTGTAACCACAGATTATCCACAAAAGCCCCTACCTCTTCTAAGCTTTGCCGTAAAAGGGGTGACTGAGCCTCAGGAGTCGTGGTACTCAAAATCGGTTTGTCATCGTGCATAGAGTGATAGCTTCTTTTGAACCTCAATTTTTTAAGCTTTACTGTTTCATTGTCTTTTAAATACGACTATTGGCTATTTTTTAGCTATTGCTGGCTAATGCTGACTAATGATGGCTTGTGCTGATTGTTGCTCTTTTTGGGTTTAATTTTTTCCTTCATCTTGCTAAAGGAAAGTCCTTGTTATGAGGTATATTTTAAAAATCTGCGTCAAATACCTCATAATGAAAAATCGATGACCCTAAGCCAAGCCTTAAACTGATTAACTAACTTTGGTTCTAACTGAAGTGATAACTTAGCCACCAACTAAAAACAATAGCCTAGATTCAACCAAAACCGACCTCCCTTACAACTAATTACTCCAGTGAACACCGCTTTTATTCTAATACCAGATTTTATTCTGATTATCTTCGCATGGGCACTCAACCGCTACACGAACCTGAATAAAGAACTTTGGATTGGTATTGAAAAGTTAGTCTACTGGATCTTATTTCCCTGCCTCTTACTCAGTTCTTCTAGCCGAGCAGTCATTGACTGGGGAGACAATATCCCCATGCTTTTACTGATCGCCGCTGTCATGATCATTATCGCTAGTATCGCCTATGCCAGTAAATGGGTCCTTCGCCCTGACCCTGTAAACCACTTTTCAGGAACTCAAACGGCTTTTCGCTTTAATACCTATATCGCTCTAGCGGTGGCTGGCCGGCTTGGAGGTGAAGCTGGGCTCGCTTTAATGGCTATTAGTGTGGCCTGTATTGTTCCACTGTCCAATATGCTATCAATTATTACTTTAGCAAATAATACGAAACATAATGTTTGGCTGGAGATTCTTCGTAACCCCTTTTTAATCTCAACAGTAATCGGTCTTACCCTGAATTTTTCAGGCATTCAGTTGCCAGAAATGATTCATAACAATTTAGTCCGTATGGGGAATGCATCGATTCCACTCGGCCTCATGGCCATCGGCGCTGGCTTGCAATGGATCAGCGCCAAGAAAGATCTCACCTTAGTGGGTATGTGGGTCACTTTAAAACTCATGGTTTTGCCACTTCTTGTCTTAATCGGTGCCCACATCATTAACTTACCCGAACAGCAACGCATCAATGCCATCATCTTGGCGTCAATGCCTACCGCAACTAGCGCATTTGTAATGGCAACTCGAATGGGTGGTAATGGCGCCATAGTTTCGGTGACTATTTCTGTCATGACAATCTTGGCAGGGCTTACCGTGCCTTTTTGGCTTGCGATGGCTAAATAAATTAATCTCTAAAATTATTAAAGCTTAAGGGGGCTTCGGTAACGTCTTTACGTAATAGGGCCATGACCGCCTGCAAATCATCGCGTTTAGCGCCAGTTACCCGAATAGCATCTCCCTGAATACTTGCCTGTACCTTGATCTTACTGTCTTTTATCATGCGCACAACCTGCTTGGCTAAGTCTCCTTGTATCCCCTTTTGAATCTCAATGAGTTGCTTAATTTTATCCCCAGAAATCTTCTCTTTTTTGGCATCTTTTAAAAACCGCACATCAACTTGACGTTTAGCTAACTTGCCTAGCAAAACATCCCGTACTTGCCCTAATTTGAATTCATCATCTGCAAATAGGGTAATTTCAGCTTCCTTGTGCTCTACTCGCGAATCCGATCCTTTAAAATCAAAGCGTGTGCTAATTTCTTTATTCGCCTGCTCTAAGGCATTTTTAACTTCAACCATATCAGGTTCACAAACCACATCAAATGAAGGCATTTTTTTCTCCTAAAGTCATCAATCAGTAATAATATTCTTCTGTGCAAATTCATTCCAATTATCCACTGCAATTACTCAATTCATTTGGTTTTGCAGCTTTCGCTCAAGAATTCGTTTCTGTAAAAACGAATTCCGAGTTATTTGATGCAATATCCTACGCCAACTCTAAACAGTTGCCATGGCAAATCATTGGTGGAGGAAGTAATATCGTACTACGAAGTAATTTGCCAGGACTCACTATTCAAATGCAAATTCTTGGGAAAAAACTGGTTCGGGAAACAGAAAGCCAGTTTGTAATTGATGTTGGAGCTGGCGAAAATTGGCATGATTTTGTGGCGTGGACAATTGAAAACAACTATCTAGGACTAGAAAATTTAGCCTTAATTCCAGGCACTGTTGGAGCTGCACCTATCCAAAATATCGGTGCATATGGTCAAGAAGTTGAAGCCTTTATCGACTCGGTTGAGGTAATTGATACTGCTTTAATGAAACCCACCTCAGATCAAGAAAGTGTCAGCGTAGTTCTATCGAATGTAGATTGCCAATTTACCTATCGCGACAGTATTTTTAAAAGTAACCCCTCCCGCTTTGTTGTGACCCAAGTCCGCTTTACCATCCCTAAAAAGTGGCTCGCAAATATCCAATACGCCGAACTGTCAAAACAGTTTTTCGATAATCCCTCCCCAAGCGCTAAGGATATCTTCTTGGCTGTTTGTCAAATCCGAAAAAATAAGCTACCGGATCCCAACTTGCTAGGAAATGCAGGAAGTTTTTTTCATAATCCGGTTGTCAGTTCAAGTCAATTTGAGGTTTTAAAGGGTCGCTTTCCTGACATCATCGCTAACGCAACGATTACTCCCCAAGGGAAAAAATACTATAAACTTGCTGCTGGCTGGTTAATTGATCAGTGCGGTTTTAAAGGAGTACGTCTTGGTCAAATTGGTGTTTATGATCGACAGGCTCTGGTTCTGGTAAACCATGGTGGCGCAAGTGCAAGTGATCTTCTCGAACTTGCGTCCCAAATTAAAGAAAAAGTCCACACGGTTTATGGTGTGGACTTAGTTCAAGAGCCTATAACAATGCCAGCACGTTCGGACTAAACCTTGAACATAGACTTAAATCTCTACGAATAAACTAGACATTTCCCAACCTCACTTGGTACTGCATTTAAATAATACTGGGTGTTTGATGAACTTGGCGCGTTGCGTGGAGCGCCTGAAAAGCAAAGTAAATTTCTGCATTTATAAAAAATAAACACTCATATATGCATTGCTAAATTATTTAAAGAATCATAAAATATATCTTAAATGAAAACCCTATCTATACCACCTTTGCCCGTCGCGCGCAGCCTGACCCGACTCGGTCAGGCGATTTCGCTTGCGCGTCGACGCAGACACCTGACACAAGAAGATCTTGCGCAGCGGATTGGTGCGTCTGCTCACACAGTGCGACGGATGGAAGCAGGCCACCCGGGAACCGCCATGATTCATCTCGCCAGGGCCTTGCAGGTGTTTGGGGAGCTGGACAAACTCAATCAGTTACTCGACACGCCTCAAGACACCATCGGCCTGACGCTGATGGATGAAAAGTTGCCCCAACGCGTGCGCAAATCTCACAAATCGCCAGAATCCGGAGCGTTTTGATGGCCACAAAACCTGCTGTCAAGCAAGCTCCCACCCGCACCCAGATGGATGTCTTTCTGGGCAAGGCAAAAAAGCCGCTGGGACGGCTCATCTTCGTCAAGGACGGTCAACGGGAGTTTTCTCAATTCGCCTACAGCGACGATTGGCTGGCAGATTCCCAGTTCTTTGATATCTCGCCCGACCTCAACCGCCAGAGCGGCTACCAACTACGCAAGCCACCGACCAAGAACGACACCTGTTTCTTCTTAGCCCTGGCCGATACCGAACCGGACGCGTGGGGACGGCGTGTGATTGCACGAGCACATGCCAAAGCCCGTGCCAAGGATGCCTCGCTAGGGCCACTGACAGAAGCAGACTACCTCGCTTGTGTGGATGATTTCAGCCGGGTTGGCGCACTGCGACTGCAAGATGAGAACGGACGCTACCTGCGCAGCGTGGCCGATGGTGCTCGATCAACACCGGCGTTCCTAGAGCTAGAAAAAATTCTCCTCGCTTCTCGTGCAGTAGAACTCAGCAAAGAAACAACCGAAGACTTGGCCTACCTTCAGGGCAAAGGAACATCCCTTGGCGGGATGCGCCCCAAATGCACCATCCTGGATTCAGATGGCGCATTGTCACTAGGTAAGTTTTCCAGCGTGAACGATGAGCGCTCTATCACGCGCGGCGAGGTGCTAGCACTGCGACTTGCCCAACTCGCAGGCATTGACACCGCGCGAGCACGAGTCGTGATGGTCCAGGAGCAGCCGGTTGCGATGATTCGCCGCTTTGACCGCACGCCCGAACAAAATCGTATCCCCTACATATCAGGCGCCACGCTACTTCAAGCCAATCGCGACGATGAGCATTCATACACGGAAATCATCGACGTAATGCGTTCCAAGTGTGAGAACTTCGTAGAAGACGCCAGACAATTGTGGCGACGGCTGGTTTTCAACCACCTGATCACGAATGTGGATGATCACCTACAAAACATCGGGTTCCTTTACAGCGGCAACAATCAGTGGCGACTAGCTCCGGCGTTTGATCTAAATCCTTTCCCCGACAAGGATCGGGAATCCAAAACCTGGCTCAGTGAAGACAGCGGTCCGATATCCTCGACCCAGCAAATGCTGAATCAAGCCGCCCGCTTTGAGTTGTCGCATCCACAAGCGCAATCTATCTTAGAAGAAGTGGCCACGGCAGTCAAACGATGGAAAGATGTGGCTACCTCAGTAGAGGTTGGACTGCAGACGCACGAGCTCAATGACTTCAAACCTGCGTTTGAGAGCAACATCAAATAAGCAGCCACCTACGTTTTGAGATACAGCTGGGTGACTGGACGGAAATGCCTTTATCTAACATCGCCAATATTAGAGGCCGCATTACTTGTTAAATCGAAGCCTTTCAGGCCTTACTTCTAAGCCTAGACCCACTGGTACAGACCCAACTAGCGCTGTCAGCGGATCAGTTTCTCATAAGCTTGAAGCGGTCCTTGGTAAGGGGGTCACCAAGATTTGCGGCCTTAATCTTGAGGACATCCATAAGCTTTTCACTAGCCAAGCTCGCTTGCCGCATAAGCACTTACACTGACTGGGCTTGATGTTGGTGATTCCAAAACGTGGCAAACAACCTCGCTTGAGCTTTGGTCAAACGAATAGGTCCGTGAGGCCATTCCGCCAAATACACCCGAGCGAAGAGGTGAATGAACGGTCTATGTGTAGTATCCTCAATGATGTGGATACACTAGATTACATATATTCCTTAACTTGTGTTCGAAGCTACTAAAAAATTAAACTGTGGGCGGGTATTCCCAGACCAGTATGCAATCGACGGATCATCGGCAAAGTCAAGCTTCTTTTTCTCGAGAGCACCTCATAAACCCGATTAAGCTCGCCTATCATGGGCTTTAAATCTTCGGGTTTGAGGTTAGCCTGCTCCATACGAAACTTAATTGCTTCAATCGGATCTGGCGAGGACACTAAATAATGCTTGGCCTCATATGAATCAATTAACAACAATAGCATCTCAAAACAATCTGCCTTTTTAGTTCCTGATGTAGGTTCTCTATCAAAATAGAGAGATGCCTCTACCAGTGCTGATTCATACACTGCATCGTTATGTATTGGTTTTAATTCTTTCATCATTTCTCCCATCCAACCTATAAGACATCGACCTTGTCATATTCCTGATGGGTACCAACAAACTTCATATAAATGGCTCCAAACTGATACGCAATTGCCACGATTAAACGGTACTTATTACCTGCAATATTAAAAAACACACGATTTTTTGCCACCACCTCGTCATACCAAGAACTTAAAGCTTGCTCAGAATCTGGATATCGCTCCCAAATGTGATTAAAGTTTTCTTAGCAATTACACACATTCTAAGATTACAGTCCCACAGAGGGACTGTTACAAGTAATTTTTAGATCGCCAACATGGCTGGATTCACGGCCACATAATAGGCGAACCTCTGTTAGATAAACCGCGAACCAAAGTATTGCGATTTGAGTAAGTTTCTTCACTCTATGGGCCATGTCTTCACCATATGAATTACCTCAATCGCACCTGGGCATTCTTTTAAAACTTGATCATAAAATCGCGTTATAGGTCATCTAAGGAAACTCGGACAGTTGCTTGTCCTTTTCTAGAGTCTACGATTGCGTTTAATTCCAAATCCTCTAAATAATCAATCAACGCTGCACAATCTCTTACAGGAAGACAATAAAAGACCGACTCACTCCTATTTGAAATAACCATGGAAAACCCTTCTTGCGCAGCAACTGTTAACATTGGATTTTTCTTTAGTTCCGTAACAATAGCGAACCTATCACTGAGAAAGAATAAAATTGGTCATCAGCCTTCCATAACGTTTAATGAATTTTTAATATCCCGATATCAGCATCCGCGGGGGCAATTTAGCTAAAAAATTTGTGACTAGTAGTAGTGGGGAGTGAGGATTAGTAACGGAAAAGCTTTACAGCTTGTAAAGCTTAGGACGATTTATCAAAATCCAACCGGCTTAAGCATTACTAATTTTTCAATTTGAACAAGCTCAGAAAAAGCTTCTCTTGATAACAAATCTAACATTTCTGTATCTTCATTTAGAGTGTTAAAAATTCCAGAATGCGATTTATTGCCTTGAGTTGGTCTATATTCAACTCTAATTTTTGACTTACGATCTTTACCTATACTTTTGATATTCGCTATGTTGGCAACTGCTAAAGCGCCTTTAGAACTAACGGACAATTTTGATGCCTTCATTCCCGAAACAATATTTTTTAGAGCGTCTAATTTTGGTAATTCGAAATATTCAATCCAATTTGCCGATAGAAATTCTTCACCAGATCGCAATTCAAATGCTTGACCATAGACACCAATAATTTTTTCATCTAGTGCATCTCGAATTAAAAATTTTGGCTTGAGATAACGCGCCACATGGTGGGCATCATCAACTAAAGCACGATTTTTTTTAGCTATTGCCATGCAAAAACCACTGCCCAGGATCATATGGACTTAAGCGAGACATTAGGACAGGTAGCTGAGTTTCTCCGGCAGCGCTCTCATAAGAATCTTCAGACTTTATTGAAAGAACCCACCTCACCTTATCAATCGGCAAAAATTCTAAAGTAAGTCTATTTTCATTATAGAACCAGGCCGCCAACAAATATCCCGAATTACTCATTCCGAGTGAGGGATACTTTTTGTAATCAATTACACCCAGCGATCTCAAAAAGGTAACGATTGATAATATTTGAATAGGCACATCATCATTCTCCCAATCAGCATCATCATGCATTAGATCTAATTGGCGAAAAATCTTTTCTCTCCATTTTGAATCAAGATGCATACTAACTTCAGCAATTTTAATCTTCGCCATTGCTTTAGCATCAAACAACTTTTCACGTATTGACTTTTCATCAGAAGAAAAAGTACTTAAAGGTGTCCCCGAACAGTTCCGGGTAATCTCTGATATGACCCTTGAATATGAGCTAACTGGAATATCAAATTGTCGCGTAAAACTTTCTAATGAAACATGACTAGGCGAACGTAAAGACTCAATACCTTTTTTGCGATTTTTGATTAACACCTGGGTCATTTAAATAAATTCCTAGACATATCTGTAATACACATTTCAAATATCTCATTTTTCTTAACTCTTGCTATATCCAAATAAGCATTCAGGGCTTTTTGAGAGTTTGGTAAATCTTGATTTTTAATAATGTCAATATCTAACAAGAGTGAAGAATATCCAAATATTGGGGAAGGCACCGACTGCGAAGACAGTTTTAACTGACTTCCAATATCAGCTAGTTCTACAACTGATTGAATTGAAAAATTTTTTATCTGAGATAAAGAATTAGGAAAGCTAGGATTAATAGTCAAGAAATCCTCTGGCTTAATTGCCTCCGCTCCATTCTTTACTGGCACATCAATTCTATTTATATAACGCATCCCAATTTGGGAAATTTCTTTACTTTCATTTGACTTAAAGAAAATATTCCAATCCCTAAAAAATCTTTCTTTAAAAAAATCCCAGCCAACGTAAGGTGATCTTTGAGAAATAAGGAACATTCCGGGCCAAATTTGTAAAGATTTAGTCATGTCTGTTGAAAGTAACCTAAAACCTTTTTGCTCAGGCCCTTTGGTAAATTTAGGTTCTAGGCTCGAGTCCCCCTTTACCTGAATCGTTACATTACTTTGTATATCGCTCAAATCGTAATTTTTCTTTAACCTCTTTTCCTTCTTAATTAAATCATTGAAGACAATCGGATGAGAAAAATAAACGGCGATAACGGCCTCAAGAATTGGCGGTTGATTGTAAATTAATTTACTTTTATTTCTAGCAACAATTGAAGACATACTACAAGTATATATCAGCACTTTATAAAAAAAATACCCCGACTATCACTAGTGACTTTTTTGACTAGACGCATAGTCGGACTTCTCAAGCTAATTTACACTTTAATTATTAGCAAACCCCTCAAGCCCTACCAATGACTCATGAAAACCCCACATTAGTATGCCCATCTTCTTGGTAGCGCGATCGTCTGCGAATCACAATTTGTACATCTCTACCCAAACGATTGAGGCATTCGAGCATTTTAGTTTCACTTACACCTCTAAATTGACCGCGTAGTAATCCAGAGAGTTTGGGTTGAGAAAAGGCCAAAAGCTCAGCAGCCTCAACTTGAGTTAAATGGCGTTGCTTGATAATTTCACCAATCTTGAAAGCAAGACGGGCTTTGACCAGCATTTCTTCTGCTTGACTATCGCCCAAGTCAGCATAAACATTTCCAGCACTCAATTCAATTTTACTCATTTTGTATTTCCTTTTGCATGTGCTTGAGCTGCCTTAAAGCGCTCATGAATTAAATCCACATCCGATTTTGGAGTCTGAATACCGCTAGTCGATTTCTTTTGAAAAAAGTGCAATACATACACCCCATTCGCCAACTTTACCGTATAGATGGCTCGATACGTATTACCAAGATTGTCTTCAACTACCTCTAAAATCCCTGCGCCAGCCAACCCTTTAAGGGGTTGGCTAAGACACTTTTCTCTGCGCCGAAGTTCTTTTTAGAGTTTTCCTCCGCCAACTATACTACTCAAGTCCATAAGCTAATACCAAACGCCCTTTAACTTGAGCAAAATCAGGATGCTCATCGACATTCACCCTAGCGATGAACTCCTTTAAATCAGCCGAAATTCTCATTGCCAAACCAACCTTCAATTGAGGGCTCAATAGGTTTGATAAATTGACTACATCATTCAGATGTTTGCGAATATCGCCAGGACGAACAGATACTCCATCCTTCTGACTTCTAGTTAAATTGAGCCAAGCTAATGCTTTTAAGGGAATCGAGCGATCTTCAGCAATCCACGTCAGACCCTCCCGCGTCTTACGCCCACTCATCACAAAATCGTAATAATCTCGATCAAGCAAAATCGCAGACATATCTGAAATGCCCTCTCCCATGGGAATTTGACTCAAATGACTACCATCAAATAATTCAATACCTTCAGGCAACCTTGAAAACAGCTCTACCATCCATGGAAAATCCTCCTCTTTTGGCTTTTGGAAGCGGTATAGCCGAGGACTACCACCACTTTTTTGCTTAATTTCGTAACCACCCGCATCAAGAAACTTCCAAAAAACCTCCCCAAACTCCGGTGTTAATACCTCCAAGTGCAACACCACATCCAAATCTTTAGTTCCACGAAATGGTACCCCAAAGTCCTGCATAGCGAGTGATGCAGCAGTTCCACCAATCAATACATATTGATCAGAGAATTTTTTAAACCATTCTGTAAAAATATCCAAGCCCCTTACCATCTAAATTCCTTTTCTAAATCTCTTAACGCCAACTCAATTCTGGGGTCGGTACTTTCTCTGAAACTCAACCATAACGAAAGAGCATCTACGCAAGGGATACCTGATGTGATTGAACCTTCTCGGTACATCCTAGGCTCATACGCCCAAATTTGGTAACAGCTAGCACCCGGCTCTTTTTCAGGCAAAGCGATCAAGCCCTGCTTAACCTCTTGCCAATTCTGAGGAGATAAAGCATAGCAAGTCTCTTGATCGGGGTTAATCATAGTTAATTTAGATAGCGCTGAAATACCCGCTATGCAAATTTCTGATGAAGGCAAGTATACTGGGTCACGAGTCCATATTTCCTGCTTCACAGGACTTCTTAAATACGGTTGCGCTTTTTGCCAAATTTGCTCATGGCTATCGTCAGTTCTCAAATATTTACGGCGGCCACGTCTAAATTCCTCGAATAAACCTAATTCTATTAATTCGGAAAATGCCCTAGAAGCTGTCATGCTTGTATACTGCAAAGTCGCCGCAAAATCGCTGGGGGACCATTCTATTGTCAATTGATGGTTTTGCAAAAACCATAATAGAATGGCTTGCGTCGCAGGGTTGAGGGCTCGACCAGGGGGCTGTTTCTTACGATTGAAGTATTCACGCAAATCAATACCCAGATCCAATAGATAGAGTTGATTTCCAGGTACTAAAAATGAAATTTTTTGCTCGATTAAATAACGTCTTTCATAAGATACCAAAGACTCAAAGCACATAACCAAGGGTTGGTCACCGGGTAAGTACGTCAATGCGTCACGCATTTGCCTTAAAGGGATGTTTTTTTTTGGAATCACTAAGGTCACCAAGTACTTTGCAAATTTCATTTGCAAAAACTCAAATTGATCTTGAAGCAAGTAAGGCAGATGGGCAGTTTTTGGGTAGTCGCCCAATTCTAGGTCAGTCATTCCCAAGATATTCTTGAGGTAGTGAGCAATGGATTCCCTATTAATTAACATGATAAATACACGATAACATAATTAATGTTATCGTGCAAATAATAGTTACATATCACTACGGAAGGCTATTCCTCATTTGGATTTGCAGGAGCAAGGGTTGATGATTATTTGCTAGATTCGTCATAGGTGGCCTTCTAAAGCCATTATTTGGCGGGAAAAAAGTCCGCCAGGACATAAAAATGTGGGCTTTATTGGATTTTATTGTTTCGCTGATTACGTGACATTAACCGAGAATTTTTGTAAACATCGAACTGACTAATGCTTTCTCTTTATAACGTAATGGTAGATTGCATGCTTCACACGCAATCTACCATCTGCAGAATCAGAAAAGAATCAAGCAAAGTTCTTTGCTACAAAATCCCAGTTCACGACATTCCAAAAGGATTCTACATACTTCGGTCTTGCATTGCGATAGTCAACATAATAAGCATGTTCCCAAACATCACAAGTCAATAAAGGCTTTGCATCTGAGGTTAAGGGAGTAGCGGCATTACTCGTGGAGACTAAATCTAATGATCCATCTGCCTTCTTCACTAACCATGCCCAACCAGACCCAAATGTTCCAACGGCACATTTCGTAAACTCTTCTTTAAACTTATCAAATGATCCCCATTTAGCATTGATTGCATCAGCCAAGGCTCCAGAAGGTGCTCCACCGCCCTGTGGCTTTAAGCCCATCCAATAAAAAGTGTGAT